>ERZ777306.4472-NODE-4472-length-12682-cov-5.370555_pt1 | contig 12682 bp, 11 predicted proteins | sample MGYA00374966_ERZ777306 | MGnify/ENA primary metagenome ERZ777306 (study PRJEB29329, sample SAMN06343882) | mouse gut metagenome | isolation source: Mouse cecum | place: Austria: Vienna | collected 2014-11-15 ...
ATGATGCCAGGCGGCAATTACAGAAGCCGTGATACCCGTACCGCAGGCGTATGTCTCATCCTCCACTCCCTTTTCATAGGTCCTGACTTTCAGCAGACTGCCTTCAGGCTCAACAAAATTGACATTTGTCCCGACCGGGGCAAACTCCTGACGGTATCTTATACGGCGTCCTTCACCGAAAACATCATAATCAGCCAGTCCACCAACCATCTTGACAAAATGCCTGGTACCAGTATCCAGAAAATATCCGCATAACCCGTACTGACTTTCAGTAGTCCCCGAAGGATTGCCATATACTTTGATTCCGGGCACATCTATCATCTTGAGCCTGACAGTCCGTGTCTTTCCCTCAACAGAAAGAATCTCCGCAGTATGAAGCCCGTCCGCAGCCTCAAAGTCAAACCGGGTGATGCCCTTGTCCGCAGCAAACGCCACGATACAACGCCCTCCGTTGCCGCACATCATTCCCCCGGAGCCGTCGGAATTGAAATATTCCATTCTGAAATCACAGGTGCCGCTGCTCCCCAGCAGCATAAGCCCGTCCGCCCCTATACCGTAGCGGCGGTCGCAAACAGCGGAAATCTCTTCAGGGGAAATCACACAGGAACCGTCCCTGTTGTCCGCAATAAGAAAATCATTCCCTGCTCCCTGATATTTATAAAATTCCATCGTACTTTCTTTTACAAACGTCACAAACAGCGTTTCAGCAAATCTGCAAGTATAGCTATCCCTTTTTCCATCCTATCTTCGGCAATAAAGGAAAAATTCATACGCATCGTATTTTTTCCTCCGCCTCCAGTATGGAAAAACGATCCCGCCACATAAGCGACTCCAGCATCCAGAGCGACATCATAGAAAGCCACAGAGTCAAATCCTTCCGGAAGTGTAAGGAAAAGGAACAAGCCTCCCTGAGGATGAGTCCAGCCAACACCTTCCGGCATATATTTCTCCAGAAGAGAAAGCATCATATCGCGCTTTTTCCTGTATAGCGCAATGCTGCCGGCAAGATTCCGGTCCAGCATCCCTCCTGCAAGGAACTCAGCCGCCACATACTGGTCAAACACCGGAGGGCAGAGATCAAGCGACTGCTTACACACATAGATTTTGTCAAGCAGTTCAGGATTCCCCAAAATCCATCCGAGTCGGAATCCCGGAGCCATAATCTTTGAGAACGACCCGAGATGAAGCGTAATGTCAGGCGCGAGCGAATATATGGTCGGGACAGGTTCTCCCTCATACCTCAATTCACGGTAAGGCGCGTCTTCCACTATCAGACAGCCGTATCCGGCGGCTATCGAGACAAGTTTTTTCCTGTGTTCCAAAGGCAGGGTCTCACCTGAGGGATTCTGGAAATCAGGTATCGCATAGATGAATTTTATCTTCTTCCCTTCAGACAAGGCTTTCTCAGCAGCCTCGCAGTAGGCAGCCCCGAACTTTTCCGCATCAGAGTCAAAAGGCACTCCGCGCACATCCGCCCGATATGAACGGAACGACTGCAGCGCACCGAGATACGACGGGTCTGAAGTAAGGATTACATCTCCCGGATCCACAAGCACACGTGTGCACACATCTATTCCCTGCTGCGAAGAAGATGTAACCTGTATACTTTCCACAGGCACTCCATAACGCACGGACAAGGCATCCCTAAGCTCGGGAACTCCCTGGGTAGCCCCATACTGGAAAGCCTTCGCCCCGAATTTCGAGATGACGCCAGACATTGTTTTCCTGAAGTCTTCAAGGGGGAAAGTCTCTGCGGAAGGATAACCTCCTGCAAATGAATGTATAGCATTCAAGTCTACCTTTTTGAATATGTCCCTTACAGGAGACCTGAAAAAGGAGCCGGTATCCTCCGAATATAGCGTTCCGTAGTCCATCATCACCACAAAGCTATCTTAGCAGGTCTTCAAGCACCACTGAAGCCGCAGTCTTTTCATCACGGTATTTCACGATCACAGGAGTATAGATGTGCACTCCTTTCTCTGCACCAGGACCTTTGGTTATAGGCCTGCTTCCCGCCACAACGACTGCTCCGGCAGGTACAACCATCTGTCCGGTAGTCTCGTCGGCACGTATATATTCCCCTGTTGTCGCGTCAAAGATAGCTGTGGATGAATTGATTATAACCCCTGTGGCAATTACGGCATTCTCCCTGACTATAGTACCTTCATATATTCCGCAGTTTCCTCCGATGAACACATTGTCCTCAATGATGACCGGCAATGCGCCCACAGGTTCAAGTACACCGCCAAGCTGGGATGCCGCCGACAGATGCACATGCCTGCCCACCTGTGCGCAAGACCCCACAAGAGCGTGGGAATCAATCATAGTGTCCGAATCGACATACGCGCCTATATTTATATACGAAGGAGGCATGACAATCACGGAAGGGGCAAGATAGGCTCCGGTCCTTACAGCACTTCCCCCGGGCACGATCCTCACTCCGCTGTCCGGAGAAAATTTCCTGACAGGAATAGTGTCCTTGTCGAAGAAATTGAACTGCCCCTGGCTCATATCCGTCATCTTCCCATATCTGAATCCGGTCAGAATCACCTCCTTGACCCAGGAGTTGACCTTCCACTGCCCGTCAACCTTCTCCGCGACTCTTATCTCACCGCTTTCGAGGCCACGCATGACCTCATAGAATCTTTCCAGTTCTGTATTCATAACCTTATTTGTCTAAAATCAATACAAAGCCTTGACTGTCTCGGTCATAATATCGTATGTGGAACGCTCGCAAGGGACAAGAGGAAGACGGAGTTCATTCTCTATGAATCCCATTGCCGCAAGTCCCGCCTTTACAGGCATAGGATTGCTCTCGATAAAACAATTCCTGAACAAAGGCATAAGCCTTTCGTGCATCTGCCCAGCAGAATAGAAATCCCCGGAAGCAGCCGATTCGACCAGCTTTACCATCAGTTCCGGAGCGATGTTGGAAGCCACGCTTATGACTCCTGCAGCCCCTTCCTGCATCAGCCTCAAGGTATCGTCGTCATTTCCGCTCAATACGGCAAAACCCTCCGGAGCATTACGTATAATCGATGTTATCTGCCCGAAGTCACCTGAAGCCTCCTTGATCGCAACGATATTGTCGATCTCAGCAAGTTTCAGAGCTGTTTCAGCAGTCATATTCACACCTGTCCTTCCGGGAACATTATAAAGGACCACAGGCTTGTCTGTCTCGGACGCGACAGCCTTGAAATACTCGTACTGCCCTTTGGCAGTAGGCTTGTTGTAATAAGGCACGACGACAAGGAACATATCAGCGTTGTCCAGAAGACGCATATTCCTGACCGTCTGCTTCAGTGAATTGGTCCCGACGCCGGCCAGCACCGTCAGTCCTTCTGCATGCTCTTTTGTAAGATCCAGAATCCTGACTTTCTCCTCGTCATCAAGGCAAGGGGTCTCTCCCGTCGATCCGAGAGGCACCAGGAAATGTATTCCGGCCGACACCTGCCTGTCAACCAATGCCGCAAAAGCCTTATAATCAACTTCACCTCCCTTGAAAGGAGTAATGAGAGCAGTTCCGCAACCGGACAAAACAAATCTATTCATAGCCGAAATCTTTTATCTGTTGAATATTATATCCTTAAAATCATATACGCCTTCAAGGGTATCAGCCTTTATCGCGGCATCCACAGCCCCTCTGGCGAAGCCTTCCCTGGAGAAAGCCTCATGAGTCAGAGTAATCCTGTCATTGATTCCTTCAAACCCGACCGTATGTATTCCCGGTATCTCTCCGCAGCGCACGGACTGTATGTCCACTGAAGTCCCCATATTGCCGTCAATTATATCAGCGATGCTCCTGGCCGTACCGCTCGGAGCATCAAGCTTATGGCAATGGTGCATCTCCACCATATATGGACTGTAGCCTCCTGTAACGGCCATTTTTTCCGAGATGAAATCAGCCAGTGCAAAAAACAGGTTAACTCCGACAGAAAAATTCGAAGCATATATCATAGTAGTGCCGCATTTCTCGAAATATGCAATCACTTCATCCCTGATGTCGTTCCATCCTGTGGTCCCGATTACCGCTGCCTTGAAATTCTCCGCAATGAACCGGTAGTTTTTCCTTATCGCCTCAGGAGTGGTGAAATCAATACATACCGACTCTCCTGCCAGTTCCTTGTCAAATGACACGATATCCTCGCTGCACCCTACGCATTCTATTCCTTTTTCGGAAAGGATCTTCTCGACCATCCTTCCCATCTTTCCATATCCGCTAATTACCGCTTTCATACCGTTCTGCTTCAAAAAGATATTTATGGACCTCATTGACCACATCAGAAAGCGAAGCCCTGTCGACTACGAAGCTGATATTGACAAATGAGGCTCCCTGTGAAATCATATATACATTGCTGCCTCCCAGCGAAGACATGGCCTGCCTGAGAAGTCCTCTGAGATTGACTATGTTCTTGCCTATTATTGAAACCTGGGACTTGTCGGTATCGACACCGACTTCAGCAAATTCAGAAAGCTCCCTTACGACCTTGTCTATATTCTGGCTGGCATCCATAGTAAGTGAAATATTCGCCTCGGAGGTGCTGATAAGGTCGACCGAAACCTTGTTTTCGCTGAATATCTCAAAAACACGCTTCAGGAAGCCTGATACATTGATCATCCTTGTCGAAAATATATTGAGAAGGAGGATGTTTTCCTTGAACGAAATCGATTTGACTCCGTCTTCTATGCTGTCACTCTGCAGAATCGCCGTCCCTGCTCCCTCTGGATTCATAGAATTGAGCACATATACCGGTATATTCTTCATTACGGCAGGCTCTATGGTAAGAGGGTGAAGGACTTTAGCCCCGAAATGCGCCATTTCAGCCGCTTCTTCAAATGAAATCCTGTCGATGCTGCGAGTATTTTTAACCATTCTCGGATCAGCTGTACGTACTCCATCCACATCTGTCCATATTTCAATCCGCTCGGCATCCACCGCCATTCCTATGAGAGATGCGGAATAATCCGAACCTCCGCGACCGAGCACCGAAGGCTCACCTTTCATAGTAGATGCGATAAATCCCTGGGTAATGACAGCATCAGCCCCTTCATAAGCCTTAGCTACTGTTTCCGGTGCATTTTTGACAATTTCACCGACCAGAGGTTCACCTTTGAGATAGTCATCGGTGGTCTTCATCATCATCCTGGCATCAATGAAACCGGTCCTGATGCCGCGTGCGTTCATCGCATAGCATATAATATTGGAAGACAGCCACTCTCCGTGGGATATTATCTTGGCCTTGCTCCTGTCCGTCAATTCACCCAACGCACATACTGCACCTACAAAAGAATCCAGGCCGTCACATATTTCATCAACTTTTGCGCAGGCCTGCACGCATAAAGGCTCATTGTCCGCAAGCAGTTCATTCACAAGGGATATATGCCTTCTGCGGAGTTCGCCGAGCAGCTCCTCCACCGACTGCCTGTCCCCGGCAGTCGCGCTGTCAGATATCCTGTAAAGCAGGTCCGTGACTTTTGACAGCGCGGAAACCACCACTATAGGCTTTTCCGCAAGCCTGCTTTCAACAATCGACACCGATCTTGTTATCGCTTCATAATTCGCGACGGACGTACCGCCGAATTTCATTACTATCATATTCTGTCTTTCAATATTTCAAATATTTTCACATAATTCTCCACAGCCTGGCGTATGTCGTCAAGCCTGATATATTCTGAGCTCGTATGGGCAACCAGGATCGAACCCGGACCGCACAACATCCTGTACTGGAAATTGGTCAGCTGAGGAGCGTCGCTTCCGAAAGCGACCGTCTTCGTCCCGAAGCCGTCCAATGTCATATATTCGGCCGGAGTATCACCTCCGAAAGCCTCAACCGTAATATACTCGTCATTGAATCCTTCCATCACCCTGCATACCATATCGTCGCTGGCAAACGTGGTACGGAAATATATCTTGAACGTCAGAAGGTCACTGAGGATATTCTGCGGATTGTCACTGGAAAGCCTGCCTATATTCCAGGTAGTCTCTCCGAGTTTCGGGTCCATAGGGAACTCCACAGACCTCAAAGCACCTACCATATCCACAAATCTTTCCACAGCACTTGCCCCGTAGACAGGATAACCCGAATGGAAGCTTTTTCCCCTGACGGTGACAGCAAATGACTTTGTCCCTTTGCTGGCCGAAACCATCTTGTTGTCCGTAGGTTCACCCACTATAAGATATTTGCCCCCAGGATGCTGCTCCCTGAATTTCTTCGCCCCGAAAGAACCGGTCTCCTCTCCATAGACAAGGAGAAGCCCGAAGCCCTCATATCCTTTTGCAGCAAGCTCCAGACAGGCATTGTACATCGCGAACAGCTGCCCTTTGGCATCACATGTACCCCTTCCTCTGACAATGGTCTGGCCGTCCTCCCTTTTTTCCACCACAGGAGGGATATAAGGAGGAACCGTATCGATATGAGTGCAGAAAACAATCTGAGGATCTCCCCAGCTGAAAAGAAGGTTGCCGTCCAGACGCTGCACGGAACATCCTTCAACTGCAAGATGTTCGGCAAGATAGTCGGCAAGAGGGCCTTCGTTCGAAGACGTGGAGTCTATACCGAGTATTTCAAGAAAAAGTCCAATGTCCATAACAAGTCACAAAAATATTGATTTTTCCACAAAATGGCAGTCTCCGTCACATATATTTTGACAGAGCACGCCCTGAGGCACCGATCTGTATCAATAAAGTCCTCCATTGATGGAAATGCACTCCCCTGTAATATATCCGGCCTGTCCGGAAGCGAGGAAGGCGACAAGGGCGGCTACTTCTTCCGGCTCCCCGAAACGGTTGAGAGGGATCGTCTTCTTAAGCTGTGCCTCGTCCAGACCTTCAACCATATCAGTCCTTACGAATCCCGGAGCCACAGCATTGACAGTCACCCCTTTGCGTCCGACCTCCTGTGCAAGGGCCTTTGTCGCGGCAATCAGTCCCCCTTTGGCAGCGGAATAATTGCACTGGCCCGGAAGACCTTTCAGACCGGACAGGGAAGCCATATTTATGATCCTGCCATATTTTTTGACAAGCATCTGCTTCAGCAGAGGACGGGTGACATTGTAGAAGGCATCCAGGCTCGTGCCAAGCACCTTGTACCAGTTTTCGGGTTCCATCCACAGCATAAGTTCATCCTTCCGGATACCGGCATTGTTGACAAGCACTTCGATATATCCGTCAGTATGGGATTCCATCCACCCTTCAAGTGCATCGGAGGCTGCCTTCATATCACTGACATCGAATTTGAGCAGTTCTCCCGAGCCGCCGGCCTCCGATATCAGCTCCAGGGTTTTCCCTGCCTCCGCATCATTTGACAAATAATTGACAATTACGCAATATCCCATCTGTGCAAGGGAAATACATACTGCCCTGCCTATTCCACGGCTTCCGCCTGTTACCAACGCATATTTCATAATATCCTGTTCTTTTTCGTTATACTACGCTTACAATCATTATAGTTGTCCAGAACCGGCCCGGCAATGCCAGGTCCCAATATTTCCATACAGGTCAGGAAAGACGTGACCGATACCCCGAGGATGCCGTGCAGATTGAGGCTCTGCCCCGTCAGAAGCAGATTCGGCACCGGAGTACGTGGAGCAAGCACCGTTGTCATGACATTGTTGCAGTCCTTCCTTATTCCGTAGGCACTGCCCTCAACAGAAGACGTATGACTGCTGTATGAAAGAGGAGAACTTGTAAAGATCCCGTCAATGGCATCACGCAGTCCGGGAAGACGCCTCCCTACCGTTTCCAGACAGGCTTCAGTACGGTCTGACTTGAATCGGACATAGTCGTCACCTCTTCGCCCCCGCGGTCTGTCCGCCCATTCCTTGACTTCATTCCATCCCATAGGGGCAAGTATATCAATGCTTTCGGCAGTATCAGAACCATCCGGCGGAACTGCCCAGCTTACCATCACGCTTCCAACCGATGAAGGGTCTGCCCTCCACAGGTCCGTATCCGGACGATGCACATACATATTGCTGTTCCTATACGGCATCATACCTTTTTTGAGCCTTATGTTTGCCGTAAACATACCGTAAGTGTTCTGCAGCGAAGAGATACGGTCGCGATATATATTTCGCAGACATACATTATCTTCAATAAGGGATATTGTAAATGCCGGATGCGCACCGGATATGATCCAGTCCGCTGAAAGCGATTCTTCATTATTGACTGTCACTTCCGAAATCCTGCCGTTGCTCCCTTTCATGGAAGTCACCGCCGCACCGGTACGGATTTCACCTCCCATTGCCCTTATGTTGTCCGCAATCCTGTCCGCAATCTGCGAGCCTCCTCCACGAAGCCTCCACGCGCTCTGTATAAACGAATTGTTTATCTGGGCAAAGACATACAAAGGAAGAGTGTCCGCACGCAGCTCCATTTTAAGCGATGTACCGGACAGAACTTTCCGAAGCAGAGAGTCTTTTACTGTCGAGTTGAGATATTCATAAGCTGAACGCGCAAACAGTGGAGACGGTCCGGAGGAACCCTTCCTGAAAACATCGAAAATATGTTCTCCGACATCTTTCAGAAAACAGGTATATTTCTCAATAGATTCCCTCTCCGACGGGAAATGTTCGGAGAGCCTTTCCGCAAACCGCCGGTGTCCGTTGGCTAAAGGGAATGCTTCATCTCCGATTACTACTTCATCAAAACATTCGGTATCAAGCCGCTGCCACGGAAGGTCCAGAAGGTCAAAATATTTGAAAAGCGAATACAGCGGCTCTCCTTCGCCGAGTCCTCCCACATAATGGAAACCCGTGTCAAAGACAGTATCTCCACGCCGGAAAGTCCCCAGACATCCTCCTATGAACGAATCCTGTTCAAGCACAGTGACTTTCATCCCGTGTCTGGCAAGGATATAAGCGCATTCAAGCCCTCCAAGCCCGCTTCCTATGACTATAACATCAGACATAAATACCGGAGACAATGTTATTCACTGCATATATAGGGATCCTGGACAGCCACAGCTTTTAGCGTCATACAGGACACGTCACCGTTCCTTAAAGATGCCTTCAGAACAAAACCGGCACCACTCCCTTCAGAAAGGCTGATGTATACAGAGATATGGGGACAGGTCAGAGGGGATACGACTGAAGTCAGCCTGCACTGTACAAGTTCCTCCAGCATAAGAGGCATCCCGACAATGCTTTCCGCACATTCCTTTATCATCTGGATATTGCATACGCCAGGCGACACTGGATCCCCGGGGAAATGCCCGTCATAGACAGGGCAGTCAGGGACAAGGGAGACGTCAAATATGCTCTCCCCGTCTTCCTTGCGTATGGAATCCACTCTATAATAATTTCCAAGCAGCATAATCTTCAAATTGATACATCCTGTAAATCCTCTTTTACCGTTCAGTCCTCCCTGACAAAAATCTTCATCTGACAGGACGCCAGTATTTCCCCACCGGAAGAGGTCTCCGCGGATAGGAGCGACAATCCTCCCGCTTCTCCAAGAATCCTGATACGGGTACGGAGCAGCTCTCCTGTGCGCGGAAGGCGGCATACGCGGAATTTCCTGATTTCAGCAATATAGCCTATCCTGGGCTTGAGCCCCCCGGACAAGGCGGAGTAGCCCGCGTATGCCGCAGCCGATTGAGCTATATGCTCAATCAGGCCCGGCTCCCTGAGCCGGCCTTCCGCCACAAACATATTGTCTTCTCCAATCCTCAATCCAGTCTCCGCCTCACTATCCCCTGCACTATACAAAGCATCCACCATAACTATAGGAGGACGCTGCGGAATCAGATCAAACAATTGCTTTCCGGAAAACAAGGTATCTGCACCTGTACTTTCCTGCTGTTCCAAATATTCCATATCCTCACTGAGGAAATTTCCATTCTCCATATCCTTGATTCTTTCCGATATCACCTCCACGCGTCGGCACATTCATTTTCTATCCCCTGAACTTACTTACAATCAAAGTAGAGTTCGTCCCTCCGAAACCGAATGAATTGCTCAGGAAAGTGTCAAACCGCTTGTCTACAGTCTTCGGAGGAATCAGCAGACGGGCCGAATCTTCATCAGGATTTTCAAAATTGATATTTCCCGCGATAAAATCATTATGCATCATCAGCATAGAATAGATCACCTCACTCGCTCCGGCCATCCACATCTCATGTCCCGTCTGGGATTTCGTACTCGTAACCTCCACAGTCCTGTCTCCCAGCACATTCGCCAGAGCCTTGGCCTCATTGGCATCTCCTACCAATGTACTCGTGGCGTGGGCATTCACATATCCTATCTCACGGATGTCAATACCGGCATTGCGTATCGCCATTTCAAGGGAACGTACAGGGCCTTCAACATTCGGAGACGATATATGGTCTCCATTTGACGAAAATCCGTATCCGAGAACCTCACCGAGGATGACCGCTCCCCTGCGCACCGCAGACTCATAACTTTCAAGGACCAGTGTAGCGGCCCCGCCTCCAGGGACAAGCCCGTCACGGTCGCGGTCAAACGGACGGCTCGCTCCCGCCGGGTCCGACTCCCTGACCGAAAATGCGAATATCCCGTCAAACGAACCTACCGAAAACGGATTGACTTCCTGGGCGCCACCGCACACCACAATATCCTGCAGACCGTTGCGTATGAGCAATGCCCCGAGACCGATGGCGTGTGATCCGCTCGCACAGGCTCCCGACACAGTCAGATTGATGCCTTTGAGCTTGAATATACATCCCAGGTTCATTGTGACAGTCGAGTTCATAGACTGGAATATTGCACCGGAACCGCACAAAGTCGTATCCTTCTTCTCACGTATCGTGTCTGCCGACTTCACTACCGGCTCTGCGGAACTGTCATTTCCATACAGCAGTCCGACTTCATTCCTGTCTATATAATCCTGGTCTATACCGGCCTGCCGTAAAGCATCAACTGTGGCGCAATATGCATATTTCGCCTGCTCAGGCATATATATCCTCTGTGAACGGCTCAATTCTTTCTTCAGGTCAGGGACCTCGATCTTTGCCGTAAGAGCGGAACGGAATCCCATCTCTTTCCTCACAGGATCAAAGACAATCCCTGATTTCCCTGAATATAGGGAGTCTCGCACCTCATCCAAAGTCTTTCCAAGACAGGAATAAATTCCCATCCCGGTAATTACAACTCTATTCTGCATAACATCATTTCTGTCAATTGCACAATACAACCAACCTTCAAATTTCTACAACTTGTAAAGATACAGAAAATTTGACAACTTTATAAGTATGTCAGCCAACTAATCCGACACTGCGGACAGGATGAGCCTGATTGAGGTTCGGAAAGACTGTGGAAGGACTGTAGAAGGACTGCCGGAAATGTCATCCTCGTTCCCTGGACTTCTTTATCCGGATTTTTCCGGCAGCGGATCCTGATGCCTTTATCACCTGCAAACAGCATCGCGTGGGTTGACACCCTCCCTTTGTAAATCATTGATTGCTATGCGATTGCAAAACAGTATATGGTTTAAACGGCATACTGTTTTGTATATACCTGATGATCAGCTGATTATGGGGCAAGGGTCTTGGAGGCTGATTGCAGCTTATGAAGCGGTTTGCGATTTGTCAGGGATAAACAACAGACCCCACAGTGATTGACTGAGCCAGATATGATAGATATGAACCGGACCGGCGAACAGGTGGGTCTCTGCAATCCAATGAAACTCAATGCGTTATAAAACAGTATATGCCATATAGGGCATAATGTTTTGTAATCAGCTGACAGACAACACGTTGCAGAGACCCACCTGTCCGTGCCTCCGCCAAGTCTTTCAATGCCAAAGGTCAAGAGATACAGTACGAGCTACTCCAAAGGAATCGATGCGCATACTTGATGTCTCCAGTACTGAAAACACAAAACAACTCTGATTTTACCCCGATCCATATTCATAGTTGCCACCTTCAGTCAAGATAAACTGATTATCAATACATTGCTACTGAAGGTGGACAGTGATTTTCTCTACCTTCAGTCGCCGACCTTGTTCTGATTGCGTATATGGTGGATTTGTCACTGAAGGTGGAAGATATGGAGCACCACCTTAAGTATATTTTCATTGACTATCAAACCATTGCTACTGAAGGTGGCAGGTACGGGCGAGGCATATTTCAAACTCAATAGAGTCTCCATTTTCCGGCTTTCTCTCATTGGATGAAAAACGTTTTCATCTAATTTCTGTAAATCAAAGGAAATTGACAAGTTGCAGCGATTTTACCGACTATTTTTGCACCATTACCTATATCAATGACCAAAGTATCACAGATGGTTTCACCAACTGAAAATGTCCACATTACCGGGATTTACCTTGATCCCATTATACCGGCAAAGCAGCAAATACCTCAGAAGGTACAATACAAAAAAACACCGCTACAATGAATTGTAACGGTGTTCTGTAAAGTGGAGATAGTCGGAGTCGAACCGACGACCCTCTGCTTGCAAAGCAGATGCTCTAGCCAACTGAGCTATACCCCCGTTTCTCATCTCTTCCTGATGTTTCAGGCGGACTTCGAATATTTTTAAGAACTTGTAGTCCCGAGCAGACTTGAACTGCTGACCCCTACATTATCAGTGTAGTGCTCTAACCAACTGAGCTACGGGACTGTATATAATAATGAAAGACTCAATAAGGAGAGCAAAAATCAATGGACAGCTCCAAAAAGGAGGTGTTCCAGCCACACCTTCCGGTACGGCTACCTTGTTACGA
>ERZ777306.4482-NODE-4482-length-12645-cov-4.630898_pt1 | contig 12645 bp, 10 predicted proteins | sample MGYA00374966_ERZ777306 | MGnify/ENA primary metagenome ERZ777306 (study PRJEB29329, sample SAMN06343882) | mouse gut metagenome | isolation source: Mouse cecum | place: Austria: Vienna | collected 2014-11-15 ...
ATCTCCATAGTCCGGAATCGGATTGTATAGGGTATTATAATCTGGTATCGGACTGATGTCAAGCGCATATCCAAAAGTTTTTTGCGCAGGCAAAGCGATATTACAAAAATGTAAGAAACGGATGATGGAATGTAAGGTGAATGCAATGGGAAAGGGACAAGCAATATATTATAATAGATGCAGATAAAAGGGAGGATTTTCGTGATTTGAAACGAAATTGTGAACAAGGATTTGTTAGGGTTGACAGGGCAAAGGGGACGTTGTATAATGATTGCGATAACCGACCGACTGGTCGGTCTGTAAAAAATCAGTGAGATATTTTCGGTTTTGGGAGGGCTGGTTGCATGAATAAACGGGTCATCAGCGCAGGCATTTTATTTGCCTTGCTGACGGGCATCCGCCTGCCGGCACAGGCGGCAGGCGGCATACAAATGGCAGGGCTGACAAGTAGCACAGGAGTCATTGTTTATGCGTTACATACCATAGCTGGCAATGCGGCAGCATCCGCAAAACAAACGGCGTCTGCCGCTGGAGCAGAACCGGCAGAAAACGGGCAAATAGAAACCCCAGTTCAAAATGAATCTGCCGCCGCCAATCCGCCGGCGCAAAAAACCCGTGAAATGGGTTTGGTTGCGGTTGAACGGAATGTACGGGAGAATAATCCGACCATTCGGACATTAAATTATACTGCGGCAGGCATCGGCTCAGGCGGCAGGACATCCCTTGCGGATAATGGAGAGCTTGCCGCACTAGTTGGGCAATACAGCGCCGCAGTTGCGGAATTGCAGCAGGCATACGAAGCGGCAGAAGATGAAGCGGTTAAGCAGGCATATGCGTTGCAGCTTGGCATTCACCAAGCAAATCTTGCCAGCCTACAGGGGACAATTGCCATGCCAGCCATAACAGCCGCCATGACACAAATGATGTTGGAGGATGCAGAATATGGCGTGCGCCAGCAAGCGGGCAATGTTGCCAAACAGCTTTGTTATGGTGCGGAAAGTATGCTCATTGGCATGAAATCGCTTGCGGTTGTCACCGAGGATTTAACCCGGACATTAGCATCCCTTGACCGGACGATTGAAGTGATGAAAATCCAGAAAGAACGGGGTATGGTTAGTCAGCTTCAGTTTGATAATGTCTGTGAGCAGCGCAGGCAGTTAGCGGTACAAATTGAATCGCTGCAAAATCAGCAGCAAAGTTTGGGGTCAAATTTAGCGCTGATGTGTGGTTATGAAGCAGATATGTGCATTGTACCGAGCAATTTAAGTCATATCACCCTGCGAAACATACAGGAAATGGATTATGAAACCGATTTAGCCGCCGGGCTAAAAAACAGTTATGAATTATGGAGCAAAAAGAATGCTGTCATGCAGGCGGGCAACAAACGGGATATTCATATCAGCGGCACAGTAGACGCATATGAAGCCGCAAAAAAAGATGCAGAAGCCACAGAAGAAGCATTAAGGCAGGCATTTAAGGCGATTTATGATGCCGTAGCCGATCAAAAGCTTGCGGTTGACGCGGCACAGACAGCATATACAAAGGCACAATCAGATTTATCCATCAGCAAGACCAAATATGAGCTTGGTGCGATATCGCAGATGGATTACCTGTCGGCACAGGATACTTGTGCGGCGTCAAAAAATGCGGTAGAAACCGCGCATTTGAATTTAATTTCGGCATATCGTGCCTATGTATGGGCAAAACAAGGGTTAATTTCTACCGGCGCGGCAGGAGGCGCATCATGATGAAAAAACGGGTTTTTGCATTGACAGCACTTTTAGCAATGGGGCTAAGCATACCGGCGCAGGCAGTGAACGCATTGCCCACCGTGGTGGCAACACTTGGCACACAAACTGCCATACAGACGCTTTATCAGCATATGGAAAATACCAAGGCAGCAACGCCAGGTATTGCAGGCAGTACATTATCATTTGATGAGATTGAACGGGTTGTCCGGCAAAATAATGTTTCCATTAAATCATTAGATCAGACCTTAGCGGGAGTTGGCGCAACCAAGGTAAATGATCAATATAAGGAACAATATGATAATCTGGAAATCCAGATGTGGCAATACCAATCAGAAATCAACAATTTGGAAAGTTCAATCCGAGCGCTGAAAAATCAACAGGGTGATGGCGTAGATAACAGTGGCTTAATTCGGTCATTGGAGGCACAAAAGGCGGCATTACAGTCAACCATTGCGTCTACACGAATGTCATATGATGATTTAGAGGATCAAGAAGATGATGCCACAGAAGAAATTGGTTATACATACAATACGACAAAAGAGCAAGTAACCAACACAGCGAATCAAATTGTGATGAGTGCGCAGGCGGCATATATTGCCATGCACACATTAGAGGATTCAATTGCATCGGCCAAACGCAATTTGCAGGCGCTTGACCGGAATATGGGTGTGGTACAGACCCAAGTGAATGTAGGGGCAGCGACTCAGCTTGATATTTTAGCGTTGGAAGCGCAAAAGGAAGCGTTGCAGGCAAATTTACAAACATTAGAAACCCAGCGGGCGAATCAAAAGAACAGCCTAGCAATTTTATGTGGTTATGGGGCAAACGAAGCGGTAACGGTAGGGGAGATTCCAGAAGTGACCGTGGAAATGTTAGGGCAAATGGATTATGAAAAGGATTTAGAAGAGGCGCATAAGAACAGCTATACATTATGGGCAAAACAGGATGCGATTGACAAAGCCTCGCGGGATTACGCAAATGATGTAACCCATAGTTTACATGCGTTTGAAGCGGCAAAGATTGATTTAGAAGCCGAAAAAGAGAATTTTACAAACAGTTTCCGGCAGTTATATAAAACGGTACAGGAAGACGAAGTTTTATTAGAATCAGCGCAGAGCAGTTATGCGCAGGAGCAGAAAAACTTTGCGGTCAGTGAGTTGAAGTATAATCGTGGTGCAATTTCAAAAAATGATTATGATGCGGCGAAAGACACGCTTGAAACTGCGGCAGACGCAGTAAAGACAGCAAAAATCAATTTATTTTCAGCTTATAACACCTATCAATGGGCAATAAAAGGAACCCTTTAAAAGTTGAAAAGAAACACATTTTGGAGGTTATGACCATGAAGCAAAAAAGAGTGATTGCCTGTATGCTGGCGCTGTTTATTTTTGTAACAGTGTCAGGCTGTGGGCAGAAAGCATCGGAAGAAGATTCCTCAGAAGGGGAAACCCTGCAGGGGGTTGCAGTGGAAATTGCAGATGTGCAAACCGGGGAAATGGCGGCGGAATCCTCTGTGGCAGGCACAGTAGAAGCGACTAATTCCGTGCAGGTATTTCCAATGCTCGCAGGAACAGTATTGTCGTTAAATGTCGCCGAAGGCGATATGGTCACAAAAGGGCAGACATTATTCCAGGTGGATACCTCCACCGTGACCAGCACATATAGTTCGTTAAAACAGAGTTATAGTGCAACAAAGGCATCGACTGACCAAAGCATAGCGACAGCACAAATTGGGGTGCGCAATGCGCAGCTTGCCGTAGAAAATGCACAACGTGGGGTAGAAGATGCCCAGCGTGCGGTAGAAAATGCCCAGCTTGGCGTAGACAATGCGCAAATTACGGTAGACCAGGCAACGACAGCATATGAAAATACCAAAGCGCTGCATGATGCAGGCGCAGCTTCTGACCAGGCGCTGACACAAGCGGAACAGGGGTTACAGCAGGCAAATGCAGCTATGAAAAATGCACAATCCACCGTGAAGCAGGCAGAAAATGGGTTACAGCAGGCGCAGGCAGGTGTAACCCAAGCACAATCTGGTGTTGCTACCGCACAGGCAGCCGTACAGCAGGCAGTTGCAGGGCAGCGGGCATCGCTTGCACAAATTCAGGCATCCATGGCACAGATTGAAGCCCAGGCAAAACTTGGCACAGTAACTGCGCCGGTTTCAGGGCTTGTCACTTCTGTCGGCATTGAACGCGGCGGCATGGCGGCGCAGTCCGCCCCGGCCGTCGTCATTGCCGAAGGCGGCAATATTGATGTGACCGTGAATGTCAGCGAAACGGTGTTATCTGAACTAAATATTGGCGACCGGGCAGAATTAACCATACAATCGGTTTCAGCCGACCCGTTTGATGGTTCGATTGCCACCATTGCAACCGCAGCCAATCCACAAACACGGCTGTATGAAGTCACGATTGCTTTGCCACAGGCAATGAAGCCAACCATTGGTGCGTTTGCAAATGTCACTTTGTTCACCAACCGTCGCAGCAATGCGGTTTATGTGCCAACCGAAGCCATTTTAACCGATGGGGATGAAGAATATGTTTATATTTTAACCGATGACCGTCCATCCAAAGACCGCCATGACGAAGCGATTGGCAACGGTGATGGCCCATGGGCAAAAAAAGTGCTTATTCGTACTGGGTTAGTTGGTGATGGCATTACCGAAGTGACAGAACGTCTGATTGGCGGCGAACGTCTGGTAGTAAAAGGGCAAAGTTATCTTTCTGATGGCACATTGGTGCGTATTGTAAATGGGGAGGATGCTTAACCCATGAAAATAGCAGATTTTTGTATCCGGCATAAGGTCACAACTATTTTGTCTTTTGTGCTCATTGTGATATTTGGCGCGATGAGTTTTGGCGCATTGCCGCTGGCACTCATGCCGAATATTGAATTGCCAATGGCAATTGTGATGACGACTTATGTTGGTGCAGGCCCGGAAGAAATTGAAAACCTTGTCACAAAGCCGATTGAATCGGCATGTGCCAGTGTTGCGGGCATGGATGAATTGCAAAGCAGTTCATCCGAAAACATGAGTATGGTTATGGTCACTTTCGCGGATGGCACCAATATGGATGAAGCATTGGTGGATATGCGTGAAAAAGTTGATTTGGCAAAATCCTCACTGCCGGAAGATGCTTCCGCACCAACGGTAATGAAGATGGATATTGATTCTATGCCGGTTGTATTATTTGGGTTAAAGGGCGATGATTTAGCAAAACTGCAATCCATTGCGGATGATGATATTTCGCCGCGTTTGGAACGCATTGATGGTGTCGCGTCAGTGGAGGTATCTGGCGGTTATGTCAATGAAGTTGCCATTGAAACTTATCTCGACCGTTTGGAAGGGTATGGTTTATCGGTATCTTATATTGCGCAGATGTTAGGTGCGGATAATGTTGCTATGCCGGCGGGCGAGGTAAACAATGGCACACAGAAATTATCTGTCCGTACCGATGGTGAATATAAATCGGTTGAAGATGTTGCAAATACATTGATTCCATTGCCAACTGGCGGAATCATTCGGTTAAATGAGATTGCCAGTGTTTCAATGAAACCGCAGGATCAATCCGCGATTGCGAAAGTGGATGGCGAACCTTGTTTGATTGTATCGGTCAGCAAGCAATCCGGTGTCAATACGGTACAGGTTGCCGAACGTGCCATGAAAGCCATGGAAGGGTTAAAAGAAGAAAATCCGGATATCAATTATACCATTTTGATGGATCAGGCAGAATACATTAACCTGACTGTGGATTCGGTTATGCAGAATATTATATTTGGTGTAGCATTTGCTGCGGTTGTACTTTTGTTGTTTTTGCGCGATTTGGGTTCCACAGCGGTTATTTCGGTATCCATGCCGGTATGTATTGTCACCGTATTTTTGGTGATGCGTGCCCTTGGCATTACGCTCAATATGATGTCACTGGGCGGCATGGCAATGGGTGTCGGCATGATTGTTGACAACTCCATTGTTGTACTGGAAAATATTTTCCGTTTCCGGACGGATGGTTGCAGCCGTTGGGATTCCTGCACCAAAGGCGCGGCAGAAGTATCATTGTCTATATCGGCGTCAACCCTCACAACCATTGCGGTATTTTTGCCGCTTGGGTTATCCGGCGGTATGGCAGGCATGATGTTCAAGGAATTTTGTATTACCATTTGTGCCTTGCTTGGCGCATCGCTGGTCATTGCGCTGACGCTTGTACCACTTCTTTGTTATATCACGATGGATCGCGGCAAGCGCCGCTTGAAAGTTGCCAATGATACCGGTGATTTAGGCGATAAACCATTAATGCGTAAATATAAAGGGCTGCTCCGGTTCTTTATTAAAAAGCGTTTTGTTGCGGTCATTGTATCATTTGCTATGATTGTGGTATTTGTCATGAGTATTGGCGCGGCAGGCATGGAACTGATTCCAGAGATGGATCAGGGACAGATTTCGGTAAGCATTGGTATGCCTATTGGTTCAGAAATGGAAGAAACCGCAGCCATTCAGGACAGGGTATGTAAAATTGCGGAAGATATCATACCTGAGCTGGATAGTATGTATTATACAACTGGCGGTGGCAGTATGATGTCCAGCGGCAGCAGTGTCACACTGATGCTGGTGGATTTGGATCAGCGTGACCGTTCTTCTATGGAAATAGCAAATGAATTGCGTGATCATTTGGCGGATATTGCGGGTTGTGAAATTTCTGTTTCAGCGTCGTCTAGCATGAGTATGTCAAGCGGGGCAGTTAGCATCAGCCTTTCCGGTAATGATTATGATGAACTGGTCAAAGCTGGGGATGATTTAGTTACGCAGATTTCCGCATTGCCCGATGCAATTGAGGTAGAAAGTTCTGCGTCAGAAGAAGAACCTCGTGTCAGTGTCAAAGTCAACCGTGAAAATGCAACGCGGTTTGGGCTGACAGCGGCAACCATTGGCGCCGCTGTGCGTGGGCAGATTAACGGTTCCACAGCCACCAAGATGAAAATTGGCGGCGAGGAATATGATATCACAGTCCGGGGAGATGAGGCAGCAAAAGCAAGCCTTGACGCGTTAAAAGCCATGATGATCCCCACACAAACAGGCGGTTCAGTACCGCTCAGCCTGGTTGCGGATATCAGCACAGAACTTGCGCCGCAAAGCATTGCGCGTGATAACCAGAGTCGTACCATCACCATCACAGGGGAAAGCCTTTCAGATAATGTAGTTGGGTTAAATGCCGAAGTGAATAAGATTTTAGAGGCTTATCAAATGCCGGATAGTGTTACCTTGGAAACTGGCGGCGAAATGGAAGATATGGCAGAATCCTTTGGTACCTTGGGGTTTGCGCTTGTGGTTGCATTAGGGCTGGTATATTTTGTTTTGGCAAGCCAGTTTGAATCTTTTGTGATGCCAATTATCATTATGATGATTTTGCCAATTGGTTTGTTAGGTGCGATGTTTGGCTTGCCGGTGACAGGCAACAAAATTTCCATGGTATCCATCATCGGTGTGATTATCCTGGCAGGTACCATAGTCAATTCATCCATTGTTTTAATTGACTATATCCAAACCCGCAGGGGGCGCGGCGAGGATAAAAATACAGCGATATTAAATGCGTGCCCGCGGCGTGTACGTCCGGTGCTGATGACAACATTAACCACAGTATTAGGTTTGCTGCCGATGGCATTTTCAGGCGGGGAAGGTTCAGAAATGATGCGTCCTATGGCAATTGTTATGATTACGGGTATGATTGTTTCAACCATTGTAACCTTGTTATTTACGCCGGTTTATTATTCGCTGATTGATAGTTTAACTTCACGATTCAAAAAACATAAACCGCAAGACCCACGGGATGATGTGCCAGGAGGTAAAATAGAATTACAAAAAGAGGGGGTATAAAACAAATGACGCAGGCACGGGAAAGCCGCCGGGCAGATATTTTGCGGGCAGCTTTTGAGGAATTTTGCGGCGGGGGATATGACCGCACCCGGATGGAACATATTGCCCGCCGTGCGGGCATTGGCAAATCGACAATTTATGAATATTTCCCCTCCAAAACCGAATTATTAACGGCGGTAGGGGAATGGATATTTGAAAATGCCTGCAAAGCGCTGCATGAGATTTTTTCAAAGCAGCAGCTATTCCGTGATATGGTATATCATTATTTGAAATATATGAACCAGCTTATGATTAAAGCGGGAGCAGGTTTATTAAGCATACGCGGCGGGGATTCAACCTTTGAAGTGGCTTACAAATGCGGGGAACAATTCCGGGATTTCATTTTAAAGCAGTTGATGGATGCAGTAGCAAAGGCGCAGCAAAAGGGTGAAATTGCACAAGATTTGCAAACAGAGGCGGTTGCGAGTTTAATCATCGGCCTGTCCAGCCCAGCGATTTTGATAACCGTAACCGAAGATTGGGAAGAACATATACAGCAGATTATTAATGTTCTATTCAAAGGGCTTCAGCCGCGTGCCAGCACATAAAAAAAGAAACACCTGCCAAAAGCATTTGCTGTGTTATGATTGATAGCCAGAAATAAAAATAATCTTTTCATTTGATGCAAAAAACACCCCAAAAGGGGTGTTTTTTTGTGCCTGTAAACAGACAATAAGCATAATAAGATGATTTCTTTTTGTTTCACACCTCCATACCATCATATCCGGCAGCAAAAACAATATGCAGCCGCCCGTCCCCAACCGTTACACGTGAAACACTCAGTGCCGCAATCCGTTTTTTTTGTGCAAGTGTATATGTATCCCATTCTTCCGGGATTGCGGCAAATTGTTTTTCCAATTTTGCATTGGCGGCAGGGGGATGATTTTGCGCCTGCGCTTCGCGCAGGCGGGCTAGGGCTGTATTTTTTTCATGCAATAACGCTGCGGTTAATGCTAAGACATCGGGTTGGGTAATTTGGGCGATATTCTGGGTAAGCTGTGCGATTTCCTGTTCCAGCCGGACAAGTTCCCGGCTGGTTTCCGGCGGGCATGGCGCTGCTTGGCGCTCAAGCGGCACTTGCCGCAAACCACGCAAAAAAGGCAGCAATACGGCTTGCACAGATGCTTCAATTTGTTCCAGCGTCATCACTTGGCTGCGCCCAGGGCAGCAGCCTTTTTTGCGTCCGCCGCAGTTAATATAATGTCCGCGGTGCGGTGCGGGCTGATTCACAACCGTTACCGCATAACCACAATGTTCACATTTCATCAGCCCGGATAACCAGCTATGTGAGCCGCGTCCACTGTTTTTCACCGCCTGGTTTTGTCCAAGTTTTTGCTGTACTTTTAACCAAATTTCTGCGGGGATAAACCCTTCATGCGGGGCGAGTGAAAGAAAACCGCCTTTCATATCACAGAATTTACTGCGCGTCCGTCCAGTGCGCGGGGCATAAAAATAACAGCCATGTGTACCGTCATAAGCCGAAAGCGGGTCGTTGATGGTCACACCTTGTCGGGAAAAGTATTGATAAACAAATGGGTCAGCCTGTACATAAGCGGGATTGCGCAGCAGCCGCCCAAGCTGTGCGGTGCTCCAGGTATTGCCGGAGGTGGTGCGGATCTGTTTTTCAGCCAGCCAGCGCATCAGTGAGCCAAGCGAAGCGCCTGGTTCAAGGTAACGGGAAAATAATGCGGCAACAATTTCCGCCTGTGCGGGGCAAGGGATAAAACACGCGGTATGTTTGCCTGCGCATATGGTTTGCCCTTTGGCAAAGCCAAAGGGAGGACGACCGCCTAAATACATACCGGATTTTGCGCGTTCATAATAATTATCGGTCACACGGCGGATAATGGTTTCCCGTTCAAATTGGGCAAAAACCATCATAATTTGTGCCATTGCGGCGCCAGCAGGCGTATCATCCAGCGTAAGCCCATCTTCACAGGAAATAAATGCAATTTGTTTTTGCCGTAATAATTCATATAGTCCAGTGAAATCATGCACACTGCGGCTGACGCGGTCAAGCTTATACACAATGATTTTCTGGATATGCCCATGCCCAATATCTTGTAAGAGTTTCTGAAAACTGGGACGCGCTGTATTTTTACCGGAAAATCCTTTGTCCTGATAGACTTGGACATTTTGCAGTTCTAAATCGGTCAAACGAGCTTTACAGCGGTCAATTTGAGTTTCAATCGAAATGCTGTCCGCTTTATCAACAGACTGTCGTGCATAAATGGCAGTCATGCGAATTGTTCACGAACTTTTGCAAGCGCGGTTTTTAACGCGGATGCGTCCCCATCCGGGCGGATGGATACCGTAACAGCAAGTGGGGTTTGGTTTGCCATAAAAATATCACCTCACAGCCAGTATATGAATCAGGGAATCAGATTATCCCCGGGCAAAAATAAAAATACACAAAGTTATCCACAGATTGTTGATAACTTTGTGTAAAGCGGGATGCCCGCATTTTTTCAGCGGGAAAGATGAAAAATAATACCGGCAACAGCCGAAATCGCAATATAAACCGCAGGATGCTTATCGAATTTTTCGATTGCAATAAATAAGACAATGGCAAAAAGAATTTGTCCCCACTGAAACATCGCCAAAAAATGCCTGCTGCCGGTCAAAAAAACAGACCGCATCACCAAAAACCCAGCGGCGGCAATAAGTCCAGTAGAGGCAGGGCGCAGCCCATAAAACAAATCTTCCACCAAACGGTTTGTACGGAAACGTTCGAGCACTTGTGATACCAAAAGAATGACAATTATCGAAGGAGTAATCAGCCCAATGGTAGCAATCACCGCACCGGGCAGTCCAGCGGTTAAATAGCCAACATAAGTTGCCGCATTGACGCCAATCGGCCCTGGTGTTGATTCTGACACTGCAATAAGGTTAGTAATATCCCCATGGGTGAACCAGCCGGTTTTATCAGAAATATCATATAAAAAAGGCAGGGTTGCCAGCCCGCCGCCCACTGAAAATAACCCAACTTTAAAAAATTCATAAAAGAGCAGAATCAGTGTCATGGTCAGGCTCCTTTCCCAGGTTTTGTGCGTGATATTGTCCGCAATACAATGCCTGCCACACCAGACAGCACCACAAGCACAACAGGGGAAATGGCAAAGCCGATAAAATTCCCAAGGGCAGAAGCGCCAAATACACCAATAAAAATTGCCAAGGTACCTGGGCTGATGACAGATTTTTTCCACAATTTCAGCACAGCGCGCAGGATAAGCACACATACACAAACGCTGATGCCTGCAAAGGCATCCTGTACAATCGGATATTCCGCAAAATTTTGCAAACACGCCGCAAGGATTGTAATAATTACCAGTGATGGGAATACAACGCCAAGTGTTGCGGCAATGCCGCCTAAAACGCCGCGTTGTTTATAGCCGATAAAAGTGGCGGTATTCACCGCGATAACCCCTGGCGTACACTGCCCAACGGCATAATAATCGGCAAGTTCTTCTTCTGTTGCCCAGCCATGGTGTTCCACAATTTCCCGCTGTAACATGGGAAGCATGGCATAACCGCCGCCAAATGTCAGCCCGCCAATGCGGGCAAATGTCCAGAATAAAGTGAGTAACGCGTTCAAAAGATACCTCCTGATGGGTTTAAAATCCAGTATGCCCCATCGGGCATAAAGTATGTAATTTCACTTTGGGGGCAGAAATTCTTTTGGGCTTTTGCCAAATTCCCGTTTGAATGCCTTCAGGAAATTGGAATAATCATGAAATCCGGATTTTTCACAGGCTTCCATCACCAAATACCCTTGCCGCAGCAAATTCCGCGCCACAACCAGTCGTTTTTTCATGATGTACTGATAGAGTGTAAATCCAGTATATTCTTTGAATTTATGGGTTAGATATGACTTACTAACAACCAAGACCTTGCAAAGCCGCTCCGCCGACAAATCCTCAGTCAAGTTGGTGTTGATATAAGTGACAGTTTGGTTGATTTTTTCATTTTCGAATACATCCTGCTGGATAACATCGGGTGACGCAAAATAAGCGCGGTTCAAATAGACCAAAAATTCCACCAGATAAATCAGTGTCAGCACTTGGCTGCCCAATTTCTGTTCATCATTTGAGGCAACCATTTTTTCGCAAATACCCTTTAAATGGGCAGCCGCCACACTGCTTGGACGAATCAGCCGATAGCGCCGTTTGCCTGAATTGATAAAACAAGCGGTGAAATCCGTACCCAGTTTGCCCAAATCCCTGATAAAGTTAGGCTGCATCCAGATGAGGTATCGTTCATAAACCGCATCAGGCTGGGGGTAGTGGAGGTCACAATCATTGGTCAGCAGGATATCGCCCGGACGAAGCTGATAAGTGCGTCCTTCAATGGTATACAGCACTTTGCCGGATAAAAAGAACAGGATTTCATAAAATTCATGTGAATAGCGCTGTATGGCTGGTGGTTCAGTGACTTGGCAGTGACAGCAGCCAAATTCCGCATACGGCATATTCCGGCACAATGTAGAAATATTCTTGTGCAAATCCAACAAAAACCCTCCCATCCCATTGGATATGGTTATATTATATAGCGCGTTTCATTCATTTTCAAGTGAGATATGTGAGGAATAAATTATTGCACAATGTCATTCAGGATGAAAATTGTAGTTTACTGTGAATGAAACCGTGCCAAAATAGGAAAACTGCCTATAAAGCCGTAGAAAAAAGGAGTTTGTATGAAAAGTTTTATTTCTGAAGATTTTCTGCTGTCCACAGAACCAGCGCGGCGGCTCTATCATGAATATGCAGAAAATATGCCTATATTTGATTACCATTGTCATTTAAACCCACGGGAAATCTATGAAAATCCGAAGTTTCAGAATATTGGCGAGGCTTGGCTGGCAGGCGACCATTACAAATGGCGCGTCATGCGGTGGAATGCCGTACCGGAAGCATATATCACCGGCACAGCTGATTATCATGCAAAATTCCATGCGTTTGCAAAAATTATGCCAAAGTTAATTGG
>ERZ777306.4489-NODE-4489-length-12627-cov-3.778953_pt1 | contig 12627 bp, 7 predicted proteins | sample MGYA00374966_ERZ777306 | MGnify/ENA primary metagenome ERZ777306 (study PRJEB29329, sample SAMN06343882) | mouse gut metagenome | isolation source: Mouse cecum | place: Austria: Vienna | collected 2014-11-15 ...
TTCGTCGGCTGGGCGGGGGCGATCGCCTCTTCCGCGAGCGTGTTGAATTTTCCGCAGTCGGGACACCGCCCCAGCCATTTGGGGGAGGCGTACCCGCATTCCGCGCATACGAATTGCGTTGTCGATTTCGCCATAAAATACTCCTATTTGTTTCGCAAACTTTTCGTGCCGAAAAGCTTTGCGAGCTACTGTCTTTTTTGTTATCTCCTTGTCACGGGAGCGTTGAGCCGTTCTATCAAAAGTCACTAAGCCTCACGTATGTGGCAAATTGAGGGCGCTGCCGCAAAAACGCGATTTTGCTTCGCGCACATAATTGTAAAATTTAAAATATGTGCCGCGAGGAGGGTTGCCCTCCGCTGCGGGACACAATTTGTTGAACTCATTCGACTTGTGCAGGAAGGGTGAATGCGGGCGAAATAGGACGTAGCGCCCTTAAAATTCGCCCGCAGAGGGAAATACTCGTCCGTTAGCACGTAGTGCGTGCGGACGCGGTTTCCCTCGAATCACGGAAAATACTTTGCGCGTCAAGCAAAGTATTTTCGTGAACCTTCGTGAACTTTTACGTAGGCATATACGGTAATCCCTCTTTTTTCGCCCACATAGCCGAGTTTTTCGTTCGTGCCCGCCGCTACGGCGACGCGTTCTTCGGGAATGCTTAAAAGCAAAGAAAGGTTTTGCTTGATACGGTCGATGTGGGGGGACAGCCGAGGGGTTTCGGCAAGCACGGAAATGCTTACGTTATAGGGAATAAGTCCGCGCCCGCGTACGCGAGCGAGCGCTTCTTTTAAAAGCTCCGTGCTGTCTGCGCCCGCGTATTTTTTGTCCGTGTCGGGAAAGTAATATCCGATGTCCCTTAGTCCCGCCGCAGAGAGCAAAGCGTCCATGAGCGCGTGAACGAGCACGTCGCCGTCGCTGTGCGCTTTCAAAATTTTTTCGGACGGAATTCGAATACCGCCCAGCGTGATGAAATTGACGAGCGGAACGCCTTCGTCGGACGAATAAAAGGCGTGCGTGTCAACCCCGAAGCCTACGCGACCGTGAGGAGGAAAATCCTCGGGATAGGTGAGCTTGATATTGTTCCTGTCCCCCTCGGAAAGGCGGGGCGGGCGAATATAGCGTCCGTACACCCCGCTGTCGTCGGTAAAATCGCATTTGTGTTCCGCACGGGCGCGCTCGTATGCGCAAAGCAATTCCTCCCGCAAAAAACCTTGCGGGGTTTGCAGGCAATAAACGCTCTTGCGGTCGGGCACCGTCTTGACCGCGCCGTTTTCGGCAACGGCGACGGTATCGGAAGCGGGAACGGCGCAAATCCCGCTTCCGTATTTTTTCACGCTTTCCACGCAAGCGGAAATCGTTTGTTGGGTCACGAAAGGACGCGCCCCGTCGTGAATGAGCACGATCTCGCCGCGCGCCTCCTTCAAGGCGTTATACACGCTCTCGAAGCGGGTTTCTCCGCCCGTCACCATGCGCGCCCCGAAAGGGCGGAGAAGGGGGGCAAGCCGTTCTTCGTCCTCCTTACGGCAGGCAACGAGGATTTCCTCCACATTCTCGGTTTCCGAAAAGGCGGAAATGGTTCGGCAAATCACGGGGAGTCCGTCAAGTTCGTAAAAAATTTTATTGTCGGCAAGCCCCGTCCGCGCGCCCGAGCCCGCCGCGGCAATGACGGCGGTGATCACGGCAACACCTCGTAGAGGGAAGCCGCTTCGTCTTTCTTTACCGTTTCTTTGAGCTCCAACACCCGAAAGCGCAGCGAGCCGTTTGCAAACGCGATCTCTACCTCGTCGCCTACCTTCAATCGATAGGCGGGTTTCACTTCCCGTCCGTTCACGGAAATTTTACCCGCGTCCGCCGCTTCCCGCGCCACGGTGCGCCGTTTCAATATGCGCGATACCTTTAAAAATTTATCGATTCTCATGCCTTTCTCCCTTGTCGATTTTCGTCGAGCCGTGCCGAGTTTTGGATTTTTTAAAAAATTTTATAAAATTTCCCTTGAAAGAGGTTGACAATATCCGTTTCGGGGTTTATAATAACATACTGTATCAGTATACTGTCGCAGTGTGCAATCTCGGCTGAAAACACGCGGTTTGCCCGCCGTTTGCTTTCTATATTATTATATCGCAGTTTCTTCCGAATGTAAAGGGAAGAAAGGGCATTTTTCGAAACATTTCGATTTTTATCGATGAAAAGATATACTCGGTAGATCGTCAACAAAAAAGGAGTTAAATTGACGAATGAACTTACCCATTCACAAGTACGGAAAGACGGAACGCAGAAAGTTCGGCTCGATCAACGAAGTGATCGACATTCCGAACCTCGTTGAGATCCAGCGGGACAGCTACCAGTCCTTCATCAACGAAGGGATCACGGAGATCTTCGAGGACTATTCTCCCATCACCGACTTTTCCGACCACTTCGAGCTGTACTTCCTCGACCACGAGTTCGGGAAGGCGCCTAAGTACGACGAAAAAGAATGCCGTAACCGCGACGCTACCTTTGCGCTTCCCCTTCGGGTGAAGGCGCGCCTCGTCAACAAGGTTAAGGACGAGATCTTGGAGCAGGACGTGTTTATGGGCGATTTCCCGCTTATGACGGAGAACGGCTCTTTCATTATCAACGGTGCGGAGCGCGTTATCGTTTCCCAGCTCGTTCGTTCCCCCGGCGTGAACAACGTTGCGGAAACGGACAAGACGGGCAAACAGATCTACGAAACCACGGTCATTCCCAACCGCGGCGCCTGGCTCGAATTCAAGCAGGATCCGCAGGGCGTTTTGTGGGTGAGCGTAGACCGCAAGCGTAAGCTCACGGCAACCGTTCTTCTCCGCGCGCTCGGCTACGGTTCCAACCGCGCTTTGGAAGAGCTCTTCGGCGGCGACAAAATGATCGCCGCTACCATCGATAAAGACGAAAAGGACAACCCGCCCATCAAGTCGGAATCGGACGGTTTGATCGCGCTGTACAGAAGACTGCGCCCCGGCGAAGTTCCCACCGAGGAATCCGTCCGCCAGCACCTGTTTAATCTGTTCTTCGATCCCCGCCGTTACGACGTGGTGAAAGTGGGCAGATACAAATTCAACAAAAAGCTCAACCTCGCGTACCGCCTCCCCGGCTGCCGCGTCGCGGACGACGTCATTCATCCCGAAACGGGCGAAATTCTCGCAACCAAAGGCGAAACGGTTTCCGAGGAAAAAGCGCGCGAGATCCAGAATGCGGGCATCGGCGAGATCTTCGTGCTCGTCAACGATCCCGTAGACGGTGAGATCCGTCACAAGATTATTTCCAACAAGACGGTGGATTTCTCCGCCCTGTCGGATAAAAACCCCAAAGCGTTCGGTTTGTTAAAAACCGTTTATTATCCCAACTTCGTGTTCTCCCGCGTGCTTGCCGAGGAGTGCAAAACGCTTTCGATCGAAGAGGTCGCCGAGAAGTATATCGACCAAATCAACGACGTTTACAACACCCGCGAGGTCGCGCCCGAAGCGGACGAAAAGCAGGAAGAGAAGAAAAACCGCGAACGTCGCAAGGACAACCGCTTGAAGTTCGTCGAGGCGTGCTGCGTCTTCCACGAACTGCTTGCAAGAGAGGACGCGCAGGAAAGCGTCAACGCAACGGTAAGCCTCGAAAAAGAGAGCCGTGTGCTCGGCGTCACGCCCGAAGAAAAGAAGAAGATCAAACCGCTTGTGGAGAAGCTCAATCACAAGTGCATTACGGTAGACGACGTGGTTGCGGCGGTTTCCACCAACCTCGACTTACAGTACGGCATCGGCACGGTGGACGAGATCGACCACCTCGGCAACCGCCGCGTGCGCTCGGTGGGCGAATTGCTTCAAAACCAGCTCCGCATCGGTATGTCCCGTTTGGAGCGATTGATCAAGGAGAGGATGGCGACCGCAGACCCTATGGAGGTCACGCCTTCGAGCCTTATCAACGTGCGTCCGATCTCCGCGGTCATCCGCGAATTCTTCGGTTCTTCCCAGCTCTCCCAATTCATGGACCAAACCAACCCCATTGCGGAGCTTACCCACAAGAGAAAGCTTTCCGCGCTTGGGCCCGGAGGCTTGAACAGAGATCGCGCAACCTTCGAAGTCCGCGACGTTCACTACTCGCACTACGGAAGAATGTGCCCGATCGAAACCCCCGAAGGTCAGAATATCGGTCTTATTTCATCGCTTGCAACGTTCTCCAAGGTCAATGAATTCGGATTCATCATGGCTCCCTACCGCAAGGTGGATAAGGAAACGGGAGCGGTTACCGATCACGTGGATTATCTCACGGCGGACGAAGAAGACCGTTACGTGGTGGCGCAGGCGAACGAACCCTTGGACGAAGAGGGAAAATTCGTCAATCCGCTCGTCGGTTGCCGTTACCGCGAGCTCATCATGGAAATGCCCCGCGAGAGAATCGACTACATGGACGTGAGCCCCAAACAGCTCGTATCCGTGGCGACCGCGCTCATTCCCTTCCTTGAAAACGACGATACCAACCGTGCCCTCATGGGCTCGAACATGCAGCGCCAAGCCGTGCCTCTGCTCAAAACAGAGCCCTCTATCGTTGCAACGGGGATCGAAGCGGCGATCGCGCGCGACTCGGGCGTTATCGTCCGTGCAAAAGAAGCGGGCGTCGTCAAAGCCGTTTCGTCGGATAAAATCGTGATCCGTGAGGACAGCGGTTTTGATACGGAATACCCGCTCAAAAAGTTCGAGCGTTCCAACCAAGGCACTTGCCTCAACCAACGTCCCATTATTTCGACGGGGGACAGAGTGGAGAAGGGCGAGATCATTGCGGACGGTCCTTCCACCAACAACGGCGAGCTTGCGCTCGGCAAGAATATTCTCGTCGGCTTCATGGAATGGGAAGGGTACAACTACGAGGACGCTATCCTCATTTCCGAGAAGCTCGTGCAGGACGACGTGTTCACCTCCATTCATATCGAGGAGCACGAAACGGAAGCGCGCGACACCAAGCTCGGCGAAGAAGAGATCACGCGCGATATTCCCAACGTCGGCGACGACGCGTTGAAGGATCTCGACGAGGACGGTATCGTCCGCATCGGCGCGGAAGTGCAGAGCGGAGATATCCTCGTCGGTAAAGTTACCCCGAAGGGGGAAACGGAGCTCACGCCCGAAGAACGTCTGCTTCGCGCGATCTTCGGCGAAAAATCGAGAGAGGTGCGCGACACTTCCCTCCGCGTTCCCCACGGCGAGGGCGGTATCGTCGTAGACGTAAAAATCTTCACGCGGGAGAATAAAGACGAACTTTCTCCCGGCGTCAACAAGCTTGTGCGCGTGTATGTGGCGCAGAAGCGTAAAATCCAAGTCGGCGACAAGATGGCGGGCCGTCACGGAAACAAGGGCGTTATTTCCCGCGTGCTTCCGCAGAGCGATATGCCGTTCCTGCCCGACGGTACGCCCTTGCAGATCTTGCTCAACCCCTTGGGCGTTCCTTCGCGTATGAATATCGGTCAGGTGCTCGAAGTTCACCTCGGTTACGTCTGCCGCCAGCTCGGCTGGAAGATCGCGACCCCCGTGTTCGACGGTGCGACCGAGCGCGATATCGAAAAGCTCTTCAAGGAGAACAATCTATATAATCCCGAGGGCATGGTGGACGGCAAGTTCCAAGTGTTCGACGGCAGAACGGGCGAGCCCTTCGAGAACCGCGTTACCATCGGTATCATGTATATGATCAAGCTCATTCACCTTGTAGACGACAAGATCCACGCGCGTTCCATCGGTCCTTACTCCATGGTCACACAACAGCCCTTGGGCGGTAAGGCGCAGTTCGGCGGACAGCGTTTCGGCGAAATGGAAGTTTGGGCGCTCGAAGCTTACGGCGCGGCGCACATTTTGCAAGAGATCCTCACCGTGAAATCGGACGACATCGTGGGGCGCGTTAAGACCTACGAGAGCATCGTAAAGGGCAACAACATTTCCGAGCCCGGTATCCCCGAAGCGTTTAAGGTGCTTCTCAAAGAGTTGCAATCTCTCGCGCTCGACGTGAAGGTGCTTACCGAGAACAACGAAGAGCTCATTATCCGCGAATTCGAGGACGACGACAGAGAGAACGAGCATAGAAGAGAACCTGTTTCGGCAGAGGAAGAGAAGGACTTCGATTTCGGCGTCGAGGACGATGACGAAGAAGAGGAGATCGGCTCGATCTTCGACGAAGCGGACGATGACGACGATTTCGTGTCCGACGACCTGTTCGGCGACGCGGATCTCGAAGACGATATGTCCGACGTGGACGAGGACGGCTCGTTCGGCGATCTGTTCGGCGACGACGATTCGTCCGACGAAGAGTAAGGGAGGCACATATGTACGAATTAAACGATTTTAACTCCATTCAAATCAGCATCGCATCTCCCGAGAAAATCAGGGAATGGTCTTACGGCGAAGTCACAAAGCCCGAGACGATCAACTACCGCACCCAAAAACCCGAACGCGACGGACTTTTCTGCGAGAAAATTTTCGGACCCACCAAGGACTGGGAATGCCATTGCGGAAAGTACAAGCGCATTCGTTATAAGGGTATCATCTGCGAAAAGTGCGGCGTGGAAGTCACCCGCGCGAAAGTGCGCCGCGAGCGCATGGGACACATCGAGCTTGCCGCTCCCGTTTCCCATATTTGGTATTTCCGCGGCGTGCCCAGTAAAATCGGGCTCTTGCTCGATATGGGGCCCAAACAGCTCGAACAGGTCATTTACTTTGCTTCCTACGTCGTGCTCGATCCCGGTACCACGGGCTTCGAGTACAAGCAGGTCATCAACGACAAACAGCTCCGCGAAACGGAGGAGATGCTCGGCGATTCCTCCAAGACGGGCTTGAAAGTCGGCATGGGCGCGGAGGCGATCCGCGAGCTTTTGATGGCGGTCGATCTCGATAAGGAAAGCGAAGACGCGAAGTTCATTATCGAAAATAACCCCACGGGGCCCAAGCGCGTGAAGGCGATCAAGCGGATCGAGATCATTGAATCCTTCCGCAAGAGTGGCAACCGTCCCGACTGGATGGTGCTCACCGTGCTCCCCGTGATCCCGCCCGATTTGCGCCCGATGGTACAGCTCGACGGCGGAAGATTCGCTTCTTCCGACCTCAACGACTTGTACCGCCGCGTCATTAACCGCAACAACCGCTTAAAGAGAATGATCGAGCTCGGCGCGCCCGAGATGATCGTCAAGAACGAAAAGCGAATGTTGCAGGAAGCGGTGGACGCGCTGATCGACAACGGCAGGAGAGGCAAACCGCTCAGCGGGCCTTCCAACCGCGAGCTCAAATCGCTTTCGGGTTTGCTTCGCGGGAAACAGGGTCGTTTCCGTCAGAACTTGCTCGGAAAGCGTGTAGACTATTCGGGGCGTTCGGTTATTGTCGTAGGGCCCGAATTGAAAATTTATCAATGCGGACTTCCCAAGGAAATGGCGATCGAGCTCTTCAAGCCCTTCGTTATGAAACGCCTTGTGGAAACCAATAAATGCCACAACATCAAAAGCGCGAAGCGCACAGTGGAAAAAGGGAAAGACTTCGTTTGGGACGTTCTCGAAGAGGTCATCAAGGAACACCCCGTTCTTTTGAACCGTGCTCCCACGCTTCACCGCCTGTCCATTCAGGCGTTCGAGCCCGTGCTCATCGAGGGCAGAGCGATTAAAATTTCTCCGCTCGTCTGCGGACCTTTCAACGCCGACTTCGACGGCGACCAGATGGCGGTCCATCTTCCGCTTTCCATCGAGGCGCAGGCGGAAGCCCGTTTCCTCATGCTCTCCGCAAACAACATTTTGAAGCTTGCGGACGGCAAGTCGGTCATGAGCCCCACGCAGGACATGATCATCGGCGCGTACTATCTAACCATCATCCGCAGGGAGGAGGGCAAGAAGTACAACGAGCTTTGCAAGCCCGCCGAGAACGGCGAAACGTACGTTCCCCCCGTGTTCGCTTCCTTCGACGAGGCGCTCATGAGCTATCAGCTCAAAGAAACGCACTGTCAGGACGAGATATACGTCCGCCGTACGGTGGAGCTCCCCGATTCCTTCGCGGATTTGGAGCTTCCCTATAACAAGACGATTGAATGGTCGGCGGATAAACCCAATAACTCCGTTTGCGGGCACGTGTTCGTCACCAAAGACGAAACGACGGGTCGGCTTTCGGTCACGGGCATGGTCAAGACGACGGTGGGCAGGATCATCTACAACGAAGGGATGCCTCAGGACTTGAACTTCGTGAAGCGCAGTTTGCCCGAGGACTATTTGAAGTTGGAGCTTTCCACGGAATTTATCGATTCCATCAAGGGCTCGCGCGCAATCGGCAAAAAGCATCTTTCCAAAATCGTCGAAGCGTGCTTTAAAACGGGCTACGCACCCAAGGCTTCCGCGGTGCTCGACGCAATCAAGGAGCGCGGATATAAGTATTCGACCTACGCGGCTCTCACCACTTCGGTATTCGATATGAAGATCCCCGAGGAGAAAGAGCAGATCGTAAGCGAAGCGGAAGAGCAGGTGGCAAAAATCACCAAGAAGTATTCCCGCGGTCTTTTGAAAGAGGACGAGCGTTACCGCGCCGTGATCTCCGTTTGGGACGATGCGACCGATAAAGTGGCGTCGCTTCTCCGCAAGCAGGGTGCGGCGGATAAGTTCAACCCCATTTGGATGATGGCGGATTCGGGCGCCCGCGGCTCTATCGACCAGATGAAACAGCTTTCCGGTATGCGCGGACTCATGGTAAACCCGCAGGGTAAGAAAATCGAAGTTCCCGTAAAATCGTGCTTCCGTAACGGGCTTTCCGTGCTCGAATACTTTATTTCGTCGCACGGCGGTAGAAAGGGACTTGCGGATACCGCGCTGAAAACGGCGGACTCGGGTTATTTGACCCGCCGTCTGGTAGACGTTTCGCAGGACGTTATCGTTCGCGAAGAGGACTGCTCGGCAGGCAAGCGCCCGCGCGGTACGTTTGTAAAAGCGATTTGCGGTGCGAACGGCGAGCTCATTGAGAGTTTGGAAGACCGTCTTACGGGCAGATTTGCCGCGGAGGACGTCACCGACGAGGACGGCACGGTGCTTGTTCCTTGCAACGAGATGATTACGGAGAGCATGGCGAAGCGCATTGCCTCCATTCCCAAATACGGCGCGGAGGATGCAAAGGGCGTCTGCATCCGCTCCATCTTCAACTGCAATACCCGCTTCGGCGTCTGCGCGAAGTGCTACGGTAAAAACATGGCTACCACGCTTCCCATCATGGTGGGCGAGGCGGTCGGCGTCATTGCGGCGCAGTCCATCGGCGAACCCGGTACTCAGCTCACGATGAGAACGTTCCACACGGGCGGTATCGCGGCCACGGGGGACATCACGCAAGGTCTTCCCCGTGTCGAAGAGCTTTTCGAAGCGAGAAAGCCCAAGGGCGTCGCTACGGTCTGCGAATTCGCGGGTATCGTATCCGTCGAGGATCGGGATAACCTCAAACACGTCGTCGTGCGCGAAGAGGGCACGCAGACGGTGCTCAAAGACTACGAGCTTCCCTTCAATGCGGAAATCAAGGTCAAATCGGGCGAAAAGGTTTACCCCGGCACCCAGCTCAACGCAGGTTCGGTCAACCCGCAGGACATCATTCGCGTAGAGGGCGTAAAGGGCGTTCAGGATTATATCTTGGAGCAAGTCCAGTCCGTTTACCGTTCGCAGGGCGTTGACATCAACGATAAACACGTTGAGATCATCGTCCGTCAAATGCTCAGAAAGGTGCGTATCGAGAACGCGGGCACGACGGAAATGCTTCCCGGCCAGCTTGTCGATATGTTCACGTTCGAGGAGCAGAACGAAAAGACGATCATGGCGGGCGGAATCCCTGCAACGGCAAAGCGCGTGTTGCTCGGCATCACCAAGGCTGCGCTCGCAACCGACAGCTTCCTGTCGGCGGCCTCCTTCCAGGAAACCTCGCGCGTGCTCACCGAAGCGGCAATCTGCACCAAGCGCGACCCGCTCATTGGGCTCAAAGAAAACGTGATTATCGGTAAACTCATTCCCGCAGGTACGGGCATGAAGGATTATAAGAACGTTTCCGTGCAGTCCACGGGCGGCTATCGCGACATTCTCGCAGGCGAAATCGCAGTTACCGAAGCGGAATAACCTATTTCGCAAACGGAATAACTTCAAACAAAAAAAGCGGCGCAAGCCGCTTTTTTTCGTGCCCGTTTTATTTCATCATTCTATTCCGCCGCGCTCCGTTATTCTGAGTGTTAGCAAAGAAGCCCTGGAAACGAAGTCCGAATGTAAAGAATAGCTTTTGTAATATTGCGCATATTGAATGCGGAGGGAATTATGGTTATTGCAAATATTATTGCTTATATCCTTGTGCTTACCGGCGCGCTGAACTGGGGATTATTCGGTCTTTGGGACGTGAACCTTGTTTCTATGGTGTTCGAAGGTCCTTCAAACGTCGGTGCGATTATCGTGTATTCGCTCATTGCGCTTTCCGCTATTTGGCTGATCATCTCCCCGATGATTACGAACGGAATGTTAAAGCTTCAAGGCAACCGCGAAGCGAGAAAAACGCGCGAAGCGTAATCGCATTTCTAAAAAAGCGTACGGAAATTCCGCACGCTTTTTTTGTTGTTCCGTCTTCTCGCCTTAATTGTTAAGGGGAGAGAATCGCGGTCAAACTCTTATTTTTTCGTCATATTTGCGCCCGATTCGGCATTATTAAAATTATGACGATGAACGATTTACAGCGGGGCGACAGAGCCGTAGTCCTGAAAGTGGAATTGCCCGTTCTTTTAAAGGAACGTCTGCGCTCTTTGGGGATTTTTACGGGCGCGAAGATAAAGCTCTTAAAGGGCTCTCATAAACGGAGCACGTGGCTGTTGCAGGTGGGAAGCGCGCACGTGGCGATAGACGGCGAAACCGCCGCGGGGATCAGGCTATGGAAGATATAAAACTGCTTCTCGTGGGCAACCCCAATGCGGGCAAAAGCACGCTCTTCAACGCGCTTACGGGCGGGCGCGCCAAGGTTGGGAATTGGCACGGCGTTACGGTGGACGTCTTGGAGCGCAAGGCGGTTTTGGGGGAGAAACGGGTCACGGTGTGCGATCTGCCCGGCATCTACTCGCTCGCAAGCATGAGCATGGAGGAAAAGCTCACGCGGGACTATCTCGCCACGCACGACGGCACGGTGGTTTTTGTGAGCGAATGCGCGGGGTTAGAGCGTTCTCTGCCCCTTTTTTGCGCATTGCTCCAAAAGGGGAGGGCGGGGGTTCTCGTGCTCACAAAACGGCGTTCCTTTTTGAGGCGGGGCGGGAGCTTAAACGAGTCCGCGCTCTCTCAAAAGCTCGGCGTGCCCGTGCTCATTGCCGACGGCAAACGGGGATTTCGGGAAAAACTCGCAAGCGTTCTTCCCGTATCGCCTCCCGCGCAAACGATTCGGGCGGAGGATGCGCTTGCGGACGCATATACTCCCGTACGGGAGGGGCTCTCCCGTTTGGACGGGCTCTTGCTCTCCGCGCCCGTCTGTATTCCGCTCTTTTTTTCTCTCGTGCTTTTTACCTTTTTCGTCACCTTCGCACCCAATCATTTGGGCGATATTTTAAAGTGTGCGATCGAGCGTCTGTTTACTCAAACGCTTGCGGGCGCGGCTTCGGGGATCTCTTCGCCCATTCTAAAAAGCTTTGTCGCGGACGGGCTTTTGGGAAGTTTAGGGGGAGTGCTCTGTTTTTTACCGCAAATATTCATTCTGTTTTTTGCGCTCCTAATGTTGGAAGAGAGCGGTTTTTTGTCCCGTCTTGCCTATCTTACCGACGGCTTTTTCGGGAAATTGGGTTTGAACGGCAGGGCGGTGTTCTCGCTTCTGATGGGGTTCGGCTGTACAAGCGCGGCGATTCTCACCACGCGGGGCTTGGACGATAAAAAAATCCAAAGGCGGGTGGTAGCGTGCCTGCCCTATATCCCGTGCAGTGCGAAATTACCCGTGTTTTTAACGCTTGCCGTGTCCTTTTCGCCCAATCCGTTTTTGGCCGCGGCGGGACTGTACGCACTCGGAATCTTACTTGCCGTGGGCATGGCGTTCCTTTTAAGGGGGAAGGAAAAAGCCCCCTTTGTCATGGAGCTTGCGCCCCTGCAAATTCCCCGTCCGCTTTTCGTGCTAAAATCCTTGCTCTTTCAGCTCAAACAGTTTATAATAAAAGTGGCTACCGTCGTACTTGCGTTCTTTATGCTTTCATGGCTGCTGTCTTCGTTTGATTTTGCGTTTCGTCTTTGTCCCGTGGAGGAGAGTATGCTGGCAACCTTGTGCGGGGGCTTGCGGTTTTTGTTTGCGCCGATCGGCATGAACGATTGGAAAATCGCCTATGCGGCGCTTTCGGGCTTGATCGCAAAGGAAAACGTGGCGGGTGCGATCGCCATGTTCTTCGGCGGGTTTCCATACTCCGGCGCGAGCGGTTTTGCTTTTGCGGTGTTCATGCTGGCTTGCTCGCCCTGCGTTTCCGCGATTGCGGCGACCGCGCGGGAGCTCGGCGCCAAGCGCGCGCTCGTCTATGCGGTTTTACAAACGGTCGGCGCGCTTCTTTTATCCTATTTCGTCTATTTCGCTCTGTCGGGCGGTGCGGTAACGCTTGTTCTCGTGCTCATGCTCGTCGCGGGCGCTATCATCTGAAGAATAATTTAAG
>ERZ777306.4494-NODE-4494-length-12613-cov-8.227345_pt1 | contig 12613 bp, 5 predicted proteins | sample MGYA00374966_ERZ777306 | MGnify/ENA primary metagenome ERZ777306 (study PRJEB29329, sample SAMN06343882) | mouse gut metagenome | isolation source: Mouse cecum | place: Austria: Vienna | collected 2014-11-15 ...
CGCGGTTATCCGTGAAGCATTCCCATACATGACCGCCCCCCAGATAACAGACCTGTTGCTGACAACGGCACGCGATTTGGGCACGCCGGGTGTTGATGCCGTATATGGCCACGGAATGCTGGACCTGGAACGTGCAACACGCCCGGTGGGTGCCGCAACGGTACCGCTGGCCGCGGGCGGCAACGCGCCGTTGCGCGCGGCACATGTGCCGGGCCAAATCGGCCGCAAACTGCGCGGGGCCGATTTAAAACTGGCGTTTGTTGACGACTATGGCCGCGCGTTTGAAACAAACCTTAACGACCATATCAAAATCAAAAATCACGGCCGCGCATACGAACACCTGCGCCACCCCGCCAAGACCAGCGCAAACGCAGGCCCGATTGAATTCGGTTTCCGCCGCAGTGAATTCCTGGCCGCGGACGGCCTGTTGGGAACAGACGAACACACAACCATAACATTTATCGCCTTAAATCAAGAATTTGATGTTGGCGGCGCGAAAATATTCCTGCGTCCGGAAGTCGGCGCGACACATCCGCGCGGCCGCACGGACTCCATGATTACAAAATTTTCCAGCATATATACCGCATCTGTATCCGCCGGTGCACAAATTGGCGACTGGCGCGCGAATGTTTCCATGACAGACATGATACTGTCGGGCGATATGCATATGCGCATGCCAACAGGCCGCGCGGCCAACGGCGCACTGATGTTCCAGGACGCATCAGCATCCCTGGCCGGCGCCGCGGCGGTTGAATACTCGCTGACGTACAAATTCGTAACAGCGGCATTCGTTGACAACCCGACCGGCACAGACGAATTCTTTATCCTGGCAAAACGCACGATGGCGTTTTAATCACGCAACAGGTGCGGATGCCACCGGCGCAATACCATTAAGTTCTATAAACTTTGTCAGTGTATCGCGATGAACGCGCAGACGCCGTGCAATCTCGTACTTGCTACTGCCATTGCTCAGCTTTTGTATAATATATTTCTCGCGCCCCTCCAGCTTGCATGCGTTACTGCTGCCGCGCGGACGGCCAACATGCTTGCCCTCTGACTTTAAACGCGCCAATGCCTCTTTTGTGCGCTGGGAAATCAGATTTCTCTCAATTTCTGCAGACAATCCAAACGCAAATGCCAAAACCTTGCTGGTTATGTCTGAACCCAGCCGATAATTATCTTTTATCGTCCATACGCGCGCACCAATATCCATGCAATGATGCAAAATGCTCATAATCTGCAACAAATTACGCCCCAGTCGTGACAATTCGGATGCGATAATCAAGTCATCCTTTTTAACCTTCTTTATCAAGCGCCCCAGTTTTCGCTTGTTTAAATCCTTGGTTGCGGAAATTGTTTCCTCTATCCAGCTGTCTATTACCAAGCCCTGCTTTTCGCAAAAGCGCTCTATTTCAAAACGCTGGTTTTCAGTTGTCTGATGGTCTGTTGAAACACGTATGTAACCATATATCATGATACTATTCCTTTTGTCTGTTGGCATAAAAACATTGCCCTCCGGACTGACGCACATGACTTTTATAACACACTGTTTTAACTAAATAATTAGGAATCTTATGAAAACTGCATCAAAACCAATAAAAAACTTGTATTTCCGGGCTTTGCGATTTAAAATAATTTTCGAATGGAAGGGCAAAACATGAAAAAATCAAGAATAAATTCCGGAAAACAGGTAAAAAATCAGCCAACCGCCATAAAAAAAATATGGAAAAAAACGATTATTTCAGTTCTTACCGTTATCGGTTTGGCCGGTGTGATATATGCCCTGACGACAATAATTGGAAAAAGCGACCGGCCCCGATTTGAAATATCGGTCACTGCGCCGACCCCGTCCGTCTTTTCAGACAACGCCGCCGCTGATTTTATAGGGGTCGCGGCAATACCGGAACCAAACAACAATCGAGAAATCGGAATGCCTGGCGAACTTGTATTATTATATGACCAGGTATCCGGCGATTACGCCCCCGCCCTGCGCATGGATTTAACAGATGCAGACATTGAATCCGGCGTAAAGATAGACCCGGCCATCCAGGGAACATGGATGCGCCGCGGACCAAATGCACTAGTTTTTCGCCCAAAACACGAACTGCCCGCCGATACCAAATTCACAGTAAAAATAAATCCAAACATATTAAACACCGAAATACGCGCAAATACATCCCGCATAGCATTTACAACATCTGATATTGTCGCAACAGTCGAATCATTTAACACATATCCCGCCGCCGACAAATCTGTAATCGCGGCCGCGGTAATATCATTTAATTATCCCGTGGACACAAAAAAGTTTTCTGATCGTGTAAAAATGCGACTGGACGGCAAACACATTGAATTTAATGTAAAATTCGATCGATTTCACAGAACGGCAATTATAACATCCGCACCGGTTGCCATAACCGACGCCCCCCAGGTTCTGCGTATAAAGCTTAACCGAATTCCAGCCGCCACGGGCGATGCAATGACGCAAAAAGTAACAGGAAACACAACAATAGAATCTGCCGACAACATATTTAAAATATCTGAAATAAATACCACTGTTGCAGATGATTCAAACGGCACGCCCCAGCAACTGTTATTAATAGACACGACATCCGCCGCGGCCGACAACACAAAATGGGCCCAATATATAGAGCTGTTTTTGTTGCCACGAAACCGCGATGGAAGCACAGACCAGGAAAAACCGCACAGCTGGGCCGCCGATGAAATTACAGATGCAGTAATAAAAAAATCAGAAAAACTGGCACTTAAGAAAATTGATTTTGAAAATCCGACCGGCACATACCAGTATGCTTTTTCGTACGATGTATCCGAAAAAAGCGACAGGTTCATTTATGCAAAAATTCTGCCCGGATTCAAATCGGCCGCCGGCTTTGAATTAAAAAACGGCGCCGGCCGCGTATTAAAGGTCCCCTATCCTGCACGCACGGTAAAAATCGCGGGCAGTGGTGCATTATTAGCACTGGGGGGCGAAAAAAAGCTTGGGATTGCGGCACGCGGCGGGGCCGATGCGGCATACGTAAATCTATACAAGGTAAAGTCTGAGGAAATAAATCATCTTATATCTCAAACATATAATGTGTTTGGCGCAATAGAGTTTAAATCTTGGTCTTTTGATACATATGATATGTCTGTTGTTTTCAAAAAGCGTATCGGCTTTGCTGATACATCCATGAAACGCGTCAACTATGCATCCGTAGATTTGGGCGACTATTTGGATCGTACTAACTCAGACAAGACAGGAATCTTTATCATTCAAACCGGCCCAACACAATCCCAAACAGATTTCAGCGACCGCCGTTTGATATTACTGACAAATTTTGGCATTATCCGAAAGGTAAATCTAGACCAGTCATCAACCGTATTCGTTTCCGGTATAACATCCGGCACACCGGCCGCCGATATAGAAATATATGTATTGGGGCGCAACGGAAACCCCGTATGGGCCGGTAGAACAGACGATACAGGTCGTGCCAACATACCGGCACTGCCCTGGAATGAGTACAAAAACGAAAAAGCACCGGTTGCCATCGTGGCACGCAATGGCGATGATGTCTCTTTTATCCCGTACGACAGTCCATACGACAGACACGTTGAATATTCCAAATTCGATATAGACGGCGTATACGCATCACCGACGACATCACTAAACGCATTTATGTTCACAGACCGCGGAATATACCGCCCGGGCGAAAATTTGATGATAGGCGGAATTGTAAAACGCGATAACTTTTCAGGCATTCCCGGCATACCTGTTAAACTGGAAATGCGTGACGCGCGCGGACGCCTGGCGCTAGAAAAGACATTTTCATTAAACGCGGACGGAATGTTCGATATCTCGTATGATATATCTGAAAATGCCCCGCTGGGCGAATACAATATCCAGCTGTTTTCGCTGAACGCGAAAAACAAGCCGCAAGAAATATTGGGCTATACCAGCTGTCGTGTTGAAGAATTTACCCCCGACAATTTAAAAATAAGCGCCACTATCGCCGGCATGACCGACAACGGCTGGTCGGCGGCGACAAATATTAACGCCGATGTTTCATTGCGAAACATGTTCGGCACACCGGCGGCCGACCACATTGTGGCGGCGCGTGTGATATTAACCCCGACAACATTCTCGTTCAAAGAATTTCCGGGATATAAATTTACAGACAATTTCATATCGGGCGGTGGAATGTCCGCAAATGCCGCCGGCAAAACAATAACACGCGAATTCAAGGATATAAAGACTGATTCCGACGGCCGCGCCATAATCGACATGGACATATCAGATGCAATATATGACAATTCGACATATTCCATGACCCTTATTGTCCAAGGATTTGAAAACGGCGCCGGTCGCAGTGTCCAAACAGCGCTAAGCGGTCGCATATCAAACGCCAAATATCTTGTCGGATGGCATGCCAACTCTGATTTGTCATATATAAACCGTGGCGCAAAACGCAGCGTTAATCTTATCGCGGTTGACCACACGGGTACGCGCACCGCGGCAACAGATATTGAAATGCGTCTGATACGCCGTGAAAATTTAACCAGCCTGGTAAAAGATGGCGCGGGATATTACAAATATCAAACTGTTTCACGCGACAAAATCGTTACCAGTGAAAACATATCACTGCCCGCAAACGGGATGGATATAAATTTAGACACCACAACGCCGGGAACATACTATCTGCAAGTTATGGACGCCGCCGGGCGAACAATGGCAAACATTGAATATTTTGTTACCGGCGACGTCAATACCGAACTGCGGTCTGATACCGTTGCACAATTACAGATAAAACTAAACGCACAATCTTATTCGCCCGGTGACAACATATCCGTAGCGGTTACATCCCCGTATGCCGGATATGGCCTTATTACGATAGAGCGCGACAAAGTTTACGCCCATAAATGGTTTAAGGCCGACACGACCCAGTCCGTGCAAAACATTGAAGTTCCCGCAGGATTTGAGGGAACAGGTTACGTAAACGTGTCGTTTGTTCGCGACATCAACAGTCGGGATATATTCACAACGCCATATACTTATGCGGTGGCGCCCTTTATGGCGGACACTGCGCGGCGCACAATCGGAATAAAACTGAATGCCCCGGAAACACTGGCGGAATCAAAGCTTACCGTTAAATATGAAACCAACCGCGATGCTCGTTTGATGATATTTGCCGTAAACGACGGCATATTGCAGGTCGCACGCTATCAGATTCCCAATCCGATAAAACACTTCTTTAAAAAAGCGGCACTACAGGTTGAAACATACCAAATCCTGTCACTGATACTGCCCGAATACAAAATACTGCATGAATTTGCAAAAACAGGCGGCGGAGATTATGACGACATGATCGGTGCGACGCCTGGTATTGCCAATCCTTTTGCGCGCCGCCTGGACAAGCCGGTCGCATTCTATTCAAAAATAATAACCGCCACGGCCGGCAAACCTGGCAGTGTAACATTTCAAATCCCGGATTCGTTTAACGGAACACTGCGCGTATTTGCCATCGCCGCCGGCGAATCCAGCATCGGCGCCGCCGACACGTCCGTTACAATCCGCCACCCGGTCATAGTCACAATAAACGCACCACTGGCCGTGGCACCCGGCGATAAATTCGATATAAATGCGGTTGTTACAAACCTGACCGATAATGAAAAGCCCCAAAAGTTTACTGTAAACGCTGGAACTTCCGCCGGCATAGATATAACCGGGCGCCCAATCTCAGACATTGAAATAGCCCAGGGCACGGATTCATTGGTAACATATCACGCCACAGCCGGCAACACACTGGGCTCTGCCGACATAGATGTATCTGCAAACGGCCCCGATTCCATCGGCCGTGCAGTTGCAACAATGTCCGTTCGCCCCGCGACACCATATATTACCAATATTCAAATAGGCCGACTGGACTCACAAAAAACAGTTCTGAAACCTAAAAAGCCGGATATGTATCCAGAAAACGCGGTACACAATTTGTATGTCTCATATGGCTCTGATGCGGTTGTCCGCCCATTGGTCGAATATCTGAACCATTACGAATGGAACTGTACGGAACAGATGATATCACGCGCCATTCCATACGCCGTCATCGGTTCCAGCAATATTCTAGGTATAACGAATGACATGGCGGCAAAAAAAATTACTGATACTGTTAATACTCTAAAAAATCGACAAAACGATGATGGCTCTTTTGCAATGTGGGCTGGCGGCGGCACGGGACGCAACAATGAGTCCGACGCCGATGCGGCATACATAACCGCATACGTTGTAGAGTTTTTAAACATCGCCCGCGACCGCGGCTACAACGTTCCACGCGAAATGGTATCGCGTGCGCTGGACTATCTGCGCACATACGCCGGAACGAATATCCGCGATGCACATGACGCGGCGGCACATGCATTTGCAATATATATCATTACACGAAACGAATTTGTCACAACCGCATACATCGGCCAATTCGAAGAATGGGCAAACGCCAATCTTAAAAACTGGCAATCAGAGCTGATGGGTGCATACATTGGGGCCGCATATTCCATCATGCACCAAGACGATCGCGCCGCATCCCTGGCATCGGCATACAAACCCGAAACACGGATAAAATACGAGTCCGAATTCAACAACACAGTTGCAAATAATTCTATTTACCAGTATTTGGCGTCACGCTATTTCGGTGCCCATCCATCACAACCGACACCGGAACAAATGAAATATATAAACAGTGGCCAATACACATCTTTCACGGCGGCATCCATCATACTGGGCCAGAGTGGCAACATCGGCGCATCAAACCAGATTACGGATTTACTGACCGTAACAGCCGACGGCACACCTGTTCACAGCGAAACTAAAAGCGGTGCATTTATTGCCAAAATCCCAACCGGCGCCAAGAAAATAGATATACGTTGCCCCGACTGTGGAACCAGCGTGGCGCCATTTTGGACAATAACCGCCCAGGGATATCCAACACATATCGCACATGCCGCCCAGGGCATGGAAATAACGCGCGAATATTACGATGTTGACGGAAATCGCATTACCAGCGCAAAAATCGGCGACCGTGTTTTGGTAAAAATATTTGTCCGCGCACGTGGGGACGTTAAAAACGTTCCCGGCGGCGTAATCGTGGACCTGTTGCCGGGCGGATTTATCGCGGATACAGAATCACTGCGCGGGGAATATGAATTTGCAGAAACACGCGAAGACCGCATCGTAATCTATGCGGATATAAATCGCAAAGAATCTGTATACGAATACATGGCCCAGGCCGGAACAAGCGGTACATTTACCATTGCACCCGTATACGGCCAATCAATGTATAACCCCGAAATACTTGCAATCGGCAATGGCGGAACATTCACGGTAATCAATGAAAGCAACGATTAGTTTCATTCGCCGGCACAAAATATGGTCCATATTGGGATTTATCATAACGATATATCTGGTTATACGCATATTTTTCATCCCCCCCATATTGTCGGACACGTATTTTTCCACCGCATTTTACGACCGCAATGGCCGCCTGATGCGGATGACGCTGGCAGCGGACGACAAATACAGACTCTATACCCCTCTAAAAGACATCGCACCCGATGCCGCCCGTGCAATAATTTTATATGAAGACAAATATTTTCGTATACACCCTGGGGTAAACCCGGTATCATTGGCAAAGGCGGCATCAGAATATCTTCGCAACACACCGCGCCCAATTGGCGCATCCACTATCACGATGCAGGTTGCACGCCTGCGATATAACCTCAATACCAAGCATCCTTTAGGAAAACTGAAACAGATTGCCGCGGCAATTTATATTGATGCATTTCATTCCAAAAATGAAATATTAGAAGCATACCTGAACCTGGCCCCATACGGCGGCAACATAGAGGGCATCGGGGCCGCATCCCTGATATTTTTTCAAAAACGTGCGGCAGATTTAACAACCATAGAATCAATAACATTGGCGGCAATCCCCCAGAATCCGACGCACCGTAACATATCAACACCGGGCGGTCTGGATAATATGATGCAAATGCGCGGGGATTTGGTGCGGCGCTGGACGGCGGCAAATGGCGACAATGCGGCACTGCGTACAATGTCCGGCATGCCGCTGGCGGCAATGAGTGTGCGCGACCTGCCCTTCAAGGCCCCCCACTTCGTAAACCGCATGGCGGCCCAACATGGCGGCGCACTGGCGGTGCGCGGAACAACAAAATCAGAAATAACAACTACACTGGATGTAATGCTACAGGACAAGTTAACCCGAACAATGCGCGCACAAATCAATCAGCGCCGCCGTTTTGGAATAACAAACGCCGCCGCGATTCTTATAAACTATAAAACAATGGAAACATTGGCATATATTGGCTCCGCCGATTATTTTGACAAGGAAATTTTCGGCGAAAATGACGGCGTACGCGCCAGACGCAGTCCTGGCTCTACGCTAAAGCCGCTAATATACGCCGCGGCGGCCGATGCAGGCCTGATACATTCCATGACATTGCTGAAAGATGCACGGGTAAATTTTGGCGTATATGCCCCTGAAAATGCAGACAACGAGTTTTACGGCCCGGTACTGGCGTACAAGGCGCTGACTCATTCGCGAAATATTCCGGCAATAAATCTGGTCCGTCAGCTGGGGGTGGCAAACTTTCATACACTGTTGGGTCACTCGGGCGTTACAAATTTAAAATCGCCGGGCTATTACGGAATATCTGTTGCCCTGGGCGGTGCAGAGGTATCAATGTGGGAACTGGCCGATATTTACTCAACAATGGCCAACCTGGGGTTGCGGCGAGAAATAAGAACTTCTACTGCAGATGATGATACACAAATCAGACAGCTGTTATCGCCAGAGGCATATTTTCTGACACTGGACATGCTGGCGCAACAAAAAACACACCATAAAAATATACCTTTTGCAAAAAAACATTCCATACCACTGCGCCACTATTGGAAAACAGGAACATCATCCTCATACCGTGATGCCTGGACGGCCGGAATATTCGGCGACTTTGTCCTGATTATATGGGTTGGCAATTTTGACGGCCGCCCCAATAACGCATTTTCAGGCGCAAAAACAGCCGCACCAATATACTTTGCAATGGCCGACAGCGTGCTGGAATATTATGCGGCACACGGCACACCGATAAAAAACAACAACTTTTTACGCGACGATTTAAATATATCACAAATAGATATGTGCCAAGACGTAGGCGGCATTGCCGGCACGCATTGCCCTGCGACACGACCATCTTATTTTATTCCGAGCAAATCGCCTATTGAAATGTCGTCAGTTTATCGCGCAGTACCGATTGACAACACCAGCGGCCGTCGTGCATGCAATCCCAATCCGGCCACAACGCATATGGCGGTTTATGAATTTTGGGATTCAGAATACCTGGACATGTTTCGCCGTGCGGGAATAACCCGTAACACCCCGCCGCCGTATATGCCTGGGTGTGATTTGGATACCATATCAAATACACGCAGCGCCCCCGTTATAACATCGCCGGCCGATGGCACACGTATCGTTATAGTCACAAACGAAGACACCGCCCAGGTATCATTCCAGGCCGCAACAGACATGACCGATGCAAAAATATTTTGGTTTATGGACGGTGCGGTAATTGGAACCACAAATTCAGGCGACACCATAACAGCCGACGTATCAATAGGCACACACACTGTCCGTGCGATTGATGAAATGGGCGCCGCCGCTGAATCGAGATTCACGGTCGTAAAATAGCCCCTCGCACCCGGTCGAGGTCAGTTTTATCGGACAATAAAACAAGGGGGCGCAATGCCCCCTTAAGAAAAATTGAACCGGATGTTTTATTTTTCGTTCTGGCCCGGAAATACATCCATGCCATCAAATGTTATATTACGGCGTTGGAAAGCCTTTGCCAGGTCAAATGCCTGAACCCGTGCCATTCCACGACGATAACCCGCCGCCTGCTGCATCGCAGCGCCCGCTTTATTAAACATATTTACCTTATCAGTCATTTTCAATGCCTCTTCAAAAACATCTCTCTGACACGCCCAGTTTATACCAACACTCGTTTTTTGTCAAGCATAATCGTAAAATTCCCGACTAAAATTCAGGAATTTCCGAACTTACTGGCCGCAACCATACATTCCGCATTCGTCGGCGGAAACCTCTGTTACCTCAATCGCGACGGGTGCCGCTGATTGTGCCCTGTCCTCGGAATACACCTCTTTTACAACGCGAACACGGCGGTTCTGAGCATTTGGAACACCATCCGGTGTCGGTACCGCCAAATCTTCTTCGCCCGCAGACACTGCGACAATCTGGCTGGCGGGTATGCCATATTTTATCAGCATATTCTGTACCGCCTCTGCACGACGCCCACCCAACGAATAATTATAATCCTTGGAACCGGATGTATCGGTATGACCGACCACAGATACCTTTATATTCTTGTTTGCCTGGGTTGCACCGGCCAGTTTACGGATTAAATCCTGATATTCCGGCTTTATAGTGGCCTTGTTGAAATCAAAGTGAATCTCAAAGACCTCTTCCATTATATGCTGGGACGGTTCCAGCGGAATCTGCTGAACCTTTATCATGGTTTTATCGTTCTGGGCGGCCTGAATCTTGTCCAGACGGGCGTTTATTGCCTGCAACTCTGCACGCATCGCCATCATCATATTTATAAACTCGTCACGGCTTACGAATTCGTCACCCATCATCGGAATCTCTGCGGCGGCGGCCGGGGCCTCTGCACGGGCGTTTGGCATCTGAACAACCGTGGTGCATTCATCATCAACACAATCCGTCAACGAATTATTATTTGCATTGTTGTTCAAACTGTTACTCATAGACTTGTCGCCGCCGTAAATATTTTGGTTAAACACCATCGGCTGAACCGGAACAGGATTAATCAGGTGCTCTGGAACATTTACATTATTAACGATAATAACACCTTCGCGGGCGCGTCCCGCACCAGTCATTGCAGACATATTACGCGTATCAGGATAATAATTTTGCGCATCCGCACGACGCGTTGTTGTCTCAACCGCAATCGTTTCCGTAGATGTCACTGTTTTTGTCGGACGCGGGCTTACTATTTTGCCGCCACGACAATCACGCAGTGCGGTCATTGTTTTGTTAAAACGCGTACGGCATTCGCGGGCGGTAGATTTCTGGCCGGATGCCGCCGCCGACAACCAGCAGTCAAATTTTGCCTGGGCCTCTGCGGCTAATTCCGGGTTATTCTCGCTGGCATCGTTTTTCAGCTCGTCCAATAATTCATTGTACGCCTGGCTAAGCTCAAACGCGGTCTGCTCATCATCTACGGGCCAGTTAGACAGCGTTTCCGGGAACGGTAATTCCCCAGAAAATGCGGCCACTGCCTTTTGTGCGAACAGTTCGCCCATATCGGCATATCCGCTGGTACGGGCATTATAAATGGCATAAGAGCGATAATTCATCGCCAACTGGTTCAGGAATGAATCCTTGTGCGGGGCAGAATAAACATCCAACGATTCCACATAATCAACAGTGGGCGTTGCCACAGGCGCATATTCGCCATTATTAGCGCCACGCATTGATGCACACCCGGCCAGTCCCACCACCGACGCCAGCGCAATCATACGCGCAATAACTAATGTTGATGCAACAGATTTGTTTTTCATCCCCGTTCCTTTATATATTATCCCCCTTATTATACGATTTTTAAGGGTCCGAGTAAAGCAGAAAAAACGCGGCATGTAACGTGCCGCGATAGTTATTTATTCAACAGCTGGGTTGCCAATCCCGACAGGGATGATATTCCCCCGCCCAAACCACTGTTTGAAATATTACCGACCGACTGCATAATTGCACCGGTATTCGTTGGCTGGCCAACATTACTGATGGTATTTACCAAAAATTCACCCCACATGGCGCGTTTTGTGGCACTCAGTTTTGCATCCGAACACTTTTCAATCTTTGCCATCAGCTGGCTGGCCATTTTTGCCTCTGACGGGGTATAATCCGCATCACTAAAATCAATTAAATTGAATATATTGTAAATATTTGAAACAGTTTTCTTTTGCGAGTTGCCGCACTCAAAAGAACCATCGGCACAATATGTTGCCTTTGCCGCCATTGGGAAATTCTCCCATACCATTCCGACATTACCGGGCCCGCCGAACCAGTCGGTACATAAAAACTCGTCATCGTCGTCACCGGCATTCATTTCAACCATACGCGCATACCCGCCGCTGGACACATCCCTGCACCGACGCATACCTAATGCCTTTTCGGCCTCGTCTGCGGTTGATGCACCTGTTTTGGCCCATTCCTTTACAGTATTGTTTACAAATGTAATTTCAGCCGCGGTCGGAATACATTCCGCGGTTAATTCCTTGGTCTTGGCGTCCAGCTGCTTTACCGCACCGACCAGCCCCAGCACCGTTGGCACCAAACTGCCGGTACTTTCGACGGGGGATGTTGCCTTGGTAGAAACAGGCGCCGCCTTTTTAATTGTTACCGCCCCATGCGCCCAGTTTGGACACACTGTGACAATAGCGGCAAAAATAAGTAAGGTTTTTTTCATTCTCTCTTGCCTATGATTATAACATAAAAAGATGCCTGTACAAATA
>ERZ777306.4499-NODE-4499-length-12598-cov-5.457387_pt1 | contig 12598 bp, 8 predicted proteins | sample MGYA00374966_ERZ777306 | MGnify/ENA primary metagenome ERZ777306 (study PRJEB29329, sample SAMN06343882) | mouse gut metagenome | isolation source: Mouse cecum | place: Austria: Vienna | collected 2014-11-15 ...
ACTTCAAATGAAAAAGCATAATTTCAATGCAGGACCTTCCATTCTTCCGCGTGAGGTGATAGAGGATACAGCGAAGGCTATTTTAGATTTCAACGGCTCTGGTCTCTCTTTGATGGAAATCAGTCACCGTGCCAAAGACTTCCAACCTGTGGTTGACGAAGCAGAGGCATTATTCAAGGAATTACTTAATATCCCCGAAGGTTATTCGGTACTGTTCCTGGGTGGAGGTGCTAGTATGGAGTTCTGCATGGTTCCTTATAACTTCCTGGAAAAAAAAGCTGCTTATCTGAACACCGGTGTGTGGGCTAAGAAAGCAATGAAGGAAGCTAAAGGGTTTGGCGAAGTTGTAGAAGTTGCTTCCTCTGCTGAAGCTACATATACTTATATCCCAAAAGATTACACAATCCCGACAGACGCAGATTATTTCCACATTACTACTAACAACACGATTTACGGTACAGAATTGAAGAAAGACCTCGATTCTCCGGTTCCGATGATTGCCGATATGTCTTCTGATATTTTCTCACGTCCGATCGACGTCTCTAAATATATCTGTATTTATGGTGGTGCGCAGAAAAATCTGGCTCCTGCAGGTGTTACATTCGTTATTGTTAAGAATGACGCTGTAGGTAAAGTTTCCCGCTACATCCCGTCAATGCTGAACTATCAGACACACATTGATAATGGCTCTATGTTCAATACTCCTCCGGTAGTGCCCATCTATACTGCATTGCTGAACCTTCGTTGGATCAAAGCACAGGGTGGTGTGAAAGAAATGGAACGTCGTGCCATTGAAAAAGCGGATATGTTGTATGCTGAAATCGACCGTAACAAAATGTTCGTGGGCACTGCAGCCAAAGAAGACCGTTCACGCATGAATATCTGCTTCGTGATGGCTTCCGAATACAAAGATCTTGAAGCTGACTTTTTGAAGTTTGCCACTGAAAGAGGTATGGTAGGTATCAAGGGACATCGTTCTGTGGGTGGTTTCCGTGCATCTTGCTACAATGCTCTTCCGAAAGAAAGCGTACAAGCTTTGATCGACTGTATGCAGGAATTTGAAAAACTTCATTAATATATTATTTTCACCACAGATTACACGGATTAGCACAGAGTCCTAAATTCTATCATCTGTGAAAATCTGCGTAATCTGTGGTGAGTCTTTATAAATAGAATTAAATTATGAAAGTACTTGTAGCTACAGAAAAACCGTTTGCTAAAGTTGCAGTAGACGGTATCCGTAAAGAAATAGAAGCAGCCGGATTCGAGCTTGCTTTACTTGAGAAATATACAGATAAGGCTCAATTGCTGGATGCAGTAAAAGATGCTAATGCTATCATTATCCGTAGCGATATTATTGATGCAGAGGTGCTTGATGCTGCTAAAGAATTGAAAATCGTAGTACGTGCCGGTGCGGGATATGACAACGTTGACCTAGCTGCCGCCACTGCTCACAACGTATGTGTGATGAACACTCCGGGACAAAACGCTAATGCTGTTGCCGAACTTGCTTTGGGTATGATGGTATATGCTGTCCGTAACTTCTATAACGGAACTTCCGGTACAGAATTGATGGGCAAGAAACTGGGTATTCATGCTTATGGAAACGTAGGTCGTAATGTAGCCCGCATTGCCAAAGGTTTCGGAATGGAAGTGTATGCTTTCGACGCATTCTGCCCGAAAGAAGTAATCGAAAAAGATGGTGTGAAAGCACTTGATTCGGCAGAAGAACTGTATAAGACTTGCCAAGTAGTATCTCTGCATATTCCGGCAACTGCCGAAACGAAAAATTCTATCAATTATGCTCTGTTGAAAGATATGCCGAAAGGTGCTATGTTGGTAAACACTGCCCGTAAGGAAGTTATCAACGAAGCAGAGCTGATTAAATTGATGGAAGATCGTGCTGATTTCAAATATATCACAGATATTATGCCTGCTGCTAACGCAGAATTTGCAGAGAAATTTGCCGGACGTTATTTCTCAACTCCAAAGAAGATGGGGGCTCAAACTGCTGAAGCAAATATCAATGCCGGTATTGCTGCCGCTCAACAAATTGTAGGCTTCCTGAAAGATGGTTGCGAGAAATTCAGAGTAAACAAATAAGATTCTTTTAGAAATAAGTAGTATATTTGAGCCACAGATTTTCAATAAGTCTGTGGCTTTCATTTTTTACATATAAAATACTAATATCATGGCAATAATTAAACCTTTCAGGGGTGTTCGTCCTCCACAAGACCTTGTAGAACAAGTCGCTTCACGTCCTTATGATGTATTGAATTCAGAAGAAGCCCGCACAGAAGCGGAAGGTAATGAAAAGTCTCTTTATCATATTATTAAACCGGAAATAGATTTCCCTGTCGGTACGGATGAACACGACGGACAGGTATATGCTAAAGCTGCCGAGAACTTCCAGCTGTTTCAGGACAAAGGCTGGTTGGTGCAGGATAATAAGGAAAATTATTATATCTATGCCCAAACGATGAACGGGAAAACACAATACGGATTGGTAGTTGGAGCATACGTTCCCGATTATATGAATGGGGTTATCAAAAAACATGAGCTTACCCGTCGTGACAAGGAAGAAGACCGCATGAAGCATGTCCGTGTGAACAACGCTAACATCGAACCTGTTTTCTTTGCTTATCCAGATAATGAGAAGCTGGATATTATTATCAAGAAGTATACGGCAAGCAAGCCTGTTTATGACTTCATCGCTCCGGGAGATGGTTTTGGACATACTTTCTGGATTGTCGATCAAGATGAGGATATTGCTGCTATTACTGCCGAGTTTACTAAGATGCCAGCACTTTATATTGCCGATGGACACCATCGCTCTGCCGCTGCTGCACTAGTGGGAGCAGAGAAAGCAAAGCAAAATCCGAATCATCGGGGTGATGAAGAATATAACTACTTCATGGCTGTTTGCTTCCCTGCAAACCAGCTAACCATCATCGATTATAACCGTGTAGTGAAAGATCTCAATGGTTTGACTCCCGAACAATTCCTGGCTGCACTTGATAAAAACTTTATAGTAGAAGAGAAGGGTGCTGATATCTATAAACCAGCTAGCTTACATAACTTCTCACTCTATTTGGATGGCAAATGGTACAGTCTGACAGCCAAGACAGGTACATACAATGATAACGACCCGATTGGCGTGCTTGATGTTACCATTTCTTCCAACCTGATTTTGGATGAAATTTTGGGCATAAAGGATTTGCGTTCAGACAAACGTATTGATTTTGTGGGCGGCATCCGCGGATTGGGAGAACTCAAGAAGCGTGTGGATAGCGGTGAAATGAAAGTGGCTTTGGCCCTTTACCCTGTATCTATGAAACAATTGATGGATATTGCAGATACAGGTAATATCATGCCACCGAAGACTACTTGGTTTGAACCGAAACTTCGTTCGGGATTGGTAATTCATAAATTGGATTAGGAAATTCTATCGGATGAAAAAGGGGCGTATCAAACTCCATTTTGAGTAATGATATGACCTTTTTTTATCCTTTTAGAAGGTTCTAATTCCAAATTAAAAGTTCATCTTCCTAAGATTTGAGTTTTGACACAGCCTCATTTCATCCTTCCCAACCACATTTCATCGTTAAGTGGAACATTAATATTTCCAAACGATAGATTGACTTTTCTTATTAAAGCCGTATCTTTGCAGCATGACTGCTGAAGATACTTATAAAACCATCATTGAACCTTCCGAAGGCATTTATACGGAAAAACGAAGCAAGTTCATTGCTATAGCCCTTCCTGTGCGTACTCTTGATGAGATAAAAATGCATCTTGAAACGTATCAGAAAAAATATTATGACGCACGGCACGTATGTTATGCCTATATGTTGGGGGCTGCGCGAAAGGATTTCCGTGCTAATGACAATGGAGAACCTTCCGGAACAGCGGGAAAACCCATTCTCGGACAGATAAACTCGAATGAACTGACGAATATCCTGATTATAGTAGTCCGTTATTTTGGAGGAATCAAGTTAGGGACAAGCGGATTGATCGTGGCTTATAAGGCAGCCGCTGCCGAAGCCATTGCTGCTGCCACAATTATAGAAAAAACGGTAGATGAAGACGTGACGGTGATGTTCGAATATCCTTTCATGAATGACGTAATGCGTATTGTGAAAGAAGAGGAACCGGAAATTCTCAATCAGTCGTATGATATGGATTGTAGTATGACGTTACGTATTCGTCGTTCGATGATGCCTAAGTTGCGTGCTCGTTTGGAAAAAGTGGAGACAGCACGGATTCTTGATGATGATAGTGTATTATAAGTAAGATATTTAATGCATGAAAAATAAATATCATATCATTTTCAATCTGTTTGTAAGCATCTTGGCTTTGATAAGCGTTCAGCTGCAAGCACAAGCACAGGAGGCTCAAAAACTCGCTCCTAATAATATCTCTGTTCCGTGGTATTCGCAGAAAATCACGGGATGTCCTTACTCGCATTGCTCTCTGGCTTCTTCGCTAATGGTATTTGATTACTTCAAAGGCATGACGACCGCTACACAACGTACAGCCCAGGATGCAGAAAAGAAACTGATTGAATATCAACGCAACTACTTTCTGAAGAAACGTGCCCCTTTCCGTCGCCGTACATCAATAGGGCAGGGAGGCTACTATTCTTTTGAAATTGATTCTTTGACACGTTATTATGAAAACATGATAAGTGCCGAACATTTCCAGCAGAAAGATTACCGCGTATTGAAAGATTATATTGATCGTGGTATACCTGTGCTTGTGAACGTGAGATATACAGGAGCAGTTCGTGGTTTGCGTCCCGGTCCGAGAGGGCACTGGATGGTGCTTCGTGGCATTGACGATCAACATGTGTGGGTAAATGACCCCGGACGTTCACCGGAGATGCGGAGTAAAGGAGAAAATATCTGTTATCCTATCAAAAAACAGCCGGGCAATCCTTCCTATTTTGACGGTTGCTGGACGGGACGGTTTATCATCATCACTCCCAAAGAATGGATTCGAAACCCTTTGGTTGCACAAGTAGGCAAGCTTCCTCCTTTGGAAGAGGTGACCCGTATACTTCCTCCTATGGTGTCGTCTGCCACCTTACCGAAGGTTATCAATCAGTAAGCAATTCATAGTGGAGATAGAAATATTCTTAGTAAAATTAGGATAAAAGAACATTGGTAAAATATAGAAGAACAAAGACATTATGGCATTCGAAGCAACCAAAAAAGAATGGTGTGAACTCTATTCTTTCTTTCGTCTTCTGGCAGACGGAAAAGTAGTGCTAGGCACAGCAGACGCAAAGGCAGGAGAAACATCCTGGCCTATTGCAATGATTCAACGCGAAGAACATGACGGAACACGCCAATATTATATTGAAGAAGATACAATCCGTATGGTGGGAGAGAGCGGGGTAAAATCAATGCCTCGTGAGGATTTTGGTATTGTAGCAGAACTGATATTGCAGGCTGTGAAAACTTCTTCGGAAAATGATGTAACCTCTCCGGAAGGAGTAGAAGAGTTTTTAGACGAAGCCGCCATTTTCGATTTGGAAGCAAAAACAGAAGATCGTACTGATTTCTCCATTGCATTTTGGCATCCGGAAGCTCCGTTGAGAGGTTTTAATGTCCGTTCGCGATTGGGGATGATGAATCCGTTGCTGGACGGAGGACGTGCTGCAAATCTAAAACTGGAACAGAGCGGAATTAAATTTGCCACTCCCACAGTGAATAAGATCAATGGCTTGCCTGAATCTCCGAATGAAGTTGCCGAACGAATGATGATGATCGAACGTTTGGGCGGTGTACTTAAGTATTCTGATGTAGCTGACCGGGTATTCCGTAGCAATCTTCTAATGATTGACCTGCATTTTCCACGCGTCTTGACGGAAATGGTTCGTATGATGCATTTGGATGGTATCTCTCGCATTAGCGAGCTGACGGAAGTTATCAAACAAATGAATCCGTTAAAGATTAAAGATGAACTGATAAATAAGCACAAGTTTTATGAGTTTAAGGTGAAGCAGTTCTTGATGGCATTAGCTTTAGGTATGCGTCCCGCGAAGATTTATAATGGATTGGATTCGGCTGTGGAAGGAATCTTGCTGGTAGGCGGAAGTGGAGAGGTGCTTTGTTATCATAAATCAGAAAAACAAGTGATGGAGGACTTTTTGTTTCAAAATACCCGGTTGGAAAAAGGAGCTTTGGAGAAAGATAAATACGGATTTTTGGAGAGAGAGAACGGAATCTATTATTTCAAACTGAATGCAAAGATTGGGCTAGTTAAGAGGTAAATAATAATTAATGAATTCACCACAGAGGACACGGAGGACACAGAGGTTTCTCTCTTTTCTTTCCGTAAGTAAAACAGAGCGATAAATGCGATAAATACGTGAGACTCTGTGTTACTCTATAGTAAATAAAAAAGATTAAACCTCTGTGTCCTCCGTGTCCTCTGTGGTGAAAAAAATGTTATCCATGAAAACGAATGAAGTTTTAGAGAACATTAAAGCGCGTCGTAGCGTGCGCGCCTATACGAGTCAGCAAGTTTCAGAAGAAGACTTGCTGGCTATTTTGGAAGCTGCAACTTATGCACCTAGTGGCATGCATTTGGAAACATGGCACTTTACAGCTATTCAAAATGCAGATAAATTGACAGAACTGAATGAGCGCATTAAAGGAGCTTTTGCAAAAAGCGATGATTCCCGTTTGCAAGAGCGTGGACATAGCAAGACCTATTGTTGCTATTATCATGCTCCGACTTTGGTGATTGTATCCAACGAACCTACACAATGGTGGGCTGGTATGGATTGTGCTTGTGCAATAGAAAATATGTTTCTGGCTGCCCATTCTTTAGGAATCGGCTCTTGCTGGATCAACCAGTTGGGCACAACGTGTGATGATCCTGAAGTTCGTGAATATATAACCTCATTAGGTGTGCCTGCCAATCATAAAGTCTATGGTTGCGTAGCTTTGGGGTATGCTGATTCGAAGATTCTGATGAAAGAGAAAAATGTGAAAGCTGATACGGTAACGATTGTCAAGTAGAAGAAATATTCAGAATTGTAGTTGGATTTACATTCCATCTCACGATATGAGGTGCTGTCTAAAAAGTCGTTAGTAACTCTAACTCCCCTTCTTCCTAAAGGAGGAGAATGACGATAGAACCAACTTTTTAGACAGCTTCTTTTTGCTTGTTCAGCCCCGGGTTCTTGTTTGTTCAGTCCCAGGTTCTTGTTTGTTCAGTCCCAGGTTTTTGCTTATTCATCCCCGGGCTAATAAAAATAATCCCAGGGCTTACATTCATTGAGCCCCGGGATTATTTCTTATTGAGATGCTTCTAAAAAAAAATCTAATGAATTGAATTTTTTCTAATGAATGGATTTTCCCAATAAATCACCTTTATTCAAACGTGCCATAACGAGTCGGTAGCAACTTGCGGTCTCCCAACGTATTGTCTACACGAGCTACATTGGTCCAGAATTTGTTATCGCGTACACTCTCTATCGGATAAGCCGCTTTCTCGCGTGTGTACGAATGTTCCCAGCGATCACCAACAATCTCGTATTCCGGATGCGGAGCATTAATCAACACATTATCATCCTTATCCGCTTCACCATTCTTCACTTCCTGAATCTCCTTCCAGATATTCAGCATGACATCTACGAAATTGTCCAGTTCTGCCAAACTCTCGCTTTCTGTCGGTTCAATCATCAACGTGCCGTGAACAGGGAAGGAGAGGGTAGGAGCATGATAACCATAATCCATCAGACGTTTGGCGATATCATTTTCCGAAATGCCCGCTTCTTCATGTACTTTTCTACACTCCAGAATCATCTCGTGACCTACGAAACCATTGGCTCCCCGATAGACAATTCCGTACGTATCTTTCAGGCAAGCCGCCAGGTAATTAGCATTCAGGATGGCGATCTTAGTTGCCTGTGTCAATCCCTCTGCACCCATCATGCGGATATATCCATACGTGATAGGCAAAATACCTGCACTACCGAATGGGGCAGCTGATACTTGATTCTGCGAATTGCCGAAGATTCCATGTCCGGGAAGGAAAGGGACCAGATGTTCGGCCACACAGATAGGACCGACTCCCGGACCTCCGCCACCATGAGGAGAGGCGAATGTTTTATGAAGATTCAAGTGGCAGACATCCGCACCGATGAATCCCGGATTGGTCAGCCCCACTTGGGCATTCATATTGGCTCCATCCATATATACTTGTGCGCCGCAGGAATGAATGATGTCGCAAATTTCCTTTATTTCTGTTTCGAAGATACCATGTGTAGAAGGGTAAGTGATCATCAGTGCTGCCAGTCCATCCTTATTTTCTTCAGCCTTGGCACGCAGGTCGTCCATATCTACATTTCCTTGTTCGTCGCATGCACAGGTGACGGTCATAAATCCTGCTTGTATAGCCGACGCAGGATTTGTTCCGTGAGCCGAAGCCGGAATCAGGACTTTATTCCGATGTCCCTGACCGATACTTTCGAGATAAGCACGGATTACACGAAGTCCTGCATATTCTCCCGCAGCGCCCGAATTGGGTTGCAGGCTCACCCCGGCAAATCCGGTGATAACTTTCAGATCTTCACTTAGATTCTTGATTAATTCCCGATATCCTTCTGCTTGATCTTCCGGAACCAGCGGGTGCATACCCATAAATTCGGGACGACTTAAAGGCAACATTCCCGCAGCTGCATTCAGCTTCATGGTGCATGAACCGAGAGAAATCATTGATTGTGCAAGCGAAATATCTTTGCGATCCAAACGTTTGATATAACGCATCATCTCCGTTTCCGTGTGATATTTGCTGAATACGTCGTGTGTCAGGAAAGGAGTTGTCCGTTTCAGAGCCTTGTCGATATTGCTTTTTTCCGGGATATCGTCTATTTTCTGATAATCTTTTCCGGCAGCGATGGCAAAGATAGAGAGCAATACATTGGCGGCTGCCACATCTGTTGTTTCATCAATACTGAAACCGACATCACCATTTTCATAATAACGCAGGTTTACTTCTTTACTAAGCGCTATGGTACGGATTTGTTGTGCCGAGACGTGTTCGGGCAACTCAAAACGTAAGGTGTCGAAATATTGAGCGTTGACTTGTGTGTATCCACATTTCTTCAGTTGCTTTTCAAGAAATACAGTGATACTGTGGATGCGCGACGCAATTGTAGTGATACCTTCCTGACCGTGATAAACAGCGTAAAAGCCTGCCATGGTAGCTAATAATGCTTGTGCGGTACAAATGTTTGAAGTTGCTTTTTCTCGCTTGATATGCTGCTCACGTGTCTGCAAAGCCATCCGATAGCAGAGCTTGCCATATTTATCTTTAGACCATCCGATGATTCGTCCCGGCATGTTCCGTTTGTATTCGTCTCTGGTAGCAAAGAAAGCAGCCGACGGACCGCCATAGAACATGGGAGTGCCCAAACGTTGTGTGGTTCCGAACACAATATCCGCTCCCCATTCTCCTGGAGGAGTCAGCAGGGAAAGGCTCAAAATATCGGCGGCAACAGCTACCTTACAATCTGCGGCATGGGCTTCTTCTGTAAATTCGGAATAATCCTCTACGTTTCCATTCGAGTTCGGGTATTGCAGAACGCAGGCAAACACTTCCGGTGAAGGTTGAAAATCCTTATATTTGCCTACACGTAGTTCGATGCCTTGCGGCACGGCGCGTGTAGTCATCACAGCCAATGTTTGTGGGAAAATATTCTCGTCTACAAAGACTACGTTCGTATTGGCTTTCTGTTGCGCACGGGAACGGATGGCATACATCATGCTTACGGCTTCGGCAGCGGCAGTTGCTTCGTCCAGAAGTGAACAGTTGGCGAGCGGCATGGCAGTGAGGTCGCACACGGCTGTCTGGAAATTCATCAACGCTTCCAGGCGTCCTTGCGACACTTCTGTCTGATAAGGAGTGTAAGAAGTGTACCATACCGGGTTCTCGAATATATTCCGCTGGATAACAGCTGGGGTAATCGTGTTATACCATCCCAAACCGATATACGTAGTATATAATTTATTTTTAGTTGCCAGTTCGACGATGTGTTTTCCAAATTCGTATTCCGTCAGCGGACTAGTCAATGCCAGCGGCTCTTTCAGCCGTATATTGGCGGGAATTGTTTTATCAATTAGTTCGTCCAGTGAGTTTACGCCAATTTTGCGGAGCATCAGGGCTGTATCTTGTTCATTGATGCCGATGTGACGGCTAGCTAACAAATCGGTTTTCATAATAATTTCAAGTATTAGGTATCTATCAAGTATTAGGTATTAAGTATTCAGTATTCAGTATTACCGTGGCTAGTGGGTGATTCGCTCTGTTGATACTTCATACTTGATACTTAATACTTATTTTTTATTATCTAAAAAATGGGTTTTCAGCTTTCTCCATTCCGATTGTCGTAGGAGCGCCGTGTCCGGGGTAAACGACAGTGTCGTTGGGGAGGACAAACAGACGGCTGCAAATGTGCTCTATCAGTTCATCGAAGTTACCTCCTGTGAGATCGGCACGGCCGATGCTACCCTGAAACAGGACGTCGCCGGAGAACATGCAGTTATCTTCCTTGCAATAGTACACCAGGCTACCGGGTGAATGTCCGGGCACGTGTATCGCTTCCAGTGTGCTATGTCCGAAAGTGATCATATCTCCGTCATGCAGGTATTTGCCCAGTGGCACAGGTTCTTCCTGCAACTGAAAACCAAACATTCTGCTTTGTTTTGGTGCTTCGTCAATCCAGTATTCGTCCGCTTTGTTTGCTTCTGCCGATAATCCGAATTCTTTCAGCATGAACGGATTTCCGAAGATATGATCCAGGTGCAAATGAGTATTCAGCAGATGCTTCACATTCAGCTCATTGGTAAGAATGAATTTTTTCAGAGCCTGCTTTTCCTCTTCATAAAAACAGCCGGGATCGATGACGACTGCTTCTTTAGTGTCGTCCCATAATACGTAGCAGTTAACGGGAAACATATTAAATTCAAATCTCTTTATTTTCATGGTTTCTTTATGATTTATCATCTATCAGCACATATAGTCTTATTTAAATCGGAACATATACCACTTTTTTGGTTTGAAAGAACTCTTCTTCGAAACTATCGCTCAAGTTATAAATGACCGCTTTATGCTTGAACGGCATCGTTTCATGTTCCAGCTCGCCGCCTTTGAGACAGATCAGTCCGTTGGGCAATGCGTTCTGTTGTTTTGAAGAGATATTCTTTTTGATAATCTTAATCAAATCTGCCAAAGGCATTACAGCACGACTAACCACAAAGTCGAATGTTCGTTTCTCCTCTTCTGCGCGGGCATGGCGGAATGTTACATTTTTTAGTCCGATGGCGTTTGCCACTTCGGTTGCTACACGTACTTTTTTGCCGATACTGTCCACGAGGTGAAAGGTTACTTCGGGAAATAAGATGGCTAAAGGAATGCCGGGGAAGCCGCCTCCTGTGCCCAGGTCCATGATGCTGGTTCCGGGACGAAATTGGATTGTTTTGGCAATGCCTAACGAATGGAGCACGTGATGCTCATATAAATTTTCGATATCCTTACGAGAGATAACGTTGATTTTAGAATTCCAATCAATGTAGAGGTCGTATAGAGCTGCAAACTGTTTGCGTTGCTCTTCCGTCAGATCAGGAAAATATTTCAGTATGATTTCCACTGTTTGAGTTTTGAGTTATAAGTTTTGAATGATATAAGCGGATGAATATCCTATTCTGCCACACGGGAGTGATAACAAGAGGATATTCATGGGTGTTCGGCTTTTTATGAAATTTAGTTTTTCAGCTCTCCCAGAATGGGGTTACTGCCTAGCAAATGCTCCATCATAGGAAATGGGATGGTTACCTTTACAGGACCCATAGAATAAGGAGTGATATCGTATACATTATAATAGAAGGTGATTCCTTCTTTGCTCAGATAGAAATTTTCTGTCGGAGTGACGTCTCCGGTAGAAGCATATCCCATATCTTCCAATGCTTCGTGAGTGCTCACTTTATTGTCCGCCATGAGCTGGTTCCAGATCAGGTCGGTCAATGCGTCTTTGTAATCTCCGACAAAAATATCATCCAGGCGGAGCGGGCGCATCAGGGTGAGGTCCATGTTCAGGAAAGTGGCCATGTAGATGCCATGTGCACCTCCGGTATATTCGTTGTAGTCGATACGATATACAAGCAGGTCTTTATCATACAGTTGCACGTGACTCTCTATACCTTTATAATAAGAATACCAAGCCCCGATGGAAGATTCGTCTTCTTTATCTTTCTCGTCCTCGGCATACATCGGTTCGAGGTCGTGGCGGTATTCGCTGATATAGTTCTCGGTATATTGCTTTACAACTTCTTCCGGCTTTTCGCCGATGTATTTATCACCGAAGCAGGCGGAAATGAAATAAGAATTCAAACTGTCTTTCAGCATATCATCCGATGATTTTACCGGATAAGCAAAATTGATAATGATATTGCATGCCGCTTTGGCTGTATCATTAAAGAGGTGTGCCGTCTCATTCACCTGAATACTATCAAATTGTAACGCACCTGTATTTTTGTTCATCTTGTCATGACAAGAAAACAAAAAGCCGCTTACCGAAAGTATA
>ERZ777306.4504-NODE-4504-length-12579-cov-9.594538_pt1 | contig 12579 bp, 16 predicted proteins | sample MGYA00374966_ERZ777306 | MGnify/ENA primary metagenome ERZ777306 (study PRJEB29329, sample SAMN06343882) | mouse gut metagenome | isolation source: Mouse cecum | place: Austria: Vienna | collected 2014-11-15 ...
GGGCAAAATTCATACTGTGGTATCTCCTCTGGAGTGATCCAGCGGATATCATTGTGCTCCAGCATCTTGGGCGTTCCCTCAATGATTGCCGCATTGAACAGTGTCAGATGTACATTCAGGTCGGGGTAATCGTGGTCTACATCCATGAACACTTCGCCCACTGAAATAGTGACAGCCAGCTCCTCCCGGCACTCCCGCACCAGCGCCTGTTCTTTTGTCTCCCCAAGTTCCACCTTGCCGCCCACAAACTCCCACAGCAATCCCCGCGCTTTATGAGCCGGACGCTGGCAGATCAGAAACCTGTCTCCATCCCAAATCAGCGCCGCCACAACTTCTGTCACTTTTTTCTTCATACCGTCTGTCACCCTCGATTTGCCTTTTTCCCCTGTCTGTGCTATTTTATATGAGTATACCACAAATTTCCCTTTGGGGGAAGTGCGTAATGGAGGAGCAGTATATGATACAAAAGATCATGCGTGATGAAGCGTTCCTCTCCCAAAAGGCTGAACCAGCCACCTTGGAGGACTTGCCTGTCGCCCAGGACCTGCTGGATACCCTGAACGCTCACAAGGCCGGCTGTGTGGGCATGGCGGCCAACATGATCGGCGTTAACAAGCGGATCATCGCCTTTGACAACGAGGGCAAGTACATGGTCATGTTCAACCCGGAGATCATCAAGAAATCCGGACCTTACGAGACGGAGGAGGGCTGTCTTTCCCTCACCGGCATCCGGAAGGCCAAACGCTGGCAGTCCATCAAGGTGCAGTACCAGAATGAGCAGTTTCAAACACGCTTTAAGACCTTCACCGGCTGGACAGCACAGATCATCCAGCACGAAATTGACCACTGCGAGGGGGTGCTGATCTGATATGGACTTCGATGCCTGCGTTGCCTGCCTGACGGGAAAGGACGCCAAGGACGCCTATGCGTTCACTCAGCAGATCGTAGCGGAAAGTCGGGACTCAGATGCCTGGTATCCCTGTTTTGACCGCTTCGCCGAGCTTTTGCGGCATAAAAACTCCCTGGTCCGCAATCGGGCAATCGCCATTCTGGCGGCCAACGCCCGCTGGGACAGGGAGGGGAAATTTGACGCACTTCTGGATGAATTTTTATCTCATGTAACCGATGTGAAGCCCATCACGGCCCGTCAGTGCGTGGCGGCGCTTCCCGACATCGCGGAGGCGAAGCCGGAGTTGGCCTCCCGCATCCGAGCGGCGCTGGAGCAGGCCGACCTGAGCGGCTACCCGGACAGTATGCAGCCTCTGGTTTTGAAGGACATCGTGGCGGCGCTGCGGAAAATGGAGCGCCAGACATGAAGTCATTGAAACCGATAGAGCTGGGTCTGACCATACCCCTCCAGCGATATTTATACATCAAAGCGCTCCCTTATCCTCGAGAACCAAACCGCCGCTTCTGCTGGGATCTCCACGCCATTCCGCTACGGGGCAGGCCCAGTCTGCTGGCAGTCCACTGCCACACACGTTACACGTTTGTGCTGTATGATCTCAACTACCTGGATTGGGTGCGCCTGCCGGACGTTTTCCTGGACGGTCTGCGGCTCAGCTTGTCCGCCGCCGGCTTTGCCGCAGAAACGACGAAGGAGCTGTGCGGTTCAAACCCGCCTCTGTTCACCAGGACTCATGGCCGCCGGGAGGTGGCCTTTTTGAACTGCGCCTGGGAGGATGTGATCACAGCGGAGCTGGCCTTGGATGAGAGCAGCCAAAGTCAGCCCCTGCTGGAGCAGATCGTTAATGCCAAGCCCAGCCGCTGTGCGGGCGCTGAAGGCTTGGGCATGGCGGCGGAACGGCTGGCGGATATGCTTTCCCAAATATGAAAGGATGGGCATCTATGCGCATCATCATCGCCCCGGCGAAGAAAATGGTGGTGGACACGGACAGCTTTGCCGTGGACGGCCTGCCACAGTTTCTGGAGCGGACAGAGCGACTGAAAACTGTCCTTCAGGGAATGTCTCCCAAAGACCTGCAGGCCCTTTGGAAGTGCAACAACGCGATTGCCAAGTTGAATGTGGAGCGGCTGGAACAGATGGACCTGCGCCGTAATCTCACCCCAGCGATTCTCTCCTACGAGGGCATCCAGTACCGCTACATGGCCCCCGGCGTGATGGAGACGGCCTACCTGGACTACCTCTGGGAGCATCTGCGCATTCTCTCCGGCTTCTATGGCCTGCTGCGGCCCTTCGACGGCGTGATTCCCTACCGGCTGGAAATGCAGGCAAAGCTGGCGGTGGACGGCTGCCGGGACCTGTATCGGTTTTGGGGCAGCCGCCTGGCCAAGCAGCTGGCCTCGGAGACGGACGTGGTGCTGAATCTGGCCTCCAGGGAGTACAGCAGAGCGGTGGAGGGTTATCTGCCCAAAACCGTCCGGTTTGTCACTTGTACCTTTGGAGAGTTGAAAGACGGCAAGGTTGTTGAAAAGGGCACCAAGTGCAAAATGGCCCGGGGACAGATGGTGCGCTGGCTGGCGGAAAACCAAATCAAAAGCCCGGAGGACCTCCGGGCCTTTGACCAGCTGGGCTATCAATTCTGCCGTTCCACATCGGTGTGGAACCACACGGTACTTCTTTGGATACAGTCCTCCAAGGATTGAGCTGCTTTTTCGGCAGCTTTGCATGAAAATTTGTGGGAGTGATTGTCGCCCATCACTCCCACAATTCAATTCATCTTGGAGGCAATCGCAAGTTTACTTTCCTCTTGCCTCCTTCTCTAGATTTTTTTGCAGGTTAGTAAAAACAAAGTTGTACAAGGTATATTCAGAACCCGAATGGGGGGCTTTCTGTACTTTTTTCCCAGCTTCTGTATTGATTAGAACCAGATCACTTACATACAAACCATTCAGGCTTTGCGTAAAATGTGTGTGATCCAACTTTTGCGAATCTGGCTCTTTCGGAATAGTAGTCCTCTCAATACAATCAACCCGGTAGCAAATATCAAACCCCTCAATGTACCCACATTTCAAAAAATATGAAGATAAATACGTATTCAATAAAACACATTTATCCATAAGTTCTGACATGTCAGATTGATATGGTAAATCAAGATTGCTGATTGTGATTTTAACATTAAGCGGATATGAACTGGTGTCAAATGGTACCACATTGTACCAATTATTATATTTGTTGTAGGAAATATTCTCCGAATTAAATATACTCTCAATAAAATCATTAACCGCACCGTTGGAAACAGCTTTTAAGTACACAAACACCGTGCCAATAAACCGTTTTTTATTTTGGATACCCTTCAAATGCTTAAAGAACCTAACTCCGGCAGCGGAATCATAGAAATCTACATCGTCGATTTCCTCTTGCTCTGATGTTACCATCTGATTTCTGGCATGTATTTCGTAGTGATTCTGCACTTTGCGGATTTCAAACGAAATACCATTTGCTGTAAAGCACGGGAAACGGTCTGCTTTTTCATCGTTTGTGAGAATATGGCAACAGACGAGGTTATGGTCAGCAGTTGCACCACCTCGGCTTTGAGGGAAAATATGATCTACATTCCATCCAAACTCACTGTTACGGTCATTGTATGCTCCTTTTGCCATCATTCTGCCAGCAAAATCTTTGGCTTTAGATTCTCGTCCAAAGGTCTTGTTCCAAAGCCTCATGGCTGTTTCTCGATTCAGATCCATAAACTGTTTATGCATTTCCATAATTGTTACAGAAAGATGCCTCTGCCCCCTATGATGAAGTCAATTCAACGAAAGCACGTAACTGACCATAGGGCAACCTATTGCTATAAACCTCAAAGGGTGATCCTCATAATAGCATTACAGAAGATCAGCCAGTTAGTTTTCTGTAGATGTACAGAAAATGTTCAGTTCCATTGAATTGCAAAGCTATTATATACCAATTTTGTCTGTGTGTAAACTCATTTTTTGAGAGCCACTCCTCAAAGTCGGAGTTCATTTCTTTACTTGATGTAAATCCCATATAAAATCCCCAGATTCAGGGAAAACTGAATCTGGGGTGATGAATCATGGGATTTTTCCACAGCACAAACAGGATCAGCCCCTATTTTGAGGGCTGGTACTTCAAGCACCAGAATCCGCAGGGACAGACCCTTGCGCTGATTCCCGCGTTTCATGTTGACAAAGAAGGATGCCGCACCGCCTCCCTCCAGGTCATTTCAAAGGATCAGGCGTGGTGGCTGGAATACCCGGCGTCACAGCTTCACATCTCCCGTCAGCCCTTTCAGGTGCAGATTGGGCAGTCCAGCTTTGGCCGTCAAGGGATCGACCTTCATATCCAACAGGACAATCTTTCCCTCTACGGCTCACTGCGCTATGGTCCTTTTACCGCTCTGCGGTCTGATATTATGGGGCCGTTTCGATTTCTCGCAGGAATGCAGTGCACCCACGGCGTCATCAGCATGGGACACCCCCTGGAGGGAGTACTGGAGTTGAATGGCGAGCGCCTGGATTTCTCCAATGGAATCGGGTATATCGAGACGGACCGGGGCCGCTCTTTTCCCAGCAAGTACCTCTGGACACAGTGCCTTTGGGATGGGCCGGAACCTGGCAGTCTGATGCTTGCCATTGCGATGATCCCCCTGCCCGTGGGCGGCTTCACCGGCTATATTTGCGCCCTTTTATATGGCGGTCAAGAATACCGTCTGGCAACCTGCCGGAGCGTCAGGATTGAAACGTGGTCCTCCTCCAGTACGGTAATCCGCCAGGGAAAGTACCGTCTGGAGACGGAGCTGCTGAATGAACGGCGGCAGCCCCTTCGAGCCCCAGTGGAGGGCCGCATGGAGCGCACCATTCGAGAGCCTCTGCGCGGAGGTGCGCTACCGCTTCTGGCATGGGGGCAGCCTCCTGTTTCAGCATACGGATCCCAATGCCAGCTTTGAGTACTCCTCAGCAGACTGATTACCCACTCACGATTTTGACATTCTGTACTGTGCCTTGCGCTTTGATCTTCTGTCCTTATCTTTGTTTATAGCCCTGTAGAATTTGAGGGTCTGTCTTGGCAGAAAACCGTTGCAAAACCTTCCCGCCAGAGTTACAATGCAGACAACAATAATGCGAAACGCTTCCCACTCAGCACCGGCGGAAAACCGACGGTTAGAGATGGGAAGCGTTTCTGACCACAGGACACACCACAGACGTGGCCGGAACACATGGAGAACAGACCGTTAAAGAGGCTTACAGATAAAGTAAAATCCAGCGGAAACGGTCAAAAAGATCGAAAACAAGCCAAAAAAGTTTTCAAAATCTTTTCGCATCGCGGAGGTCGAGGGTTCGATCCCCTTCGAGTCCACCACACCATTAAGAAGTCGAACACCGGAAACGGTGTCCGGCTTCTTTTTGGTATCCGGGGTTTCGGCGGAATCGGCGGGGGCCGGTTCATCGTCAAGGCCGGGGAAGCCTTCGGTTGCGTCCAGCATGTCAATATAGGAAACCTGTTTGCCGCCGCGGATATTGTAAAACACGATAACCCTATCGTCATACAGGTACACGGAATTTATAAACGTGTCGATAATCCGCCGCCTAAATTCCATGTCGAACAAGTCCCCTTTGCAAAACAATTTCAGCCACGCCATAATTTCCGCTTCAGTATAGCGGATTTTATTTGCAATGCGCAGCTTTGAAAGGTCAATTTCCAAGTCAGACTTTTGCATATCGGCGGCTTCGATTTTCTCATAAATCCGGGGGCGGGCAGATTTGGGCGCGTCAAGCAGCATTTCGGTATATTTATCTATATCCCGGTCCAGTTTTGCTATTTGCCGCTCCAACGTTTTAATTTTGCCGTCGTTAAATTCATTATCATATTGGGCCACAACCGCCGCCGCGATTTCCCGCATACGTTGCGGGGTGAGGACATACAAAACCGTCTGTTCCACAACATACCATTCAAGGAAATCTTTCTTTTCGTGGGCTTTCTTGCATCCCTTGCGAAGCCGCCGATTGCGGCAGCAGTAATAATAATGTTTATCCCCATGCCGCCCCGTGCCGGAAACCCCTATAATGGTTTCGCCGCAGTAGCCGCAAAAGGCTTTGCCGGTCAACAGGTATTCTATTTTCGCCTTATTCTTGCCACCCTCCCGCTTGTTCTGCTTTATGCGTTCCTGTACTCTGTCCCACGTTTCCCGGTCAACCAGGGCCGGACAGCCGTTTTCTATCACAATATCATTCCAACGCAGAACGCCTATATATTTTTCACTTTGCAAAGCAACCTGTAAAGCGGTATAACCGAAGGGCTTTCCGTTGCGGTTCCGCAGGCCCGCCGCGTTCAATGCGTCTATAATCTGCTTTTTGGGGACCCCCGCGGCGTACTGTTCAAAAGCCTTTTTCACAAAGGGGGCTTTTGTTTCGTCAATGACAAGCCGCCCGCCCGCGCTCTTGTAGCCGAAAGGGATACCGCCGCCGCAAAATTGCCCTTTCATAGCGCTTTCGCGCTTGCCGCGCTTAATCTTTTGGGCAAGCTCCAAACTGTAATATTCGGCGCTTGCCTCCAAAACGGCTTCAAGTATGATGCCTTCCGGGTTGTCCCCGATATTTTCCATAGCTGAAACAACCTTTACCCCGTTTTGTTTCAGCTTGTGCTTATATACGGCGCTGTCATAGCGGTTCCGGGCGAAACGGTCCAGTTTATAGACAATGACATACTGAAACGCCCGCTTGCGGGAATCGGAAATCATGCGTTGAAAGTCTGGTCTATCGTCCGTCTTGCCGGATATGGCGCGGTCAATGTATTCCCCCACAATGGTAAATCCTTCGCGCTGGGCGTATTCATGGCAAACGCGCAGTTGCCCTTCTATGCTTTGTTCCGTCTGATTATGCGAGGAATAGCGGGCATATATAACCGCGTTTCGGGCAACGGCGGCGGTTTCTGCCTGTTTCATAAAATGCCCCTTTCTTTCCCCCGCCCTTTATGATACAATAAGGCAAGGGTATATTGTATTTCGGGTGTATGCAAGTATCCTTTACAGTTGCCGCCCAACGTTGCAGCGTTGGGCGGCTTTCTTTTTGTCAAAAAAGGTTGCGGAATATATCTTCAAGCGGGATAGTAAAATCATCGTAGAGGGAAACGGGCACTTCGCTTTTATAGCGTTCCTGTTCATCGGCGGACAGCTCCACATAGTCCGGGAAAATCCGGTATACATCATCCAGCACATATTTTTTATCTTTGAGCAGGTAGACTTCTATTGTTTGGCTTTCAGTGTCCACAAGCCAATATTCCCGCACGCCGCTTTTTTCGTACAAGTCTTTTTTATAGCCTCTATCCCGTTTTTCCGTTCCGGGGGAAAGCACTTCAACAATTAAATCCGGTACACCGTGAACGCCGTTGCGCTTGATTATATCTTTTTTGCACACAATCATAACATCAGGTATAACACGGTCCTTTTCTGTCAGGTATACGTCTGTACCATCAGAAAAGGCTTCGCAGGGCTTACCATCAAGCCGGTTTGCAAATATACGCGCAATATTGAACGCAACGCGGTTATGGTTCACCGTAGGCCGCGGGGACATTAGAACAACCTTGCCGTTTAACATTTCGTCCCGCAATTCCTCTTGATACGCCAGATTGTCAGCCATAATATTAAACCTCCATTTCTTGATTTTGCCGCCTGTTCACGCAGGCGGTTTTTTTTATTGCTTTCGATGAAGCCCGAAAATTGCCGCATGATGCCGGACAGCAGCGGGGCGGTTTTGGAATCGGCGGAAAAGTCCCGCACATAGGCCAGGGCCGCGCCGGACTGCCTGCCAGGGATGCCGCACATATTGGCGATTTCCTCCGGGGTATCAACCCCGCATTTCCGCAGGACGGGAGCGGGACAGAGGACCCGCAGCGCGAAACTTTCCGCCTCCAGCTCATACAGGCGGTTTCCCGCTCCATGCCGTGCCAGCACGGGACAGCCGGGGGAAACATGGTGCAAGCTGATATGCGCTATTTCGTGGGTAACGGTCCAGCGAATTTCATTTTGCGGGGCGCTGTCATTGTAGCAGATAACAAAGGTTTGCGCCGGGGCGCTCCACAGTACAAAGCCGTCTTTGTCATAGTGCGTTTGCAGATAGGCGGGGCTTTCCTGAATCCGTGCCGCAAATGCAGAGTAGCTAAAAATCAACCATCCATTTTGTGGCGGGATGGCGCAGGGGTTGACGGGAAGTGCGGATATGCCTTGTTCAAGCAGAAAGGCCATTGCCGCCGCGTCAAAAATGGTTTCGCTTTACATTCCGTCTTTGTTTTCGGCGGCGGGAAACGTGCTGTTAAAGCGTTCCGCGGCTTCAGCAAGGCCGGAAGTATCACCCCCACGGGCCGCAAAGGGCAATGCGTGTTCACGGTCATATTCTGCCCGAAATTCCTTGTATGCGGTTTCATCGGTGGTTAGCGTGTCTATCAGGTTGCGGACGTAGGTTTTTATTACCGCTCGTTCTTCCGGTTTCATTTTCAGGAAACCTTCAATTAGAACTTTCTCGAAAGCATCAAGCCCGTATTCGCTGGAAAGCTGGGAAACTATCGTTGAATCGGATGCAATGAACATTTCCCCCGTTCCGGTTCGCAACCATTCTTCGTTAATGCTAAATGTTGCACAGATAGCAATAACAGATTTGTCCGTGACCGTGCGCTTTCCGCTTTCAATGCTGGTTAGGTGGCCTTGCGAAATTCCCACCTTGTCCCCAAACTCAATTTGCGTTAAATTTAGGGCTTTTCGCGCCATTTTGACACGTTCGTTTATTGTCAAGTACTTCACCCCCTGTTTCCTTTGAGTTTATCATAGCACACAAAATACAACATTGCAATATTTTTTTGAAAAGAGGGTTGACAGGAATAACCGTATGATGTAATATAACATTGCAAATGGTTATTTTGGCCGGGGCCGCACGGCCCGCGCCGCGCTGAAAGGGGGTGAACAGCATGACATACCATACAAAGACAGCAAGACACGCGCCGATGGACCACATCGAAAAGCAGGAAACCGCAAAAAAGATTGCCGCACTCTTGGCGGAGAGTACGGCAACGGTAGATGATATGTTCGATGTTTTCCAACTGGTGCGGGAATATCTGGTTGTAACTCCGAGAATCCCGGAAGGTAAATCATACGGGTTTACCGTTCTCGACCAAACGCGAGACGATGACGGGATAGGGGACAAGTAGCTCCAGCAACGGTTTGTATGTGCGGACCCCGCGCCAATAGTTATACGCGCATTCCATTTCCTGCATAAAAGAAAAGCCATTTTCCGGAGGAACATTCAAAAAATGCGCGTCGTAGGCTTTGGCAGTACCTTCAAACTCAATTTCCCACAAAGAAACAGCCGTTTGGTTTTCCTTTTCGCCTAAATGCTCTTGAAACACATTTTTCCACCTTTCAGCTTGTTCAAGCGTTTCAGAAGCGTAAAGACAGGACAACCGGGAAACAGCGTCTGGAAAGTAAAGTTTTCGCACAAGCTCAAAGACCAACTCCGTAACAGGTTCTTTGAAGTCGCTGTCAGTAAACTTCCTTTCATAGAGCATGGACAGCCCGTGCGGGCTGAAACCATCAGGGAAAAACTGCTTTGACTGAAACGCATAGGGATATTTGCGCAGAATGTTAGGGGCCGAAACAACATTCAGAACTTTTCCGGGGCAAAGCTCCCCAAAATATGGATGTGGCCTATACCAATAATACGCCTTATTCAATAAATCACCCCCTTTCCCATTTTTGATTATATCACGAGCGGGCAGCGGGTGAAAAGACGGAATCGGCGGCGGGGTTCCAGCCCCGCCGCCAGAGGGGAAAGGGGCAGGGGCATGGGCGATAAATCGCACGTTTTAAGCCTATCATACGGAAAAGATTCTATCGCCTGCTTGGGCGCGATTGAGGAATTAGGATGGCCTCTTGACCGCATTATTCATGCCGAAGTTTGGGCAACTGATACAATCCCCGCTGATTTGCCGCCCATGATGGAATTTAAGGCAAAGGCAGATGCGATTATTCAGGAAAAATATGGAATAACCGTTGAACATATCCGGGGGAAATGGACATACGAAAGCCATTTTTACAAAGAGCATTTCTATACGGGCGGCAAACAACAAACGGCTTTCCCCGAAAAGAACGGGATATATGGCTTTCCGGTTCGCATGGGGCCGTGGTGCAATTCAAGGTTGAAAGTATCAGCGTTATCAAAGGCACAAAAGGGAGCCGCTTGCATTTATATAGGCATAGCCGCCGATGAACCGGCCCGTTTTCATAACTTAACCGGCAATAAGAAAAGTCCGCTTATAGAAGCTGGATGGACGGAAGAACAATGCCGCAGATGGTGCGAAAGCAACGGTTTACTATCCCCCATATATACCGATAGCGCACGGGGCGGGTGCTGGTTCTGTCACAATCAATCGGTTGGGCAACTTCGGTTATTGCGGAAAAACTACCCGGAATATTGGGCGTTCTTGCTTAAATGGGATGAAGATAGCCCGGTATCATTTCATTCAGACGGACACACGGTACACGACTTTGACCGCAGATTTCAGATGGAAGATGAAAAGCTGATTTTCCCATACGATAATTTCCGATGGGATATGCTGGAGCAGGACTTAAATATTAGATGGTTTTAAGCCGTAGGGGGCAAGCGTCGATGCGGCGACGGTACCTTGCCGTAGTTCACAGGTGCCTTGTTCGTAGAGCCGAGGATGTCATATCGCAAGTCACACGCCTTCCAGCCACCGTAGTTATAGTTGCCCCAATGGTTCATGTTGAAAATCTTGCTGCCATCGGTCTTGTAGCTGTTATAGCTACCATCAATCAAGCATACATCTGTGCCACCAGACAAAGCGGTCTTGAAGGTGCCGAACTGGATGCCGTTACCCTCCTTGGCGCTGTTGTGGTTGAACCCCAGAATGTACACATACAGAGTCTGGTTGACTGCAAGCGTACCGACGGTGCCGTTGACCAGCACAGCCTTCCGGTCGCCCACGCTCCAATAGGAACTGCCCTGACCGGCGTCAGAGACCTGCCGGATTTCAGCCCAGGTCTGGTCGTTCAGCGCCTTCTTGGTGGGCATGAACTGGGCGGTCACAGCCACAGTCTTATTCGCAGGAGCTGTATGGTTGGTTCCAGCCGCCACCTTGATGGTGATAGTAGCGGTGCCAGTATCCGGCCTGTCGATTCTTGGCGGAGACCCGCTATGTCAAGATGTTGATGGCCTGATACTTCTTTCCATGCTGTGCAACCGTGTACGGTTCGGAGGGAAAACAGTCTGGCTGTGGACTGGCTTCACATGGGAGGACGTGTTCGCCCTACCTTGCCGAGACGCACAGCACCAGTACCAGAAGTTTTTGGTTGCCGATTGCAACGTAGTTGTAGATGGCCCATTCAAGCAGGAGCTGGCCGACCGGAAGCTGGTCTGGCGAGGCTCTGCAAATCAGCGTGTTATCGACGTACAGGCCAGCCTTCGGGCTGGCTCTGTCGTTACATATCAAAATTAGAAGGAGAACCACTATGGATAACAAAGAAACCATCGTTCGTGATACCCACTATGAGTATGACGAGAAGGGCAATCTGACCAGCATGACCATCAACGAGACCATCACGAACCCTCGCATTGACCCATGCCAAAGCTGCCCCTGCGAAGAGGGTGAGCTGATGACCAGCGAAATCGACTTCACCGAGGACGCAATGTCATTAAGTTAAGGGTATCTTCCAAATTATGGGCTATCATAACGTTCTAGTATTACACTAAAATAACAGAGAACACAAACTTTTTGCAGACCAATTTTTGGAGCTTTTGCTTAGCTTAATGACATTGACCGAGGACGGGGTCGCCTTTTCCGACGTTGCCCTGGCTCTGGCTGGCCTTGGCCTGTGCCTCACCGCCGTGGCAACCATCTTCAAGCGCCGCTGAACCAGCGACAATCTGAACTAAAGGAGTGTACATATGCCGAATCAGTTCGCAGAAATCGAGCGGAAGTTCCTGCTCGATGCGTTTCCCACTGACCTTCCGCTGAAGCAACAGTTCGAGGTCTATCAGGCGTACCTGTCCATCGAGCCGGAGGTGAGAATCCGCCGTAATGTGGTGGCCGGGAAGGGTGTCGCCTATTTCCTTGCTATTAAGTCCAGTGGAAGCATGGTGCGGCAGGAAATCGAGATGCACATTCACAAAGAGCACTTCTATGCTCTGGCCGGTATGGTGCCGCAGCACTTCATCAGAAAGAAGTTTCGTATCTATGAGCTCCCTGGCGGGCTGGAGTTGGAATGCTCCTGGGTTGATGAGGGCTCGAACACCGAGTTCATGTATGCGGAGGTCGAGTTCCCGAGTGTGGAGGACGCGAAGTGCTTCGTTCCCTCCTTTGAGTTCTCCAGGGAAATCACTGATGACCCGGCCTACAAGATGAAGAACTACTGGAAACAGACAAGAATTTGTGGAGGTAAGGATATGTCTGAGACAATCAAGGTTCGCTATCTGAGCGACAAGGTGAAGAAGCTGGAGTACATCGGCGGCAAATCCGACTGGATTGACCTGCGGGCCGCTGAGGATATGGAGCTGAAACAGGGCGAGTTCAAGCTGATTCCTCTGGGCGTCGCTATGCAGCTCCCCGCTGGCTACGAGGCACACATGATTCCTCGCAGCTCTACATAC
>ERZ777306.4505-NODE-4505-length-12571-cov-11.906759_pt1 | contig 12571 bp, 12 predicted proteins | sample MGYA00374966_ERZ777306 | MGnify/ENA primary metagenome ERZ777306 (study PRJEB29329, sample SAMN06343882) | mouse gut metagenome | isolation source: Mouse cecum | place: Austria: Vienna | collected 2014-11-15 ...
TTTTTACCCATCCTCCAATTGTTGTGTCATGGACTCCGAATTGTTTGGCGATCTGGGTGTAGGCAAGGTCTGGATGATCGAGCACGTATTGGATCACCTGTTCCTTAAATTCTTTGTCATATTGCTTTGCCATTTTTCATTCCTCCTCATTCTGGAATTCAAATTGTTCTTCTTATGACATTCTACCACTTGAATTTTCAGAGGTTTAAGGGATGCACCATTAATACTAAATCCACATGGAATGAATACATTTTTGAAGTAGAGATTCATCGTACAAATCATACACTCTGGAAAGCCGTTTCCATTCGCTTCTGGAGAACACAGATTGGAAGTCGGAAACTTCCGGGATCCGCATTCCAAATACGGAAAGAAGATCTTCCAGGAGCTCCTCCCGAACATTTTCTTTTCCATTTTCGAGCCTGGACAGTGTTTTTCGGGCACAAAGCGGGTATGCTTCCAGAAATTCCTCCTGAGAGAGTTTGTTTTCTTTTCGCTTCCATTGGATCCATTTTCCAATGTATCGTTTTTCCTGCCGCGTCAATAAAATTTCCATGACGCAATTTTAACATTTCCCTGCTTCCGCTTCAAATGATCGACCAATGTGTCATTTTCCTTTGACGCGTCCATTGATCCATAAAATAAAGGAAAGGAAGAATTGTTTATGAGAATACCCGATACTTTAAGAAAACCGGTCATTCAAAATAAGAGGACCTTAATGTGGTCGATCGTTTTCGTTGTTCTGATCTCGCTATTTGATTTGTTGTTTTCGCTGCTTTTAAAAGACGCGATCGATGCGATCGCCAGTGAAAATATGGAGTTGCTTAAGTCTTTCGCATTCAAAAGTCTAGGATTGATCGTTTGTTACGGCGTTGTATATAAACTTTATTGTGCCGCACGAAACCGTTTCCTGTTTTCCGCGATCTGTTCATACAGAAGTTTGATATTTGACCGCATGATTCGGCAGAATTATAAAGACTTTCACCAGCACTCGTCCGCGGAGCATCTGGCTATGCTTTCAGCCAACATGGAAACGATCAAAGAGGAGGTTTTCGATCCGATTTGTCGGATCGTCAGTTTAACGGTTACAGGAACGGGAGCCTTGATCATCATGATTTCCTACAATTGGATCCTGACCGTTATCGCTCTGACTGTCGCTATGGCTCCGTTATCCATTTCTTACCGGAAAGGAAAGCCATTGGCTTTATTGAATAAGGAAATGGCCGACCAGCAGGCGCGATTCGTGGAAAGAGCACAGAATCTGCTAAATAATCAGAAAGATCTTCTGGTGTCGAAAAAATATGAATTTGCGAACGGTCTGTATGAAAAACAGATCACGAGCCTGGAAGCAGCGTCGTTGAAAAAGAGAAAATGTGTGCAGACGATGAGCTGGATCGGCGCTCTGAATGCGCTTGTTTCGCAATTAGGAATATGCTGCGCGGGAGGATGGATCGCCATACGGACCGGCACATTGACCGCAGGACAAGTCGTAATATTTGTCCAGCTGCTGAATTATATCCTTGAGCCGGTAACCGAGCTGCCTGCTTTGTTGTCGCGTCAGTCGGGAGCAGTTCGATTAGCGAAAACAATGGAAGAAACATTGAAGGAAAACCATTGCTTTCCGGCTTCGCTTCAAATTGATTCGATCTCCTTCGACCATGTGTGGTTCAAATTTCCGGACCAGGAAATCTTAAAGGATTTTTCGTATACGTTTTTGTCGGGACGCTCCTATCTCGTACGGGCTCCTTCGGGTTTTGGAAAGTCCACGCTGCTTCAGCTGATCCTGGGAATTTATGAACCGTCATCCGGGCGGATCGTGTACAATGGAACGAGTGGATATACGACGGACGCGCTTCTTGAAAACATAGCCTGGATGCCGCAATCCCAGGAACTGATCCACGGTACGGTGGAAGAAAATATCACATTCTCCTCGAGTCCTCAAAAAAAGGATCAGAGGGCGATCGATTTGAAAGGAAACATAAACTTTCTCTCGGGAGGACAAAAACAGCGTGTCCTTCTTGATCGAATCCTCCAGCAGAATAAAGACTGGATCCTGCTGGATGAACCGACGACAGGAATGGATCCCGGGCTACAGGAACAAGTATTGAAGGATATTCTTGGTTTGAAAAAAACATGTATCGTGGTAATGCATACGGAGAATCAGGCTATTCTTTCACTCTTTGATGAAGTGGTTGATTTAGCCCCGTAAGAGTTCACACCGGAAAAGGTATCAAGCGAAAATACAAGGAATAAAGTTTAGAATTTCGAAATATAATAAAGCATTCAGCGAGATACATCATTGGTCGCATTAATCAAACAGGCGGCAAGATTCCGCCTTTTCTGATGCCAAAGTTTACATACGTTTTACATCGCATTGATGGACTAGAAAACAAGATCCGATATACTAAAACAAAAGAGGTAGACGCATGATTTTTTGTATTGAAGACGATCCATCCATCCGCGAATTGATCTTATACACCCTTCAAGTCCACAATATGGACTGTGAAGGCTTTTCTTGCGGAAAGGATTTTTTAGAAGCATTGAAAACACGAAAACCCGATCTGATCGTATTGGATCTAATGCTCCCTGACTTGGATGGAATGCGCCTTCTTCGCTTATTGCGCTCAGATCCAAATTCCAGCACGATCCCGATCTTGATCGCCTCGGCAAAAGGCAGCGAATTCGATAAAGTGATCGGATTGGATGAAGGCGCCGACGATTATATCGTAAAGCCGTTTGGGATGATGGAACTCGTCTCTCGCATCAAAGCGCTGCTTAGACGATCTATAAAATCTAAAGAAGAAGGTTTAAAATGCGGATCTTTGAAACTCGAAGAAAAAAGCCGGACCGTTTTTATCGAAGGAAAAAAACTGGAACTTTCGAAAAAAGAATTTGATCTGCTCTATTTCTTGATGCGCCATGTCAATCAAGTCATCACTCGAGAACAAATCTTAGAAAAGATCTGGGGCTATTCATATGAAGGCGAAACTCGAACGGTCGACGTGCATATTGGAATGCTTCGCAATAAACTGGAAAACCACAAAAACTACATCAAAACAGTCCGAGGAATCGGCTATAAACTGGAGAAGGCGGAATGAGACAAAAAATCTTCCAATCGATCCTTTTAGGCTGTATGGGGATGCTGATTGGCACCTCGCTCGTCTTTCTTTTTGTCCTGAATCAATATTTCAACGCCTCCCTTAAACAAGAACTTTCCGTCATTGCCGATCTGATCGACGATCAAGACGATGTAGAAACGATCGACTGGGCGAAATGCTCGATGGAAGCCGTTCTCAAAAACAAAGCTGGCACGATTGTATACGCAAGCCAAACTTCCTCGAACCATTACGAAGACCAATCGATCACCTTGCATAAAACATTAGCCAATGGCGATATTTTGACTTTATCTCAAAACAAGCTCTCGATCGCGATGCAGACGCTCGCCTTGCTTAGGCCGCTGAGTATCGTATTGGGGATCGGCCTTATCCTTTCTTTGTTTCTTTCGTACAAGATCGCCAAAGAATGTATGCAGCCGCTCAATGATCTCGACCTAGAACACCCTAAGGTGAAGAACGCGTATCCTGAACTCGATCCGATCATTCATCGGCTCTCTCTCCAACAAAAAGAGATTCGCAAACAAAATCGTCAGCTCGAACATAAACATGAAGAATTAAGAACACTGATGAATGGGATCACGCAAGGAATCGTTCTCATCAACGAAAAAAACATCGTGGTCCAGATCAACGACGCCGCCATGCAGATGGGAAATTTACATGGCCCAGTTCAAGGGTTTCACTTCTTAAAACTTTTTCCCGAAGAAGCTTTGAAAAAAGCCATTCTCGAAGAGAAGATCAAAAAGAAAGTCTTGACGATAAAACGCGAAGACCATACTTACGAGTTCCACCTCGATCCGATCGAGACCCATGACAAGTTTTCTGGCCAAGCGATCTTGATCCTAGATATAAGCGAAAAGGAAAAGATGGAACAGATTCGACGCGAATTTTCAGCCAACATTTCCCATGAACTCAAGACCCCGATTCAAAGCATCCTAGGTTATTCGGAACTTCTCGACTCCAAATGTGTCAAAAAAGAAGACCAACCCCTCTTTGTTAAAAAAATCTATAACAAAGCGCTCTTTATGCGCTCGATCGTCGAAGAACTCCTCGATCTTTCCAAGATGGAACAAGAAGTCGACCGCCTCAACTTCGAAAGCATCGATATGAAAGAGCTGATCGAACAGATCCTTGAAATGCATAAGCTATCGATCGAAAAAAAAGAACTTACAATCAAAACAAAACTCGAACCAGTCAAGCTCTTTGGCCATCATAAAGCATGTCGAATGATCTTGAACAACTTGATCGACAATGCGATTAAATACAATCGAAACAAAGGCACGATCACCATTTGCCTCGAACAAAAAAACCAAGAAGGCGCGACGATCATGATCCAAGATACAGGAATTGGGATCGCTTCAGAAGAACAAGAACACATATTCGACCGTTTTTATCGAAGCAATTCGATCCGTTCCTCCTATCCAGGTTCTGGCATCGGACTCTCGATCGTCAAACACGCTCTTTTACTCATGCACGGAAGCATACAAGTCGAATCAAAACTCGGAAAAGGAACGCGATTTCTCGTGACCTTCTGAACCAAAAAGCCTACCCAAACCGTAGGCATTTTTTGTATAATCATAAAAAAGGGAGAATGTTATGAATTTTATTTATATTTCACCCCAGTTTCCGAAAACGAACTGGTACTTCTGCGACTGGCTTTCTAAAAATGGAGTTCGCGTATTGGGAATCGGCGATACACCCTACGATCAACTCGACCCATTGCTCAAAAACGCGCTTGTCGAATATTATTATGTTCCGTCGATGGAATCCTACGCCGACATGTTTCGAGCCGTCGCCTATTATGCCTTCAAATATGGACGCATCGACTGGATCGAATCCAACAACGAGTATTGGCTGGAACAAGACGCCAAACTTCGCGAAGATTTCAATGTGAAAACGGGCGTTCAACCAAGTCATATCGCCTATTTCAAAAGCAAATACAAAATGAAAGAAAAGTATCGCGAAGCCAACATCCCAAGCGCCGCTTCGATCCGATATACAGATCTTGAAACAGCCAAAAAATGGGCGGACTCGATCGGCTATCCGCTCATCGCCAAACCCGAAACCGGAGTGGGCGCAAGCGATGTGTTCAAACTCAAAAACGAAGACGATCTTCGCTCATTCGATGCAAACAAGCCCCAAGAAGAATACATCTTAGAAGAATTTATCGAAGGCGATATCGTCTCTTACGACGCGATCGTAAACGACAAAGGAGAGCCGATCTTTGAATCGATGACCTATTGGCCCCCATCGATCGCGGATATCGTCAATCAAGATTTAGATCTTGCCTATTATGTTTCTCCAGAACTCGATCCCGAACTAAAAACACTAGGCCAAAACGCGATCCAAGCCTTTCACGCCTATTCTCGATTTATTCATCTTGAATTTTTCAAAACAAAGCGGAAGAACACATACTATGGCCTAGAAGTCAATATGCGACCAGCTGGAGGGTATACACCCGACATGATGAACTTTGCCCATTCAGTCGATGTTTATCAAATCTATGCGGACATGGTCACGAAAAAACAACCCGTCGCAAACCAGGAAGCTTCTCAATCGTATTGTGTCTATGCGTCGCAAAAAGATGGAAAACCTTATCTTCATTCTCATGATAAGATCCTAGAACGATACAAAGACAAGCTTGTGATGTGTGAAAGAATGCCTGAAATGATGGTCCGGACGATGGGAAACCAAATGTATACGGTCAAGCTCGATACAAGAGAAGAGAAGGACGCGTTCATCCAATATGTGCTCGATCAAGCGGAGTGATCCGCTTTTTTGTTTGCGAAGATATAGGACATTTGGTAAAATGAAAGTCTTAAGTAAAGAAAACGCTTACAAAGAAAGGAAATGCGAATGGATAAACAATATATATTAGCGATCGATCATGGAACGACTTCGACGCGAGCGATCCTGTTCGATCATGAATGCAATATGGTCGATATCGTGCAAAAAGAAGGGAAAGTCGAATACCCAAAATCAGGGTGGGTCGAACAAGACGCTCTAGCCGTATGGCTCGATATTTTATATGTGATCGCGGGCATCATCAACAAATCCGGAATCAAGCCAGATCAAGTCGCAGCCATCGGGATCTCGAATCAACGCGAAACGAGCATGCTCTGGGATAAAAAAACAGGACTTCCGATCGGAAAAGCGATCGTTTGGCAATCTAGACAAACAAGCGAGATCTGCGATCGATGGAAAGAAGAAGGACTCGAAGAAATGGTCCGCCAGAAAACAGGGCTTCGGATCGATCCTTACTTTTCCGCCTCAAAGATCGCCTGGATGCTCGAAAACATCGAAGGCGCTCGAGAAAAAGCCGAAAACGGCGATTTGATGTTTGGCACAATGGATTCCTGGATCGTATGGAACTTGAGCGGAGAAGAAAGACACATCACCGATGTTTCAAACGCCTCGAGAACGTTGTTGTGCAACATCGAAACGCTCGAATGGGACGATGAACTTCTTGAAGCGTTCCATATCCCCAAAACGATCTTGCCAGAAATCGTTCCGACCTCGTTCAATTATGGAACCACAGCGCCCTATCACTTTTTTGGAAGCCGTATTCCGATTTGTTCTATGGTCGGCGATCAGCAAGCCGCCTTGTTTGGTCAGCTTTGCCTAGAAAAAGGTATGGTCAAAAACACGTATGGTACAGGCGGCTTTTTATTGATGAACACAGGAGATAAGATCGTCCGCTCAAAAAATGGCTTGTTGTCGACAGTCGCTTGGAAGATCGGCGATCATGTGACATACGCTTTAGAAGGATCGATCTTCGTTTCCGGCTCCATCATGAAATGGATGCGCGACGAGCTGCAGCTCTTTGACGATGTAAAAGTAACAAGCCAAATGGCCAATAACGCTAAGGCGCAAGACGATCTTTTTATCGTGCCTGCTTTTGTCGGCTTAGGCGCTCCTTATTGGGACGATAAAGCGAAAGCCTCGATCGTTGGTTTGACTTTAGGATCCAACCGGAATCAAATTGTAAAAGCCGGCATCGAATCGATGGCTTATCAAGCAAAAGATGTGATGGACGCCATGGAAAAAGACTCGAACTTAAAGATCTCGAAGCTTAAAGTTGACGGAGGCGCCACGAGCAACGATTATTTGCTTCAATTCCAAGCCAACTTGTGTCAATGCGCTCTTGAACGTTTCAAGGTCACCGAATTGACCGCCTTAGGCGCTGCCTTTCTAGCTGGACTTGCGATCGGCTATTGGAAGCTAGAAAACTTGAAGATCGAGATCGATCAAACATTCGAGCCCAACAAAAAGAAAGAAGAAATGGATCTACATTTTGAAAACTGGCATCGAGCGATCGCTTCTTGCCAGGCGTTCAAACCGGTCCAAGTCGAGGGAAATGGACATGTATGATATTGTGATCATTGGCGCTGGCGTCATTGGTTGCGCCATCGCCTACGAGCTTGCCAAATATCAGCTTGACGTGCTCGTTCTCGAGAAAGAAAGCGATGTATGCTCAGGAACATCCAAAGCTAATTCAGGAATCGTTCATGCTGGCTACGACGCGAAACCAGCCACCTTAAAAGCAAAATTCAATGTTGATGGAGCTAAACGGATCCCGATCCTTTCCGAACTGCTTGCTTTCGATTATAAAAACTGTGGATCTCTCGTTTTGAATTTTAGCGAAGAAGGAAAAGAGACGATCCAAAAACTGTATGAGCAAGGGATCCAAAACGGGGTTGAAGGACTGAAGATCCTTTCAAAAGAAGAAGTTCTCTCCATGGAGCCTAACGTTTCCGATCATGTCGTTTCCGCTTTATACGCACCTAGCGCTGGCATCGTTTGTCCTTTTGGGATGACGATCGCCTTCGCCGAAAACGCGGCCGATAATGGAGTGAAATTTATATTTGACACACCCGTGGAAACGATCGAAAAAAAAGAAAATGGGTTTTTGATCAATGGAATATACGCCTCCAAAATGATCATCAACGCAGCTGGCGTGAAAGCCGATTTCATCCATTCTTTGCTTGAAGAGCCACGCTTTAAGATCCAAGCGCGAAAAGGAGAATATATCCTGCTCGATCATAGCGCTTCCCATCTATGTTCTCATACGCTCTTTCAGCTTCCGAGCGAATATGGAAAGGGCGTGTTGATCACCCAGACCGTGCATGAAAATCTTCTTGCCGGTCCGACAGCCCAAGATATCGACGACAAAGAAGGGATCGATACGACAACGGATGGTCTTGAACAGATTCAAGAAAAGGCGAAGATCACGATCAAAGATATTCCTTTTTCTCAAACGATCACTTCTTTTGCCGGATTAAGAGCCAGAGGGAACACAGGGGATTTCGTGATCGAGGAGAGCATGGACAACTGGATCGATGTCGCATGTATCGAATCGCCAGGATTGACTTCGGCTCCAAGTATTGCCTCCTACGTAAAAGAGATCGTCGTTGATCATTTTGATCCATCGCTTAAAGAATCCTATATCGCTAGGCGAAAAGGATTTGTCAATACGAAGACACTGAGCGACTCGCAATGGAACGATTTGATCCAAAAAGATCCTCGTTATGGAAAAATCGTATGCCGGTGCGAAAGCATCAGCGAAGGACAGATCGTCGACGCGTGTTCTAGATCGATCCCGGCAAGAAGTGTCGATGGCATCAAGCGTCGAGTACGCGCCGGAATGGGTCGATGTCAAGGCGGTTTTTGTTTGCCGAAAGTGATGGAAATCTTAGTGAAACAATACGGCCTCGACTGGAAGGACGTTCATAAATCAAATCCAGAAAGCGGATATATCATCCAAAAGATCAAGGAAGGAATGAAAGACGATGGAACATAAGCAGTTATTGATCATTGGTGGAGGACCTGCTGGGCTTGCTGCAGCGATCGAAGCCAAAAAGAATGGTGTCGACGATCTTTTGATTTTAGAACGAGATGCTTGTCTAGGCGGGATCTTGAATCAGTGTATTCACAATGGGTTTGGTTTGCACACGTTTCATGAAGAATTGACTGGGCCTGAGTACGCCAAGCGATATATCGATCAAGTCAACGAGCATTCGATCCCATATCGACTTAACACGATGGTGCTTTCAATCGACGATCAAAAAAATGTTCGGTTCATTTCGGAACAAGGAATCGAAGTCATTCAAGCGCAGGCGATCATTTTGGCGATGGGTTGCCGTGAAAGGCCTAGAGGCGCTCTGAATATTCCTGGCTTTCGAGGGGCTGGCATCTATTCCGCAGGCACGGCTCAAAAGCTCGTCAATCTAGATGGATTTTTACCTGGGAAGGATGTCGTAATCTTAGGATCTGGGGATATTGGTTTGATCATGGCTCGGCGAATGACTTTAGAAGGAGCGAAAGTCCATGCGGTGGCCGAGATCATGCCTTACTCATCCGGTCTTAAGCGTAATATCGTCCAATGTCTAGAGGACTATCACATTCCGTTGTTTTTGGAGCATACGATCGTAAAGATCCTAGGGAAAGACCGGGTCGAAGGGGTCGTCCTCGCTAAAGTCGATCAAGACCGAAAGCCGATTTTAGGGACGGAAAAAGAATATGCGTGCGATACGATTTTGTTCAGTTGTGGTTTGATCCCGGAAAATGAATTGAGCGCGCAGGCCAAGCTTGAAATGGATCCGATCACGAAAGGAGCTATTGTCAGTGATTCTTTGCAGACGAGCGTGGATGGGATCTTCGCGTGCGGAAATGTCCTTCATGTTCATGATCTTGTCGATTTTGTGAGTCAAGAAGCATCTCTGGCGGGTAAAAAAGCGGCAGAATACGTGTTAGGGGATTTGAAAAAAAGTCAAGATTTCGTTTCGATCGAGCCCAAAGGAAAGACACGGTATGTGATTCCTTCTAAGATCGATTTAAAGAATGGAAAAGAAGATGTTGTCGTGCGTTTTCGGGTGGGAAGCGTGATCCAGGATGGAGCGATCCAAGTCTATATCGATGGTAAGAAGATCGTTCGTTTTCCGCGCAGGATCATGGCCCCAGGCGAAATGGAGACGATCACTTTGAAAAGAGAATGGCTTTCATCGAATCCGTCTTCGATTTGGATAGAGAGTGAGTAAGAATATGTTCAAACAATTGACGTGTATCAACTGTCCTTTAGGCTGTTCGCTCGAAGTCGTGATCCAGCAGGGAAAGGTGTGTTCGGTAAAAGGAAACACATGTCCTAGAGGAAAGGCGTATGCATATAGCGAAATCGAGCATCCAGCTAGGATCGTGACAACAAGTCTTCCTGTTGTCGATGGAGACTGGCACATGGTTTCCTGCAAAACAAAAGCGCCGATCCCAAAAGAAAAGATCGGCGAGATCATGGAGCTTCTTCAAGATGTAAGAGTGCATGCGCCGATCCAGATCGGAGAGATCCTTATCGAAAACATCGCAAATTCGAATGTCGATCTTGTCGCGACAAGAGAAGTTCATAAAATTTAGCGTATTTATTCTAGAGGTACTACTTGCTCAAAAAGCATGTGGTACTTTTTTTGAATGATCCGGTTGTCATGGAAATGTCCAAAATACCAAATGTCGAAGTGGAGCTGGCTTGCGATCTCTTCAAGTTTTGTTTCCATACGATCATTGGCTAAGATCTTGTCGATCGCGTATAAAGGGACGATCGGTTTAGGACATGTGTGAGAAAGAACGCCATAGACGGTGTAGTTCGCTTCTTTGATCGATTCCCAGGCCCGTTTGAATTGGTCGTCGCTCATTTGTTCTTCAGGAAAATAATAGCCGCAGCAACTATCTTCTTCATCCGTATAGGGGATGTGTCTCCAATTGCGATCGACGCTGAAAGCCCCGCCTAATACGAGATAGCTTTTTCCATTGAACCAATAGATCTCGCCATTTTTTAAATAATAAATATTGTCGGCATCATTAGCTTGGTAGAGCGTGTTGCCAAAGCGAAAGGTTTCATGCATATCATCGCAACACCAAGCGGGCGCTTCGTGATTGCCTTGAACCACAAGGATCGTAAGGTCGATCTTTTTGAGATACTGGTACACATCTTCGGTCTCGATCTTATGATAGAGATTGGTTTTGCGGTCTTTTTTGCGGTAATAATTAAATCCAGCGTCTCCTAATAAGATCAAGATATCGTCTTTGCTTGTTTTATGTTCTTTGGCGAACATTTCGATTTCTTGAATATCTCCATGTTTATCGCCTGTGATATAGATCATTTAAAGCACCTTCTTCAGATCGAATGGCTCGTCTGTGTTGGTTTTTAGATATTGAACGATTTGATCGGTCAAATACTTGGGGGTGGAGGCGCCGGAAGTGATGGCGATCTTTTGCTCGTTGAGATCTAGGTTGTAGGATTTAAGTTCTTGAAGCGTCTGGACAAGCAATACTCGAGGAATGCCCGCTTTTTTTCCGATGCTGGCAAGCTTGTTCGTATTGTTGCTGTGGGGATCGCCAACAACGATAAGTAGATCGATGGCTTGATCTTTTAGCTTGAGGATCGCTTCTTGACGGATCCTAGTGGCGTTGCAGATCTCGTTGTTGAAAAGAGCGTTTGGATATCGTTCTTCGATCGCGTCGAAGAGTTCTTGGATCTCGAGGGTGGACATGGTCGTCTGGTTGGTCACGAAGATCTTGTTTTCAATATCCTGTGGAATGTCCGCCTCCTTTTCGATCAAGAAAACCGCATCGGAAAGAGTATAGATCGATTCGGCTTCAGGGTGGTGGTTCTTTCCAATGTAGAAGATCGAATATCCTTCTTTCAGCTTCTCCTGCACGATCTTTTGGGTCTGCAGGACGAAAGGACAGCTGGCATCATAGACGACAAGTCCTTTTCCTTTGGCTTTTTCATAAAGGGCAGGAGCGACACCATGGGCGGTAAAGATGACGATACCGGAAGGAACGTCTTCTAATAATTCGAGCCGCGTTTTTTTTGGATCTTCGATCGTATGGATTTCCATAGCCCACAGCGCTTTTTTGACATATTCATTGTGCACGAGATTGCCTAAGATCGTGATCGTCGCTTCTGGATGTTGAATTCTTACTTCTTTAGCGATCTGGATCGCTTTCATAACGCCTCCACAAAAGCCTTGTGGAATCACTTCAATAATCGTGTTGTTTTTCATTCTTTTATTATGGCTGATTTCAGAGGATTTGAAAAGGTCCTTGTTTTCACAAAAAAAGGAAGGCACGCCTTCCTTAGGATAAAAAATGTTAACAAATATTAGGAGAGATTATTATATTTCTTCGGTTTATTTACGAATTGATGAATTAGTGGTCATGTAATGTTTGATTGAGTTGTCTTCTCAAAGTAAGGACTCTCAAGATAAAAAGTAATAAATTCTTTTTTTAAATCATCTAAATTCAAATTTTCTAAAATATTTAAAATATCTTCTATACTTTCATTCATATTTTTATGATAATCATCAATTTGTTTTAGCCCTTCATTACGATCAATTAATTTATAGCGAATCATTTCACGGCAGTGTCAATATTTTTGTGTAAATTGTTTTCTTAGTAATTAGTTCTGAGTT
>ERZ777306.4511-NODE-4511-length-12555-cov-5.030640_pt1 | contig 12555 bp, 10 predicted proteins | sample MGYA00374966_ERZ777306 | MGnify/ENA primary metagenome ERZ777306 (study PRJEB29329, sample SAMN06343882) | mouse gut metagenome | isolation source: Mouse cecum | place: Austria: Vienna | collected 2014-11-15 ...
CGACGACGAGCTTGGCCCCTTCGCCCTGGCTCTGCAGGCCCGCCGCGTCACCGAGACGGGGGATGTGTCCCGGGCCTTCGCGCTGGGCGCGTCCACGCTGCTGACCGATGTGCAGATTCATGCCATGACCGATAGCCAGGAATTCATCATCCGCGTGGCGGAATATCTGCTCAATACCGAACCCATGGATCTGGGCATCGTGGCCAAGGCGGCCGTCCGGCCCAGGCTGTCGGCAAGATCGGTGAGCCTGGGCAGCGTGGCCCTGGTTGGGCTGCCGCTGCTGGTGCTGGGCGCGGCGCTGCTGGTGCTGCTGCCCCGGAGGAAAAAATAATGCGCGAAGTGCGTAAACGAACGCCCCGGCCCCTGAACCATGGCCCTGCGCTGCTGACGGCGCTGCTGGCCGTTTCCCTGGCCCTGCTCCTGGCGGGCTATGGTCTGGTGAATCGGGAGGAGGCCGCCCCGATCACGCGTCAGGCGGAGGGGGGCGTGCTGTACCGCTATGAGCCGGGACAGGTTGCCCGCCTGCGAGTCACGGTGAACGGTGAAGCCTGGGAGGCGGAGCAGACCGGCGAGGGCGTCCTCACTGTGACGGGCGAGGACGGTTTTCAGGTGGCGGACAGCCGGGCAAAGGAGCTGCTTCAGGCGGCGGCTGCCGTGACCTATGAGCGGGTGCTGATGAAGAACGCGGCGAATGACCGGGCTGGCTTGGAAGATTTCGGTCTGGCGACGCCGCGCCTAATCGCGGAAATCACCTACGCTGACGGTGTGCGCGTTACCCTTCGCGTGGGCGCCAAGGCGGATACGGGGCTGCGCTATATGCTCGTGGACGGCGATGAGCGTCTGTTCGCGCTGGATCAGGGCACCTTTGAGGCCCTTTCCCAGACCAGGGTGGAGCTTCACCCGGTTTCTCAGCCGGTACTGCACAAGGCCCGGATGGATCGCGTGACGCTGTGGGGGCCGGAGGGCAGCGTGCAGGCGGAATGGGTGCTTCAGGGCGACATCGGCGGCAACGCGGTGGACCGCTGGCTGCTGACCCAGCCCCTGCTTTACCCGGCGGACGGCGGCAGCATGGACACGCTGCTCTCCAACGTAGCGAACCTCCGGCTGGGGGCTTACGTCGCCCCAGCGACGCCGGAAAACCTTGCAGCCTATGGCTTTGACGAGCCGCGATGGCGGATTGCCGTTCACATGGCGGCGGGAACCGTCGGCTCGGCGGACGCGCAAGGCGCCTATGCTGCCACGGACTGGCCTGAAAGCGTCTTCACCCTGACGGTCGGCGCGGCGCGGGATCAGGATGTCGATTATGTGCAGGTGAACGATGTAATCTGCATCAGCAGTCATTACAGCCTCAGCACCCTGATGGATATGCCACCGGAGAATACCCTTACCCGTTATGCTGTGCCCACGGCCCTGGGGAATCTCAAGCGGCTGACTGTGCGCACGGCGGAGGGCGAGACGGTCTTTACCCTGGCTCGTGAGGAGCGGGTCAAGGAGAATAACGAGCTGGAGACGGACAGCCAGGGGAACGTGCGCTACGATGTGACCTGCCGGCGTGACGGAGAGGATTTCCCCTATGAGGCCTTCGTGGCGGCGTACAACGATTTGCTGATGGTGCGGGTATCGGGCCGTCTGTCTGACCAATGGGAGGCGGAGGAAGCGCCCCACACGGTCTTCACCTTTGAGGAATGGGACGGCACGGCGCACACCCTGGCCCTGACGCGCTGCGATGCCCGCCATGACGCGGTCATCCTGGACGGAAGCGCAGTTTTTTACCTGATCCAGGGCGGCATGACCCTGGATCAGGCCGTCATGCCCTGAAGCACAATGCCCCGGGGTGTTTTTTGCCGACGCGGTCTGGAAGAAAATGCTTGTTTCCCGCGTTGAATGGGCAAAGGGGGAGAGGTTCATGCGAAAGCTGCTCTTGGTTCTGCTGCTGATAGGCATGACGCTGCCGGCCCTGGCGGAGGGGCCGGAGTATCGGGTGGAGGGCGACGCCCTGATCTACCCGCCCCGCTGGGAGGATGAGGACGAGCGTCAGCCGCTGCTGCTCAAGCCCGGCGCCGTCAGCCGACTGACGGGGGATGAGTCGCCGTGGAAACTCAGGGACGAATTGTCCGACGAGCTCACCGGCGGCCTGCCCTGCATGGGTATCGCGCTGATGCCGGATTCCATCACGCTGCTGCTGACTCTGCCGGATGGCCGAACCCGGCTGCGGGTGGCCCAGTGGGACGCCGCGGCGGGCGCGTATAGGTATGTGGATAACGATACGCTGCCCACGGCACAGGTGTACCTGGACGATGTGCATCCTGCGCCGGGCCAGATCGATTTGAGCTGGACGGAGCCGCCGGGGCGTTACATGTGGCTGGCGTTTTGTTATGTATCGCCTTACTGCTGGCGCCTGGCCGCGGTGGATGCCCAGGAGGCGGGGGGAGAGGACATGGATTTCTACCGGCTGGATGAGAACTTTATTGAAACAGAAGGCGGCGAGGAGCCCACCGGCTGTCGCCGGGTCTATGGCGAGCATCCCTGGAATGATCTGCGCGTGATGGCTCTGTCCGCCATTCCCACCAGCGGGGCGGAGGCCGCGAAGCAGGTGAACCGGGAGGGCTGGGCGGTGGTGAACAATCCCAATCCCGAGGATCGTCTGCATCTGCGGACGCTGCCCAGCAAGGACGCCAAAACCCGGGGCAAGTTCTACAACGGCACGGCGGTGCGCATCCTGGAGCAACGGGGAGAATGGAGCAAAGTTCTGGTCGGGCACGATCTGATGGGCTGGATGATGACCCGCTATCTGGCGGTGGAGGAAGCCGGAGACAGCGTAGCCTGCGCCTGGCCCCCCCTGGTAAGCGTCGATCTGTCGAAGCCGACTCCCGTCTACGCCGAGCCGAACAAAAAGACACCGCCGCAGGAGGAAATCCTGATGGACGAGTGCAGCTGCTGGGAGGTCATCGGCGTTTATGGGGAAGACTGGTACCTGGTGCTGCTGGACAGCGGCTATGTGGGCTATGTCCCCCATGAGCTGCTGAAGGAGGGAAACGGGTAAGACCGTGCGCCTGATGAAGGTATAGCCGCTTTGATGAGTCAAAGGCCCACAGACGCGTTGGTGTCTGTGGGCCGCATTTTTATGGCTGGGGTATGATGATGGTGGTCAGAGCCTGCTTCTGATCTTCTGTCGGAAGGCGCAGTTTGCCGCTGTTGACGAGTGGTTTCAGGCAGTGCAGGATAAACCATCTGTCGGAAAAGAAAGTGGATTGCAAGATGTATCGCTGCATTTTGTGAAGATGCTTAGGCGTTCGCTTAAGCACAGCTTGAACGAAGGGCGCTTTCAGAGCCTCCAGTTCCGCCCAGTGTTTTTCCTTGATGCGATCGCCGATGGTGATGAGATGTTTCACGATCTCTCTGTCTTCAAACCGGACGATTTGCCAGAGGGGGCTGAACCCGCCGCGTTCATCATGGCAGATTTTGATCATGCCGGTCTCTGCCAGGAATGTGCACTCCTCTTCTGAAAGTATGGCGCTTTGCGACTTCTCATACAAGGAAAGGATACGGTCGGCCTTTGCACTGTAATGGTCATCCATACGCCTGGCTGACCACACGGAATCAATCTGCCACAACATGTGAGCTTTGCTGCCGTTCCAGCAGGGGCCGTACCATTGCTGCATGCTTTCATGGTACAGGGGCTTGCGCACATCAGCCGCCGCGATGGAGACATAACAAATGTTGCGGCCGCCATCCGGGCGAATGGTCGCCGCTTCATCAAAGGAAATGGTTCGATCCGTCAGGCGTTCACCGCTGAGCACGGTGATGTAGGGGATCAGCGACCAAAGCAGAAAAGGCTCGTCCGCCCTTTGCGTTCCCTTCAGCGGAAGCGGCTGATCTGCCTGGCCGCAAAGGATTCGCTTGTCTTGCAGAATCCCGCAGGTGGTCAGCTCATCGAACAGTTCGTTGGCAAAAAGATGAGCGGCCTTGGCATACATTTCATAATGCAGCTGAACCAGCTGATCCGTCGGCTCGTCAAGGAGCAGGTTGTACTGATATGTTCCCTTACTTTCAAGCAGGAAGCCGTATTCGGCAAGGTATTCCGCTTCGCTTTCCACATAGACTAGGGAAACGCCTAGGCGGTCAGCGATCTCGTTGACGGTTTGGGCGCCGTGCCATACGGCGTACATGATATTCTGCGGCAGCGCGCTGCGGAAAAAATCGTGCTTGGCCCTTTGGTTCCCAGGGAGCCATTCGTTTCGCATCGGTCGAACCGGATTGGATTAAATGTCAATCCGCTGATGTGCCTCATGGTATCCATCCCCTTCTTCAAATCCTTTTTTGCCTCAAACAGATGCCATTTCAAGGTGCCAAGAGGAAGGTCCAGCTCGTCTGCGATGGCGTTCAGCTTTTTGTTTTCATAGTAGAAAGCGATTGCGATGCGGCGCTGCAGCTTGGAAAGATAGGCCATTTCCTGATGCAGACGGTTCACTGCTTCCTTTTCAATGATACAAGCAGCCGTATCATCCTCTGCGGACAATGTGTCTGCCAGCGCGCCGATTGGTGTGCCGACGGTGTGCTTGGCTTTGCCACGGTAGTCATTGGCCAGGGTGTTGTGCGCGATGGTCCAGATGAATTTATCCGGGGCGGCGATGTCATCCCTGACAAGCAGCGCTTGAAACGCGCGCAGCATGATTTCCTGCGCCAGGTCTTCCGCGTCCTGCAGACGGGCGCACCGTTTCAGCGCGAAGCCGTATAGGGGCTTCATATACGCCGTTGTGACTTGCTGGCCTTCTCTCGGTTCATCGGCTTGTCTCCTTGATAGCTTTCACGATGTATAGACACAGAAAAAGGAGAAAGGTTGGAGATTGCGTGTTGTTTTTGGCGGATGAAAGCGGCCGGAAGGCGTTTCATCCTTCCGGCCGCATGGAGAACAGATCATGGGCGATGCGAACGTGCCGTGGCCTTGCCCGGTCTCACCCTTCGCCATCCGTGGACGCGGGCGTTGGGGAGGGCGCCTCCGTCAGCGGCGCGGGGGTCTGAATCGGGATGGGGGTGGCCAGCTCCTGGGCATAGAGCTTTTCGAGGGTCTCCACGGTGGCGGTGCCGCTGGCCTTCAGACCTTGATCCTTCTGGAAGGCCTTGACGGCGTTGGCGGTGCCGCTGAGGAAGGTGCCGGAGCATTTGCCCTGGTAATAGCCCAGCTCCTTGAGCTTGCACTGCATCCAGTAGACGGCCTCGGAGCTGTCGTTCTTGGCGAGCTTTTCCAGGGGAAGGGGCGGCTGGGAGCCGGAGAGGTAAAGGGGCTCCGGGGTAGGCTCGGGGGTCTGCTGAGGCAGCATCCGCGAGTAGTCCAGCGGCGGAACCTTCAGCGACGCCACCAGCTCGGGATCGGCCGGCAAATCCTCCCGTACGGTGACGACGGTGCCCTCGCCCACGTTGTCGTAGATCCACTTGGCGTCGGATACCAGCAGGCGGATGCAGCCGTGGGAGGCGCGCTTGCCCAGGTTTTTGTAGCTGGAAACGGACAAATCCATGGTGTTGACGGAGTTATAAACCACGGAGTGGAAGGCGATGGACTTGTTGATGCGCGTCCAGTATTGGGCGTGGCCGCCCCACTTGGGGAAGTAGCACCAGCGGGCCGTGCGGCCGTTCAGCACCCAGTCGCCCACGTCGCTGGGATAGGACTTGGTGCCGGTGGAGCACAGCATTTCCCGGATGACCACGGTGTAATCGCCGTTTTCGTCCCGGCCATACACGGTGGTGACCTGGTTATTGACATCCACGGTGATGGCGAAGGGCACAGGGGTAGGCTCCGGCGTGGGCCGAGGAGTGTGCTCGGGCAGCACCACGTTGGCGTCGTTGAACAGTGTGTTCCAGGCGATTTCGCCCACAATCCCGTCAATTTCCAGGCCGTTCTGCTGCTGAAAGGCCTTGACGGCGGCGGTGGTCTTGCTCAGAAAGTTGCCGCTGATGGGGCCGGTGTAGTAGCCCAGCTCCGTCAGGCGGGTCTGTATCTGCTTAACCAGCTTGCCCGTATCGCCTCGCTTGACCTTCTTGGTGAAGGCGACGGCTGTGGCCGGGGTGGCGGCGGCGTTGGCGGGGGCGTTTTCGTCCACCAGGAAGGAATCCGAATCTGGCGCGGGCGTCGCGAGCATGACGGTTTTGTCGTTCTTGCTCAGGGCGTCGCCGCCGTAGAGCAGCTCCTGAGTGGCGGGGTCGGCGATGCCGTTGGCCTCCTGGCCCATCTTCTGCTGAAAATCCCCGATGGCGGCGCGGGTGCCCTCCAGGTAATTACCGCTGATTTTGCCGGTGTAGTAGCCCAGGGCGGTCAGGCGGGTCTGCAGCTCCTTGACATCCTCGCCCGTGGAGCCATAGCGCAGGGGACGGTAGAGGGTGCCGTACAGCAGCGCCTGGGTTTCGGCGTCGGCCATACCGGTGACCTCCAGACCAAAGTCCTCCTGGAAGTCCTTGACGGCGGCGCGGGTGCCCTCCCGATAGCGGCCCGAGAGGTTGCCCGTGTAATAGAACAGATCTGTCAGCCGGCGCTGAAGGCTCAGCACATCGTCGCCCTCATCGCCATATTGCAGCGCGCGGCCACTGACCACCTCTTCCACCGTTGCCGCGCTGTCATCGGTCAGCACAACCTCGCCCTCCGCCAGAGCCGCGGCGCAGGGCAGGAGCATCAGAAGGGCCAGCAAAGCGGCGAATTTTCTCATATCGTCACCTCATTTGTTGTGGTGCTTTCTATTGTACCTGCTCCCGGGACGCAATGCAAGCGTTTTGGAGAAAGTTTACTTCTGCCCCAGCATTGAACCGACCGGCTCGCTGCAAGCGCATGAAAAGCCGGTACATCGGAAAAACATTCGCTTTTGGGGACAAACCTGTTGACATCCGCCCGTGGGTGTGGTATCCTTTCTCCATCAACTGAGGGAAGGAGAGAGCTCTATGCTGAAGCAGACCGCGATGATGCCCATGATGATGTACATGCGCCGCATGTGCATGCGTTGCTGTGTCCGCTTCGATGGGCTTTCTGTATAACGGTCGCCGCTCTGGGGCTCCAGAGATTTGTGCGAATCCGTCAAGAGAGGGAGCTTCGTCGGAGGCTCCCTCTTTTCTTATGGCCTTCCCGCGGGCTGAAAAACAACTGCGACAACGCAAAAGGAGAACTAAACCATGAAGAAGCTTTTGTCTGTGATTCTGGCCGCCGTTCTGCTCCTGTCCGCTACCGCCGCCTTCGCCGACGGCCTTACCATCGCCGTGCCCAACGATGCCACCAATGAGGGCCGCGCCCTGCTGCTTTTGCAGGCCAATGGCATCATCAAGCTGTCCGAGGAGGCGGGCGTGACCGCCACCAAGGCTGATGTCATTGAGAACCCCTTGGGCATTGAGTTCCAGGAGGTCGAGGCGGCCATGGTGCCCAATGTGATGGCTGACGTGGATTATGCCATCATCAACAACAACTACGCCCTGGACGCGGGCCTGAACCCCGTGCAGGATTCCCTGCTCATCGAGAGCGCCGATTCCCCCTACGCCAACGTGCTGTGCGTGAAGGAAGGCAATGAGGAGACCCCCGAGGCCAAGGCCCTGGTGGCTGCCGTGAACAGCCAGAAGGTGGCCGACTTCATCAACGAGACCTACGGCGGCGCCGCGGTGTCCGTGGTGGCCGAGCCTGGCGACGGCTATGACGCGGATGTGGACTACGCCGCCCTGGCCGGCAAGACCATCACCGTGGCCGCGTCCCCCACGCCCCATGCCCAGATTCTCGCCATCGCCCAGGAGATCCTGGCCGCCAAGGATGTGAAGCTGGAGGTCATTGAGTTCTCTGACTATGTGCAGCCCAACATGGTGGTGGAGAGCGGCGAGGTTTTCGCCAACTACTTCGCTCACATCCCTTATCAGGAGAACTTCAACGAGGAGAACGGCACCCATATCGCCATTATCGCCGCCATCCACGTGGAGCCCATGGGTCTGTACGGTGGCAAGCTGGCTGATCTGACGGCCCTCACCGTCGCGAAGTAACATTATCATGACGGACACACCGGCTGAGCCGCGCGCCAACCGGTGTGTCCGCCTGTCTACGGAGGAGAGCCCGATGATCGAGCTGAAGAACCTGACCAAGACCTTCGCCACGGCTGACGGCCCGGTGGATGCCCTGAAGCATGTGAACCTCACCATGCGGGACGGGGACATCTACGGCATCATCGGCATGAGCGGCGCGGGCAAGAGCACGCTGGTACGCTGCATCAACATGCTGGAGCGCCCCACCGAGGGCGAGGTGCTGCTGGACGGCCGCAGCCTGGGTTCTATGGACAAGAAGGAGCTGCGGGAGGTGCGTCACCGCATCACCATGATTTTCCAGGGCTTCAACCTGCTGATGCAGCGCACCTGCCTGAAAAACGTCATCCTGCCTCTGCGCCTTGGCGGTATGAAGAAGTCTGAGGCGGAGAAGCGCGGCATGGAGCTGCTGACCATGGTAGGGCTGCCGGATAAGGCCAATGCCTATCCCGCCCAGTTGTCCGGCGGCCAGCAGCAGCGCGTAGCTATCGCCCGCGCCCTGGCCACGAACCCGCAGGTACTCCTGTGCGACGAGGCCACCAGCGCCCTGGATCCCAAGACCACCCACGCCATCCTGGAGCTGATCCGCGACATCAACCGGAAGCTGGGCATCACCGTCATCGTCATCACCCACCAGATGAGCGTGGTGCAGGAAATCTGCAACCGCGTGGCCATCCTGGAGCATGGCGAGGTGGTGGAGGAAGGCGAGGTATCGGAGGTCTTCTCCAATCCCCAGGCGGAGGCCACCCGCAACCTGGTCTACCCGGACATGGCGGACGGCGCCATGCTGACGGATCGCCACGGCCAGCGGGTGCGGATCATCTTCAACGGCGCCATCGCCGCCAAGGAGCCGCTGCTGGCAAGGATGGCTATCAACTGCGGCATTGCCGCCAGCATCCTGGGGGCGTCCACCCGCTCCGTTGGCGACAAGGCCTATGGCTACATGCTGCTGGAAATTCCCGGTGGCCCCAACGAGCTGGCCACCGCCGTCAACTTCCTGCGGGAAACCCCGGACGTTTCCGTCCAGGTTGAGGTGGACTACGCCGCGAAGGAGGCCGACGCATGAATTTCGCCAACGCATTTACTCCCGAGAAGCTGCACGAGGCCTGGGAAATCGTTCTGTCCGACTTCCCCCTGGCCCTGTGGGACACGCTCTATGTCACCATCCTGTCCACGCTGTTCGCGGTCATCATCGGCCTGCCGCTGGGCATGGTCCTGGTGGCGGGGGAGGAGGGCGGCATCCGCCCGCTGCCCAAGCCCCTGATGAAGGCGCTGAACGTCGTCATCAACCTGCTGCGCTCGGTGCCCTTCCTGATCCTGATTGTCATGGTCATCCCGCTGACCCGGCTGATTGTTGGCACTTCCGTGGGCACGGTGGCGTCCATAGTGCCGTTGGTGGTGGCGGCCTTCCCCTTCGTGGCGCGTTTGGTGGAAGGCAGCCTGCGGGAGGTCAATCCCAACATTATCGAGACGGCCCAGAGCATGGGCGCCACGCCGCTGCAGATTCTTCTGCGGGTGATGCTCCCGGAGAGCGTGCCGTCCCTGATTAACAATTTTACCCTGGCTATCACCACTATTATGGGCTACACGGCCATGAGCGGCGCCATCGGCGGCGGCGGCCTGGGCAAGATTGCCATCATGATCGGCTACAACCGCTACAAGTACGCGGTGCTCTACGCAGCGGTGATCGTTTTGGTGATTCTGGTGCAGGTGTTCCAGAGCATCGGCACGCGCCTGGCCGTGAAGTGTGACAAGCGGCTGAAGAAATAACATTGAACACGCCTGAAGTCGTGGTACGGAGCGTCCGTATCACGGCTTTTTTTGTGTCCTCGGTGGTGTTCCCCTTCACAAGCGGAGCTTACTGTGCTATGCTATGGGAACAAACCAGAACAAGCGCGACGGGAGGCTTGACCGATGCAGGACAGATTTGTATTGAAGGCGCCCTATCAGCCCAGCGGCGATCAGCCGGAGGCCATCGAGGCCCTGGCACAGGGCGTGCAGGAGGGGCTGACCAGCCAGGTGCTGCTGGGCGTCACGGGTTCCGGCAAGACCTTCACCATGGCGTCGGTTATTGAAAAGGTGCAGAAGCCCACGCTGGTCATCGCCCACAACAAAACCCTGGCGGCTCAGCTATGCTCGGAGCTGAAGGCCTTCTTCCCGGACAGCCGGGTGGAGTACTTTGTGTCCTACTACGACTATTATCAGCCCGAGGCCTACATCGCGTCCTCGGATACCTACATCGAAAAGGACGCTTCCATCAATGACGAAATTGACCGGCTTCGCCATTCCGCCACGGCGGCCCTGCGGGAGCGCAAGGATGTTATCATCGTGGCGTCGGTGAGCTGCATTTACTCCATGGGCGACCCCAGTGAGTATGAGGGGCAGATGGTTTCCCTGCGGCCCGGGATGCGGATCGGCCGGGACGAGCTGCTTCGAATGCTCATTGGCATCCAGTATGAGCGCAATGACATTGAATTTGACCGGGGCACCTTCCGCGTCCGGGGGGATGTGGTGGAGATCATTCCCGCGGGCGAGCATGAGCATGCCCTGCGCATTGAGTTCTTCGGGGACGAGATTGACCGCGTCAACGAGATCGAGACGGTCAGCGGACATGTGCTGTCTACCCTGAGCCATGCCTGTATTTTTCCCGCCACCCATTATGCCACGGACAAGACGCACCTGGAGGAGAACATCGGCGTCATTGAAGCGGATTTGCGGGAACGCATCGCCCAGTTTGAGCATGACGGCAAGCTCCTGGAAGCCCAGCGCATTGCCCAGCGCACCAATTACGACATTGAAATGATGCGGGAAATTGGCTACTGTCAGGGGATCGAAAACTATTCCCGGTATTTTGACGGCCGGAAGCCGGGGGACGCGCCCTACTCTCTGCTGGACTATTTCCCCAAGGATTTCCTCTGCTTCATTGACGAAAGCCATGTGACCGTGCCGCAGATTCGCGCCATGTACAACGGCGACCGCGCCCGCAAGAACACCCTGGTGGAGTACGGCTTCCGCCTGCCCTCCGCCTATGACAACAGGCCGCTTCTGTTCCAGGAGTTTGAGGAGCGCATTCATCAGACAATCTTCGTTTCCGCCACCCCCGGCCCTTATGAGCTGGCCCGGACGCAGCGGACGGTGGAGCAGATCATCCGCCCCACGGGCTTGCTGGACCCAGAGATTTCCGTGCGCAAGGCCACAGGGCAGGTGGATGATCTGGTGGCGGAAATTCGCCGGGTTGTCGCCCGCAAGCAGCGCGTCCTGGTGACGACGCTGACCAAGGTGATGGCGGAAAGCCTGACGGATTACCTGAAGGAGATGGAAATCCGCGTGCGCTATCTGCACAGCGATGTTCAGACCATGGAGCGGATGCAGCTTATCCGCGACCTCCGACTGGGCGAATACGATGTGCTGGTGGGCATCAACCTGCTGCGCGAGGGCCTTGATTTGCCGGAGGTTTCTCTGGTGGCAATTCTGGATGCGGACAAGGAGGGCTTCCTGCGCAGCGAGACCTCCCTGGTGCAGACAATCGGCCGCGCGGCCCGCAATGTGGACGGCCGGGTCATCATGTACGCTGACGTCATGACGGACAGCATGATGCGGGCCATCACCGAGACCAACCGCCGCCGCGCCCTTCAGCAGGAGTTCAACCGGGTTCACGGCATCACGCCGGAAAGCGTAAGAAACGCCATCCGCGACGTGCTGGAAATCACCCAGCAGGTGGAGAAGTCTGCGCCACGCCAGCTCAGTGAGGACGAGCGGGCAGCGCTCCTGCGCCAGCTGGAGGATCAGATGCTCACGGCGGCCAAGTCGCTTGAGTTTGAAAAGGCCGCCAAGCTGCGTGACCAGCTGCTTGCACTTCGTGGCGAGGCGCCGGTCAAGAGCGACGTTCAGCAGAAGCGCCGCCGCACACGGGAAAGCACACGGCATCACTGACCAGAGGCGCTGCCCCTGGATCCCTGTTTGGGGTTCTGCCCCCTACACCCCGCCAAAGGGCGCTGCCCTTTGGAATCCCGGCCGGGGGGCTCTGCCCCCGGCACCCCCGCGAAGGGGCTTCGCCCCTCTCGACTCCCGTCTCGCAGCATGGTGCGGGGTCTTTGGTCATTGGTTCGTGCGCGTGAGGGGCAGGGGGTCGCGCTACGGCGCGACAAAAGGGGTTTTCGGTCGGCCTTTGGATACCTTTGGGTCCCGCAACTATGAGAAATTTGGAGCAGGCAAGGCGGGCTGCCCTGCGGGGGTCCTGGCGGCTTCGCCAGAACGGTATGGAAACTGCTCGTGCTACCTCCGTAATCACCATAAGAATCACCGGCACCAATTCCATAACCCATATAGGAACCATCGGTACCAGTCTCATGCGCAACCACACCGCGAAGCCTAACCAGACGAAAACTCCGCTGCCTGCTGGACACTTGCCTGCTCCAATGGAGGTGGAGGACCGCCCCTGCGAGGTGATATTAGCTGGTAGTTGTTTATGTCTACGCGCGTCGCGCTATGCGACGGGGACCTGGGGGCCGCCACTCA
>ERZ777306.4512-NODE-4512-length-12554-cov-48.435715_pt1 | contig 12554 bp, 17 predicted proteins | sample MGYA00374966_ERZ777306 | MGnify/ENA primary metagenome ERZ777306 (study PRJEB29329, sample SAMN06343882) | mouse gut metagenome | isolation source: Mouse cecum | place: Austria: Vienna | collected 2014-11-15 ...
TCTTCGGCGTCAGAGACTCCGCATGATTCATTCAAAAATTAACGAACTATTGTGAGTGAAATTAGATATGTAAAATTCCATAGCAACGCTTTGAAAAAGCTAATGGCTTTTTCTATATATCTACCTGATACAGGTAATTATTCTGAAAAGTTACCTGTTCTCTATTTCTTTCATGGTAGAAATGGTGATGAACATTTTATTGGACAACTCGATGTAAAGGGCATAGCCGATAAGCTTATAAAAGAGGGAACCATAAATCCAATGATTATAGTGTGTCCGAGAATGGATAATACGCGTGGGCTCAATACTTCGGATTGTTCAGCTAAAATTTTCAATGATGAAATGGCAATAGATGTCGGTAGATATGAGGATTACTTTATTTATGAAATTATCCCGTATGTCGAGGCTCACTATCCGGTATTATCTGACAGATCAGCGAGGTTTGTAGGAGGAGCGTCTGCCGGTGGATATGCCTCGGTTCACTACGGACTAAAGTATCCGGAACTGTTTTCGCGTATTGGCGGACATATGCCTGCAATCGAAAAACAACTTGAACTTGCCGATCTGCCTTATTATGGAACTGAAGAAGATTTTATTTTGAACGACCCGCTTAGATTCAAGCCGTTCACAAATCTACATAAAGAACAGTCATGGTATCTTGATGCCGGTGATTGTGATGAGGGGGGATTCAACGAATCTGTATGTATTCTATCTAAATTGTTAAATAGTCGCCGTATATGTTGTGAAAGTCATATTTTCAAAGGTCATCACAACATGGAATATATTGATAGCAATCTTGAAAAGTACCTTATCTTTTATGGGAAGGCTTTTGAAAATCTTTCAGATGCTCCCGTCCCCACTCTGAGAGTTGATTGAGTATGGGTATAAGAGTTCTGCCCAAATCGGTCAACTCGTATTCTGTGCGAGGTGGCACCTCGGCATATAGGATTCGCTTTACCAGTCCGACTGATTCAAGTGTTTTCAGATGTCCTGACAATACTTTCGGTGATATGTCGGGGATTGCCCTCGACAATTCGTTGAAACGCATTACGCCGAACTCGTCAAGTATGACAAGCAGGAGCATCGACCACTTATTTGCGAAATGAGCTATCACGTTCCTCATGGGGCATGTGGCGACACATGAATATTTTTCTGAAATTTTTTCGGCCCTCATCTGTCTGATATTGACTAAAAGTGAGTTTGAAGTAAGCGGCTACCTTTGGAGTAACCTCTTGCATGATAATGTTTTGATGTATAACTTTGCGCTATCCAAAGGGTAGCTGTTATCCTTTGCAAAGTTAACAAAAACAACATAAACCAACAAATTATGACTGAAATCAGTATCAGCGTTCCGGCATCGGCGAAACCTTCATGCAAGGCTGTATTCGTGATGCTCGGCACTGGCTTCGATGAAATCGAGGCTCTGGCACCCGTCGATGTCATGCGACGTGCAGGAATGGAGGTATTCACCGTCTCAATGACGGATAACCGCCTTGTAAAAGGCGCCACAGGCAACCTTATCGTTGCCGACATGAGCATTTCCGATTTGCACCTTGACCGGATAGACTGGCTCGTGTTCCCCGGAGCCGACAAATCGGAAGACGCGGTTAATCTTGACGAGAAACTGCGTGACATAGTAAAGGGTCATTGGGATAAGGGTGGTAACATCGCCGCCATATGTGCAGCTCCAGCACTTGTTCTCGGACCGCTCGGCATCATCAACGGAGTAAAAGCCACCGGTTATCCGTTCCTCAAAGAAGACTTTGAAAAGGTAGGAGGAATATACTCTGAGGAGCCTGTAGTCATGGGAGACCGCCTCATAACATCAAAGGGTCCCGGAACAACCCTCGAATTCGCACTTGCCATTGTTCGCAAGGCAAAAGGCGCAGATATGGAAAAGGCTCTCCGTGAAGGCATGGTAATCAATCAGTGATATTCCTTTACCGGATAGTAATGATATAATAATCGATTAACATCGTTGCTCTCGTATTATCTCAGCAAGAGCAATACCAGCAGATGCAACGGATAGAAGGCGTAGAAGCCATATTTGGCTGCTGCGCCTTTTATGCAGCCTCGGGTGCCGTCGTATAGAAATATTAAGGCTGAAGTTAGGATGGCTCCGGTCAATCCGTATGCGGCCATGAGGGGAAAGGTGAAGATAATCTGACGGAGAGCCTGAGCCGTGAAGTTGACCTTATTGCGTGGAGTCCACGGCTCGATGGTCTGACGACGCAGGATATAGAAGATGACAATCATCAGTACACCCTGCCATTCGTAGTCGCTCCCTATGGCCCATGCGATCCATGCCACGGACAATATAGCGATGAAGCATACCGGGCCATGCTCGCACAGGCGGTCGAACACGGCCAAAGCGACAACTCCAATTGCGAGTGTGAACATTACGTTGTGGGTACCGTCTATACCATTCAGCAGATACCAGGGAATTTCGCTGACGATGGCGAAGCCGAGTATTGTCAGCAGATAGCGTGTGCGGTTCCGGGTGTTGGCGAAGCCCTCGGCAATCAGGAATGCAAATATCGGGAAAGCCATTCTCCCGAAACAACGCATTGCCTCATAGCACGGTGTGCCATGCTCCATCAGATAATATGCGCAGTGGTCGGCCACCATAGAGAGTATGGCGATAATCTTCAATGCGCTGCCGCTCAGTCTGAGCGACAGCGGTATTGAAAATTTAGCGGAAGCAGGTGTATTCATATCTTCTATGTTAGCCTTTGCCGGAAAGTACTCTGATTATCTCATCGACCTCCTGATTGACACGCTTGAAGTTGCGGTTGAGCATGATTTCCTTTTCGCGCTCGTCCTTGAACTCGTAGATTTTTTGGCAACTCCACGTAATGCGCTTCCTCGTCATGGATTTTCTTCATGTCGAAGTTGGTCTTGCAGAAATACTTGGTGGTCTTGAACTCCTCGGACTGCTCTATGTCGAAGTGGCTCATCATGCTCTTGTCGGTGGCGGTGAAGTCTCGCGCCGCCTGACCTGCCAGCCAGCCTGTGGCCATGTCCGCAATCTTCGCCGCCGGAACAAGGAAGTCGAGCCGTTCCGAGATTTGCGTAGATACCTTGGAATCGTTGATGGTGATTGAGGTCGATGTCTGCTTGGCCTTTCCGAACACGTCGTTCTGCGCCCATTCGAGGGTTTCCTTGTTGCGTGCGGCTCCCATGAAGATGTTGCCGCAGGTGGTGATTATCTTCTGCATACCGACCTTGCCGTAATCGGCCTCCAACTGAGGAAGTTCCTGAAAACCGAGGGTAACGGCAACCTTGTTGCTTCGGGCGGTGCCGATAAGACGGTCTATCTTGTGGAAATACAGCGTCGGCAACTCGTCGACTATGATGCTGACCGGAATGTTCCCCTTGGAGTTGACACGGGTTATGAGGCGATTGAGTACAAGGGCGTTCAACGAACCGATTACCTGCTCCTTCTCCGGGTCGTTAGCGATGATGAGATAGCTCGGATTAGCCGGGTCTGATATTTTTAGGTCGAAGTCGTCGCCGGTGAACACCCAGTAGGCTTCAGGTGACACGAGCCTCGCGGCGTTTACGCAGAGTGTTCCCACCATACCTTCCAACTGGTCGTTAGCCTTGTTCTCAAAGGCGGACTTGAAGGGTGCCATGAGCGAGGCAATCTTGTCATCCTGCATCAGTATGTCGAATATCTCGGCATATCCGTGGCCGATGAAGGACAGCACGTGCGGCATATCCGAGTATTCGCCTGTGATTGTGTCTGGCTCCACCTCGTTTCCGGCCTCGTCCTCATACCAGCAGCGGTCTATCGTGACCGTTTCTCCGGTACGCCTTGTATAGGAATAGCCGTTAAGGTCTATGAACATGCCGTCCTCATCGACCGAGTGGTTGCGGCTCTGGTCATCAACGAAGTCGAGCACCACCTCTCCGTTCTCGTCGATGGCGTTGTAGTCAAACCAGTTGCGAATGACTATCTCCAGTTTCTTTCCCTCGCAGCTTATGAAGCGTCTGAGCTTCCTGCCGTCCTTGAAGTCTGTCGGGTGCAGGTTTACGAAGAAATAGATGATTGCCGCGAGGAAGTTCTCCGCCGAGTTGGTGAAGAACGCCTCCGAGCCGCCTTTCTTCTCACCGCCACCCTTGTTCAGCGAGGCAAGCAGAGTGGCAGCCGTCTCCGAAGCAGCCGCTAGGTCGGGGATATACTTCCGCTGAATAGGATTGATGCGGTTTGAATACTCGACATCGGTAAAGTTTACAATGCGGAAACCGCAGTTCTCCGGCAACTTGCCGTTCTTCTTGTTCTTGCAATACTGATAGAAAAGAGTCTTTGCCAAGGTAGGAAACTTGTAGTCATAGACCATCATTGCAAATCCTTTCGCCGAGTGCTGGCGGATGAACGGATCTATGATGCCGAAAGACTTGCCGGAACCCGGTGTGCCAAGCACAATAGTCGCACGGAAGGGATTCGTCAAATTTATGAATCCGTTGTGCATCTTGCGTTTATAGTAGTAAATCATCGGGATGTTCACCGAATAAGGATTCTCAACTTTCTTCTCAGATTGCTGAAACGACTCATTCTCGAAATTGAAACGGTCCTCGCCGACCTTGTGGTTATAATACTTGGCGATTCCGTCAAGACCCTGATGGATGAGCATCGTTCCGGCTATCGAGCAGAAGGCATGTAATCCCAGTCTCCTTAAGTACCGCCCGAATCATCGTCATTGCCAGCTCATGCGCGGTCATGTCGTAGGTCTTGAGATAGGCGGTCACGTCCATGAACACCTCGTCGATGGAATAGACATGAATGTCCTCCGGCGCGATGAAGCGCAGGTATATCTCATATATCCGCGTGCTGTACTCGATATAATGCGCCATCCGCGGCGGCGCGACAATGTAATCGACCTCCACCTCCGGATGCGCGTCAAGCACAGCCTTGGATATGACTTCCCATGCCGTCCCCTGCGATAGTTGGCCTCCCTGACTTTCTGCACAACCTCGAAAAGGCGCGGACGCCCTCCGGTGCCGTAAGCCTTCAATGCCGGAGACACGGCCAGACAGATAGTCTTCTCCGTCCGCGAGGCATCAGCCACGACAAGGCAGGTGTCGAGAGGATCCAACCCCCTCTCGACACACTCCACCGAAGCATAAAAACTCTTCAGGTCAATGGCTATGTACTGTCTCCGCTGCATCTACATCAAGGCTTGCATTTGCCGACAGGCGGCTCGGTAAGTATTATTCTTACAATGGTTGTGCGAGACAGACTGCGGGCAATCGCCTCGTCGAAATGCTCCATATGCTTCGGCAGGAACCTCTCACAGAGCAAACGCAAAGCCTCGATTTTCTCGGCCTCATCCTCGACTATCTCAGCCTTGCCTATGGCAATGGCCGAATGATAGTGTTCGGTGAAGTTATTCTTTTCCTCCTCGAATTTCGGGGTGCATTTGCTGACAGCCGACAGGCTTACAATAGGATTCGCCTTAATGCAGTCCAGTTTCTCTCCCTCGCCGGCGCAATGGAAATAGAACCGGTCCTCGCCACATCTCACCACCGACAACGGCAATCCGTAAGGTGTGCCGTCAGGCCGCGTCATGCTCACCGTCACATACGGAGCTTTGTCAAATACCTCCAAAGCCCATGCCGCGTCGCGCTGACGCTTCGCTTTTCTCATCGCTCTCATCATTATTTCTTTTTCGTGTATTTGTCTTTGATTATGTCATAGGCCCGGCTGACGAGTCTGTAAACTTCGCGGTCGGGCATGTCCTCGTTAAGGTTTATCCTCACCCAGAACTTCATCGCCTGATTGAGTGGGGTCGTCGCTGCCGAGTAGTGCGATTCAATTTCTTCAATCTCCTCCGGAGTAGAACGGAAAGATACAGACGTGAAATCATCCATATCGGCCATGCAGAACATATGGTCGAGGACATAGAACACGAGCGTCGATTCAAAGCGGCGTGCGAACTTCCCGAAAGGAGTCTTCTCCGTCACTCCGTCCATCGACAAACAATAATCGCGCAGTTCCTCGATATTCATTTTTTGAGCCTATTGATTATAAAGATTGAAAAGTGGACGAATATGCCATAGACAAGTGTCGCCAACAGAGCCATACCCTCGTTTATGAGAATAATTTGCGACAACGGCATAGGCCACTCCGGGCGATCCTGATGGAATGCCGCCGCCACGGCGCACACACTGAGCACGACAAACACTGCAATCATCGACAGCGGTGCGAAGCCAAACTTATATCTCCCTATCTGTATCATAAGGAAGCAGAGAGTCTTTCGTTTATCGCCTTGACCATCTCAGGGGCATCCTTACAGCCAAGCATATATTTCTTGCCATCTTTGAGAGTGACGAGAAAGCAGTCGGAAGCCTTGCCATAATAGGCGAAATACTTTCCGAGGTATTTCTCCTTGAACCATCCGTACCATCCGAACCATCCACCGCTGCCGCAGATTCGTATCGTACCCATAGTCGGAGCGCAGAGCTTGGCCTCCTCAATTTCAGTCAATGGGATTGACTTTATTTTCAATGGCCTGTTGATGTTCAGGCTTTCATTGTCCAGAGAAATGGACAAGGGCATATAGCATAGGGTAAACAGGAAGAGGAAGACAATCGCTCCTCCAAGAATACACACAGCCCATTCATTGTCGTGACGTTTCAGGGCATATACAAATACGCCACATATCAGTGCCGTCGAAAGTGCTGAAATTATCCAGCAATAAGTGCTGAGTTCCACATTCTTTTTTATTTTATTCGGTGCCATATGGATTTGAAATTTCTTCATGTCAGTCAGGGTATATCGCCACCTTGATTACGCCGTCGAGCTTGCCTTCGAATATGCGATAGCCTTCCTCTATACGGCTCAACGGAAAGCGGTGAGTAATCAGTTTGGTTGTGTCTATTTCACCTTTCTCAATCAGACGCATGATTTCATCGCAGTCGGAGGCATCCACGCCGCCAAACTTGAACGTAAGGTTCTTGCCGTACATCCGGGGCAGCGGGAGTTTCATATCATTGTCGTATAGGGCAATGATCGTAACAATGGCATTCGGACGTGCAGACTTCCAGGCCATCTCGAAGGTCTCCTCGGCTCCGGCCACCTCGATTACTCTGTCGGCGCCACGAAAATCCGTCAGTTCGTCCAGCGCTTTCTTACATTCGTAAGGTGCAATTACAGTTACATCAGGATAATTCTCCGATACAAACTGTCGCCGTGCGTCATCTATCTCGCAGACAACGATATGCTTCGGACTGTACAAATTGACACACTGAAGCGTACAGAGGCCGGTCGGTCCGGCTCCAATTATTAGAACGACATCATCCTCTGAAATCTCAGAGATCTTTGCAGCCCAATAGCCGGTGGCAAGTATGTCGCCTACGAAGAGCGCCTGTTCGTCAGAGACATTGTCTGGAATCGGAGTCAGTCCATTGTCTGCGTATGGCACGCGGACATATTCAGTCTGGCCGCCATCTATCCGGCAACCGAGTTCCCAGCCACCCTCTTTGCAGTTATTGACCCAGCCCCGCTTGCAGAAATAGCACTCGCCGCAGAAGGTCTCGACATTCACAGCGACACGGTCGCCCGGCTTGACTTTCGTCACTTTTGAGCCCGCTTTCTCAACCACGCCTACCATTTCATGGCCTACGGTGATGCCTTTCACAGCCCTCGGCACGCTGCCATGCTTTATGTGAAGGTCACTCATGCAGATACTTCCGAGAGTCACACGCACAATGGCATCTTTATCCTCGATGATTTCTGGGCACTGTTTGTCAATAAGCTCAAACCTGCCGGTGTCGATATATGTATATGCCTTCATTCTTATACTTTTGATTTGTAATGACGGTAAAGGATATGCTGTGTGTTGCCGGGACGGTCGGGAAACATGCGAGCCGGGGCATCGTCCAACGCGACCCAGCTTGCCCCATCCACTTCTGACGAAAGGTTGAAATCCGCTCTTTTGACGTGGCCGATAAATGCGTGCATCAACTGCTCGCGTCTTGCGAACCAATGTGTACCGACATAGTCAAGACAGTCAACGTCAAGCCCGAGTTCTTCTTTAACTTCCCTTGTGGTGGCTTGCTCAGCTGTCTCTCCCGGAGTCATGAATCCGGCCACAAAGGTTTCGTGTTCATCGGAGATATACGATTGATGCAGCATAGCTACCTCATGAAGCTCGTTCACCACCATCACAATCACGCAGCTCGCGAATGTATCGAACCAGTACCGTTGACAATCGTCACAGAAAGGAACCGCGCCATCATCGCCGGCTTGTCTGTCTATCAGTTTCTTGCCACATTCAGGGCAGTATTTATAGTGCATAATCTATCTGATTTGAAATTCGACATAAGCCGTATCGCTCTTTTGGATAGGGTACGGCGGATAGTGGTATGTCTTGACGAGACGATATGTGGCGGATCTATCACTGAGGTCATAAATCCATGGCTTCACCGTCATGTCAAACTTGCCTCCGGGCTTCACTGCATATCCCAAGCTATTAAAGCCCGCAGACGTACCTTCGGCAAGGAAATCGAGATACCGTCTGGAATATGGGGCCTGCTGCCATCGCCCCTCCTCTTGTTTATCTATCCTGTACCATTCGCCGGTGGTCATCTCGGCATCCCGATTATTGGCAAACTCCACGATAATGGAATCCACCGGGATTGTGATTGGATTAGGACTGACAATCCTCATGGTCATGCCCTTGGAAGTGGCATAACTTTTCTGCGGCATCACATCGGGAATCTCAATCTTCTCACCGAGGAAGTGTGGCTGTTTGCCAAACCAAAGGTCGAGCATCATCTTGTCGCGGGCAAGCCATTCGCGGATTGCAAGGCGTGTCCGCACCCATCTGCCGGCCCTTAATGGCGCCGAAATGGCAACGGCCTCAATTCCGTTGGCCTCCGCGAGATACAATGCCCTCGCATTATGGTCGGCCTGAGAAATAATTGTAAGCGAATCGCATCCGAACACTTCCTTCGCTCTCACTACGGAATCAAGAGTGCGGAATCCGGCGAAATCGAGGATTATTCTATTCTCCGGCACACCGTGAGCCATCAACGAGTCGCGCATTGCTGTCGGCTCATCATATTCCTTTGTGTGGTTGTCACCGCTGGCGATTATGTAATCGACCTTTCCGGCATGATAGAGCTCGGAAGCAGTCTTTATGCGGTTGGTGAAATATAAGTTCGGCCGTCCCCATTTGTTGAGTGGATTTGTGCCGAGCAGAAGCGCCACTTTGTTATGCGGCACAGAATCAACCGCAGTATAGATTTTCCCTTCTGCAGCCTTCTCCACTTTAACATTGGCAGATACCGTAAATATTATGATCACCAGTAGAAACACTAGGAGACTGAGGATTATTCGTTTTATCAGTATTCGGGATTTGTGAGTCATATGCTATTATTGTTTAGCCGCTCTTTGAGCTTGGTGTTGCGTCGGGAGACGGTCTGGTTGTGGATGGCGTATGCGAGGGCTTTGGTTGTGCCGACGAGTACGCAGATTTTCTTGGCGCGGGTTATGCCGGTGTAGATGAGATTGCGCTGAAGCATGACGTAGTGTTTCATCGTCACGGGTATGACCACCACCGGAAATTCCGAGCCTTGGCTCTTGTGGATTGTCACGGCGTAGGCCAGCGTCAGTTCATCGAGTTCCGACACATCGTATTCAACGAGCCGCCCGTCATATATAACGGTCAGGGTGCGCTCCGTGGTATCCACAGCGTTGACATATCCGATGTCGCCGTTGAACACGTTCTTGTCGTAGTTGTTGCGGATCTGCATCACCTTGTCACCACGCCGGAATGTGTAGCCCCCGCGTGTCAGCGACTCCCCGGAGGGATTGAGGGCATTCTGCAGTTGCGTGTTCAGGTTGCCGGCCCCGACATTGCCACGCTGCATCGGAGTCAGCACCTGTATCTCCTTCGGATTGTAGCCGTAAGCCTTGGACAGACGGTCACGAACAAGACCGACAATTAGCTGCGGTATCGCCTCGGCATCATCGACATTGATGAAGAAGAAGTCTGTGTCCTTGCCATTGCTGATGTTGGGGAAACGCCCGGCGTTGATGGCATGGGCGTTCATCACTATGCGGCTCGTCTGCGCCTGACGGAAGATGCGTGTGAGACGCACCACCGGGATACGTTGCGAGTCGATGATGTCGCGGAGCACGTTCCCGGCCCCGACACTCGGCAACTGGTCGATGTCGCCAACGAGTATCAGACACATATTCGCCGGAATCGCCTTCATCAGATTGTAGAAGAGCATGATGTCAATCATCGAGCATTCATCGACAATCAGCGCGTCACCCTCCAACGGGTTCTCATCGTTGCGCTTGTATCCGTCCATCGGATTGTATTCCAACAGACGGTGTATTGTCTTTGCCTCCATGCCGGTTGCCTCGGTCATTCGTTTGGCGGCGCGACCTGTGGGAGCGGCGAGAAGAATGCTCATGTGCCGAGCTTTGAAGGCGGCGATTATGCCCTGCGTGGTGGTTGTCTTGCCCGTTCCGGGGCCTCCGGTCAGCACCATCACCTTTGATTCCAACGCCTGATGTATAGCCGCTTGCTGCACCTCGTCATAGACGATGCCCCCATTATCAACTCGGTCAGGCTGATTGCCGTATGGCACGGCTTCCTCAGCAGCCATGTCGGAGAAAAGCGATTCTGACAGAAGCGTTGTGAGACGCCTTGCCGAACCGTTCTCGGCATGGTAGAACGGTGGAAGATACAGTACATCGTTATCCGCTATAAGGTCTTTCGCCTCAATCATGTCGGCGACGGCCTTGCGTATCGGCTCTTCATCGGCCTGGAGCAGTTCCTTGGCGGCAGTTACGAGCTGTTCCGGCTCGGCATAGACGTGTCCGTCCTCCGCAAGCTGGTTGAGTGTATATAGAATACCGCTTCGGCAGCGACGAGGGTCACTGTTGCCGTAGCCCATCTTCGAGGCTATGGAGTCGGCAGTCTTGAAGCCGATTCCCCAGATGTCATCGGCAAGCTGATAGGGATTCTCCTTGACTGTCTTGATGGAATCCTTCTGATACTGGCGATAGATTTTGGCGGCGTAGGCGGTGCTGACACCGTAGCCTTGCAGGAACACCATAACTTCCTTGATGTCCTTCTGCTTCTCCCAGCTCTCGCGGATCTTCTCCATCCGCTTGCGCCCGAGACGTGGCACCTCCAGCAGCCGCTCGATGTCGTTTTCGATTACTTCGAGAGTCTCCAGTCCGAATCGCAACACGATGGCGCGGGCATAGGCGGGTCCGATACCCTTGACCAGTCCGCTGCCGAGATACTTCTCGATACCGTAGATAGTGGCCGGCATGACCTCCTCCCACGACTCCACGACAAACTGCTGACCGTAGCGCGAATCCACCTTCCATTGCCCCTCGCAGAGCAACACACTACCCACGGGCACATCCAACAGCGACCCGGTCAAAGTCACCGGATCCTTGTAATCCTTGACCTTGACCTTCATCACTGACCATCCATTCTCCGGATTCTGGTAAGTGATATGTTCAACCACCCCGCGCAGCTTTGCCATCAATCTTCTTTATTGCTCATGTAGGCTCTATCTAATCAACACGCTTCATAAAGCTGGCAGCCTCTCCACGCCATCGTATATTGAAAGAATTTCCAATTTTGTCAGCGAGGAAATGAATTGAATCTTTATAACTTGGCAGATTTGAAGAATCCGTCTCAAATATTTGTGTTTCACCATCTCCATTACATATAACCTTCAGTATCTGGAATGCAGACGGATCTCCATATCTCACTCTATATGGACTGGATGAGTTACGTGTCTCCTCATCGAAATTTAGATTACGCGTGACTGTTTTTATCTCCATAAGCATTATTATTGGGGATTCTCGACAGCAAAGGTGGCATGAACCGTGTCGGAGATAACAAGGTCTTCAGGGGTTATGTCGAGAGAGTCGGATGTCGATGCCTTGGCCTCAGTGTTGGAATGGATGTTCCGAGCCTGCGACATAACATGGATATTCTGATTGCCATACTCGATGCTTATCAGTCTGCCGAGGGTGCATCCTGCCGCCTCTGCCATGATTGTGGCTTTCTCCTTAGCGTCGCTGACGGCACGTGCGAGCATCTTCAACTCGCTCGGACGCTGGTCTTGCAAGGTATAGCCGATGTTGATTTGCGATGACGGGATGAACTTGCCGATGCCGCGCACGATGCAGTTGACAAGGAGATTGTCAATCGGCAAATCAATCTTTATGCGCTGGTCGAGAGTGTAGCCTTTCTTGACCGTTCGAATGAAATTGCCGTCATCGTCATATTCGTTTTCCGTGTAATCCCCGATGTCAAGACGCACGGTTTTTGCGAGCTTACCGGGCTTCTTGTTGTATTCGAGTATCTTCACCATCCAAGCCGAGTTTTCACGTGCCTGCTCATATGCCTTGCCATAGTCGGCAAACCATTGGTCTATCTTAACTTCAAGACGAGTTACGTCGGGCACGACGTGTATCGCACCTTTGCCTTGTAATGTTATCGTTGCTTCTTCCATAACAATAGTTCGTTAATTTTTGAATGAATCATGCGGAGTCTCTGACGCCGAAG
>ERZ777306.4515-NODE-4515-length-12543-cov-6.452194_pt1 | contig 12543 bp, 3 predicted proteins | sample MGYA00374966_ERZ777306 | MGnify/ENA primary metagenome ERZ777306 (study PRJEB29329, sample SAMN06343882) | mouse gut metagenome | isolation source: Mouse cecum | place: Austria: Vienna | collected 2014-11-15 ...
GTTTCTTCAGTTTGTTTTCTAAATACTTGACTTGGATCATTATTTAATAATTCTTCCACTTTATTAGTCTGATTGAAAACTTCTTTTAAATTTATTCTATTTATTTTTTTAATTGATGTTATATATGAACCCATTTTTATTTTTAGAGTAGCTACATATAAATGTTCACTTTTTACAATTTCGTCTAAATCTATTCCTATTTTTTTAACTTGCTTTTCTAATACTTCTAAATATGGTGCTCCTTTTGTTCCTATTCTTCTTAGCTTATAGGTCATATATTCAATGAATGTTTGATTTATATCATTGTTTGAGACTTTATTTTTCATATTTTTGACAAATGTTCTGTCTTTATATGATTTTAATTCTATTAATCTTTCATAGATATTTTCGACTTTATATTTTTGAATTTGTGAATAGTATATTTTTTTACATACTTCTGATATTTCTTGAATTAACGCTATTTGCATAAATTCGCCAATTTTCCAAATTTCTTTCATTGATAATACTTTTCTTGTTTGATAACTTTGTATTGCATTTATAATTTTACTTTCTGATATATTTTCTTCTCCAAATGCTACTATTTCGCTAGCTAATACGTATATTCTACTAAATCCTTGGTATTTTCCATTTGCAATTCCTGGTAATTCTATATATTCTTTTTTATTTAAAGATTTTTCTATACTTTTTACTGTTTCTTCAATAATATAAAAATTATCTAATAACCATTCTCCTGCTGAATGTATTTTTATTCCTAACTTTAAATGCTCATTTAATAGTTCATATGTTTTTAGTATATTTTCAAAATTTTCTTTTAGTTTTTGAATTGGATATGTGTCGCTTTCTGATTTTTCTTTTATTACGTGTTCTTCTGCACGTTGTTTCAAATATTTTTCTAATTGGCTTTCTTCTAATGAAGTACCTTTTATATTCAGATACTTATAGTTATTCATCGAAATATCTCCTCTTGAATTATTTTTTCTCAGTTGATATTTTTTCCAGTTTTTCAATATATATTCACTTTGATTACGTTTATTTTCAGAAAAAAATAGAGATTACAAATTGTAATCTCTATTTTATGAAAAACTTTTTCATTATTTGTTTAATAATTTTATTTTTTCTTTTTTGTAATGTGGTTTTCTTTTTATAACTATTATTCCTGCTGCTAATATCATTCCTGTTGCTACTATTAAAATATAGCTATTTTTCTTGTTATATTCTCTTATTGAAATACCTGTAGGTTCTGTTAATGTTACATAACTTGGTGAGTCTGTATCTCTTTCTCCGTTTAAATGTAATGTATTTGAACCAACAACCACTTCTTTTGCACCTTGATAATCTGTAACTAAATTTCCATCTTTGTATCCTGTTGCTGCTATAAATTCTCCTCTAGATACTTGTGCATTTCCTGGAACTGATAATTCGTCTCTTCTTCCTACTGTGTTTGAATATTTTACAATTTCAGCAACATTGTTATATAAGTCATTGTTAGAGTTTTCTTCTGTTAATGTTTTTGTTATAACAACTCTGATTTTTCCAGTTGAATTCTTTCCTTCTCCTTCTGCCGCAGCACTTGGTACTAGTTTTGTTATTGCTGATGGATTTTCATCTTCTGATTTTGATAATAGAACATTTTTCTTTTCACCTGTGATATATGCTCTTTCTTTTGAATCTAATAATAATTTATCACCATTTTTATTTATGTATACTTCATCAGCTAATATTTTGTTATCTTTTAAATATTCTAATGTTGTTTCATCCCAGCTACTATTTTCTACTAATGTATTAGAGTCTTTGTCTGATGATGCGTCATTATCTATATAGTCAATAATTTGCTCTACTTTTGTTGTTACTATTTTATCTCCATCATTGTTTTGGTTATTATAGTAGTTTAATCCTACATAATCTCCGTATGTAATTAATTCTCCTGATACATATGGTGTGGATTTTTCTAGTTCAAGTACTTTATCTAATACTTCTTGTGATGTTTCATATGATGCTAATTTTCCTGTCCAATCAACTTCTGAGTTATTTGTTACTTTAATTTGATATTCAATCTTTAATAATGTTCCTGTTTTGAAATCACTTTCCATTGGAATATATTCGAAACCTTGAACATTTCCTTTTGTATCTACGTGAACTACTTTATCTATGTATTTGTTGTTTTTATTTTCTTTGTCTACAGTTCCATCTTCTTTGTATGATACACTTAATAGTAATTCATTTCCATCTTCTTTATATAATGAAATCTTTGATATTTTCTTATCAAGATCAATTACTGTTTTAGATCTTCTTTCTAATCCAAAGTCTATGTTTTTAACTATATAAGTATATTCTTTTAGTCCATCTACTATTTTAACTGTTCCATAGTCTATATAATCTTGATGTTCAATTTCAATATTTAATTTTGCTGTATTTGCAACCATTTGAGTATTTTCTATTAATTTTGAATGGTTGCCAGATTGATCAGCACTTTCTAATACACTACCAATTTGGTTATCAATATTTTTTGAATATGCTATTACTTTCATTCTTTGTAATTCATAGTCTCTTGCATCAGATATTCTTACATCATTTAATGTTGATGTTCTTAAATCTTGCCATTCATTATCTAATGTAGATGTTCCGTCTTCATTTAGCATATTTACTTGATATGCTGTATTTTTGTAGTCTTGACCATTGTAATATATGTTTGATTCTTTATTTCCATATTTGAATCTTACTACATAATTTCCTGCTACCATACCTTTTAAGTCATAGTATCCATTTGCATCTGTTACTACATTCTTTAATCTGTATAGTTGTTTTTCTTTATCTGTTAAATCTGGGAAATCATCTTCTGTCCAAATTTTTTCGTATTCGATTCCATCTATTTGTATTTTTTCAACTACTTGTACGTCGATGTCTTTAACTTTTAGTTCTCCATCATCCATTGTACCATTTGCAACTTTTTGGTTATATAATAAATTGATTGTTTCTTGATCTTCCCAAACGTTTCCGTTTATTTCTCTATTATATCCATATAATTTTATGTCTGTTGCTGGTGCAGATTCTGTATCATCTTCATACCACTCTTTAACATTTCTCTTTAAATCAATATTGTCTGGTGCTGAATCTCTATCTATGATACCTGCAACTTTTCCATTTGGATAGTATGTAGAATAGTTTGCAATTTCTGCTACATTGTTCTTTTCACCTAATAAGTTTGGTCTGTCTGATGTTCCTTTATATCCGTTTTGATCTACTTCAAATGTTATAAACATTTCTAATTGATCTCCAGCAGATAATTTTGTATCTTTAAATGCTGTTATTGTTAATTTTTTGTAATCATTATTTACTTTTCTGTTTGTATCATTACATTTAAATTTGTTCATTCCATCTGACCAATATGTATATTTAGCTATTTCATCAGCTTTTACTATTCTATAGTATGGTTGTTCTGCAACTACCTTATTAATTCTTTCTTGGTCATTATTTAATACATTTGCTTTAATATCTTCATTTACTAGTGTAAATGTTTTATCATAGTAATCATTTAATTGATTTATTGTTGCTAATAAGTCTTTTTCTGCTGCACTTTCGTTATTAACTGCTATTCTATATGTTAAATATACTTTTAAATCTGTGTCTGCTTTTATTTTTCTTACAGCTTCTGCACTTGTGTTATATACTGTTGAACGATATTCATAATCTGAGCTATGTAAATCTATAGTATATCTTCCTATTTTACATGCTTCTATTTGAATTTCTAGAGCTTCTTTGTTTGCTTCATCTTCAACATCTACATATTTATTGTATGTTTTTGTAACTTCTTTTTCGTTTACTAATATTTCGGCTTTATATAAGTCTTTGAATACTGATAAGTCTGCTTTTTCTCTTTCTTTTACACCTAAGTTTATGTGTAACATATAATCATATATTGTTTTGTAAGTTGTTGTTCTTCCTGTTTCTCCTTCTATAACGCTTAACTCTACAACATCGTCAGCTTCGCTTACTGAAATTTTGTTATTTACTGGATAGTAAACTCCTGTATTTCCTGTAGTTGCTGTCATTTTATATTGATCGATTATATGTTCATTTTTGTCTAATACTGTTAATGTTGATAATCTTCTTGTATTTGTATTATTTGGTAATGAAAATTCTTTTGAAGTATATTCTAATGTTAATGTATCTTTTCCATTTGTAGAATATCCTGTTGTGTCACCGTTTTTCTCCATTGCATTTCCACCATATACTTCAGTGAATTTCTTATTATATGTATCTCTAACTCTAGAGTTTTCTGATGCTATAGAGTCATTTTCATATTTTACTTTTTCTCTTTTTGATGCTGATATATATTTATATGGATCTCCTCCTGCTGTTGGTAATGGGCTTGAAGCTTCATAATGTTGTCCATCGTATTTAAATTCAACATCATAAGAAACTGTATATCCATTTTGTTTTAGATATATAACATCACCTGTTCCTGGAACATTTATATTTGGAATTTCATAGTGTCCATTTTCATCAGTATATATTGGATATGATAATCTCTTTTTATTTGATTCATCATATATGTTTTGTAATCTTCTGCTTACTACATTTCCTGATCTGTCTCTTAATACTTTATAAATATATACTTCTGCATTTTTATATGCTGTATCTCCGTCTTCTCTTGTTCCTTCTTTAAATCCTGGATTCTTTTTGTCAGCTTTTTTATCAATCCATACATCACCTTCCATAGGTATTGTTAATCTGATTAATTCTCCACCTTCTATTCCAAATGAATAGCTTTCTTTTTCATACCATCTTGCACCAACATATACTTGTGCTAATGGTTGTGATGTTTTTGGATCTAAGTCTGTTAATTCTAACCAATAATTCCATTTTACAATGTGATTATGATAATATCCATGAGAGCATTTTTTTGCTCCTCCTGAACATGTTTTGTTATCGTTTCTGTCATATTGTGCACTTGTATGTGTACCTCCACATGAACAAGTTTTAGCTCCTTCGTTACACCAGATTGCTTCTGATTTAGGTTCCCAAGTTGCATCAAAATATTTACCATCTAAACGTGTATATTCTCCTCCTGCATTCATGTATTTAAAACTAAATTCTAAGTCTGCTATAAATCTTGCATCTTCTTCATAATCTAATACAACATAGAATTCTTCTCCGTTATGTGGGAATGTTGCTTTATCATCTGATGTTCTATCATTATATTTAAAGAACCATTTTGAACTATCTACTTTTCCTAAGTTTGTATATAATACTGCATCTGTTATGCTTGAAAAATCTACTGTTCCTCTTTCTGTTGTTACTGATTCTTCATAATAATTTAATTTGAATGGACCTATTAAATATCTTTCATTATCTCTATCATATTGTACTTTTGCATTTTCATCTTCGTGTGACACTTTAAAGTCTATTACTGGTGCTGTAACTGTTGCTGTTTTTCCATTTACTGTTACTGTTTTTTGTTCTGTTACTATTTTTCCATTTTCTCTTTTTGCTACTTTATTTATGTATTCTGCAAATGCTTTTGCTTCTTGTGAGAACGGTGTTGATTCTATATCACCTGCGTTTCCTCCAGCATCTGTTTTCCACCATGCGTATTGTACATATGTATATGGGAAGAATTCACCACTATTTGATACTTCTACATAAAAGTATTTTCCTGATTCTTCGTCCTTAGTTACGAATCTAGTTGGCTCTGCTGAGTCTTCATCTATGTCTACACCATATAATACAGTTCCATATATGTTATAGAAATATGCATCTGATATATCTCCTGTAAATTCTTCATTTGTTACATTATAGAAATCATTTCCTTGTGAAGGAACGTTTTCTGATATTTCAGCTAGTATGTATGCTTCTTCTGGAGTTGCTATTCTTTTTTCTGATTCTACATAATATCCGTATGTACGGCTAGTTGTTGCAGAATATGGATTCTGGAAATTATCTGATGTTACATCTCCTGATGCCATTTGTGTTTCCCTAAATAATTGTTTTCCAATATCATTCATTGTAAGATATGGTTCGCTTTGACTTCTGTCTCCTGCTCTTACAATTGTTCTTGAATATCCATTTAATGCAATACCATGTCCACTGCATAGTGTATCTTTTTCATTTATCAAGTCATCATATGTTATATATGGAAATCCTGATGGTAGTCCGTCACCTTCTGATAACATTTCATTTGTAGATCTCGCTAATATTTTATATCCTGAATATACTAATGCCATTAATACTAATATTAATATTGCTGTTACTAAAAATCTTTTTTTGTTATTCATTAGACTAAACCCCCTTTCCAATTTTAACTTGAATTTTATATATTATTTTACTCTTACGAATAGCTATTGTTGCAACTATTCCTGCTAAGATTATTGTTATTAGTAATGATATGTATATTAATGTATTTCCTGTTTGTACACCTATAATTAAATCTGCTGATGACATATCGTCGTCTTTTTGATTTTTATCATTTGGTGTAGAATCTTTATCTGAGACTCCTGCTTTATTATAATCTTCTGCTATTTCTGCTTGATTATTTACGATACCTGTATTAGTATCTGTCATTGTTTTTGTTAATACTAATTTGATAGTTTTTGATTCTCCTACTGCTATTGAGTTATCTGCAAAAGCTTCTGTATAAAGATTTCCATCATTTCCTTTATACCATGAATTATTTAATTCTGTACTGAATTCTAATTCTTTTGGCATATAGTCTACTATCTTTTTGGCATATCCTTCTACTTCACCTTCATTTTTAACTGTTATTGCATATTCTACAATAACACTTGATCCGCTTAAGTTTTTTCCGTTTATATCAACTTTAGCTAATTCTGTATTATCAAAATCGTATGATTTTGTTCCTTTACTATTTTGAACTGTAACTTTTGTTATTCTTTTTGTTAGTGCTAGATCAAATATTTTTGCTTCTATTAATCCCATATCTATATTTGATTTACTTCCATTGTTTATTGTTATAACATCTGTTATTGCTACTGTTTTGTTTTCTTCTTTTCCTGAAATAACATCTGAATTTCTGTCTTCACTAACACCTTGCTTTTTATATTCTGTTAATCCATATCTGCTACTATCATAAGAAAATACTACTGTATATTTTCCATTTGATAAGTTTTTAAATATGTATTCTCCGTCTGCTGTTGTTACTGTTTTTTCTATTTGTTTTCCTGTTTCAGCATTTACAAGTTTTACTTCTATTCCAGATACTTTTTTCTCTGAAGCTTCTCTTTCTCCATCTTTTTCTGACTCTAACCATACTGTTCCTTTTATTTCGTAAGTTGTTTTTACGTCGTTTTGGTCTGTTTTAACAACCAATTTGTTTGTATTATCATTTTCTGTATCTGGTTCTTTTTGTGTTTCTGCTGTTTTTTCTATAATATGTGATACTTGATTAGATTTTAATTTTGAAATCTCTATCGCTTCAACATCACCTATATTTGATATTGTTTTTTGCTTTGTTTGGATATCATTTACTTTTGCTGTAATTTTAGCTTCTAAAGTTCCTTCTGGTAAGATATTAGTATAAATTGTTGCATCTTCATTTTTGGCAACTACTTTTGATACTTCTACATCATCTACTTTATATTGCAATTTTTTAATTGTTACTTCTTCTGGTAATGTATCTTTAAAAGTGACGTTGTTTGCTCTTACAGCTCCTGTATTTTTTACATTGAATGTATATTCTATTTCATCTCCAACTTTGATGTACTCATTTGTTTTGTCTGTTTTTTGTGTTATTTCTAAGTTTGGTCTTCCTACTTCTATATCTACTTGTCCTGCTTGATATTTTTCTCCATTTACTTCTATGTTTGATATTGTAGATATTGTATCTTTATATATTCCGTCTTTCATTTCTGCTGTAACAAATTTTCCTATAACTAGTATTGTTCTTCCTGGATTTAATTCATCTATTGTCCATGTTACTTCTCTTTTTTGTTCGTTGTATGTTGTTGCTTTTATTTTCTTTATAGTAATTCCATCTTCTTCATATCCTGTTATATAACTTTCACTATATTTTAAACCTTGTGGTAAAATTTTAGTTACTTTTATATTTTTCATTGTTTCATTACTATTATTTTTAATTTTAATTTTTGATTCTATTGTTTCGTTTACTCTAGCTATTGTTTCTTCTGTTTCAACTGTTTCTTCTGCAACTAGATTTGATTTTGTTACTGTTATTGAATCATTTACTGTTGATATTTCTTTTGCTAAATCTGTAGCTGATATGTTTGATTCACATACTAATTTTACTTCTGGTATATTTTCAACTGTTTTTGTTTCATACTTTTCTTCACCATTTTCATCTACATAGCTTTGATTTATACTGTATGTTCCATCTTCATTTTTTGTAAATCCTTCTGTATTTGCATAGTATTCTTCTATGCTTGGTAATTTATTTGCTTGAACATAGAATTCTACATTTTTTGTTTCTTCTGGTTTAATTTCATCTATTTTTGCTATTACTTCTTTATCTGCTTTTAGCTTCCATCCTTTTGCTTCTTCAACTGATTGTGAACTTGTATGTACAGCTAAAGTTGCCCATTGTGGTATTTTAGTTTTTACTACTACATTTTCTGCCGTATCTGTTCCTGTATTTTTTATTTTAATAATATATTTAATTTTTTCATATTCTTTAATTGATTTTTCTTTTAAGTTTGTTGTTGTTTCTACTTCTATTTGTGGTCCTACACCTGTTGTTAATCCTATAATATCTGATGTAGAAATTTCTTTTTTAGCTGCTACTTCATCTTGATTGTTATATATAGTTTCAAAAGAACTATATATATCTGTGTTGTGTTCTAGATCTGCTGGAATTTCATATTGATATGTATATTTTAATACATCTCCTGATTCCATTTCATATTCGTTTGGTACTATTAAATATGATTTTGCATCTATGTCGCTTGAATCTGTTGTCCATCCATTTTCTTCATTTTCAAGATCTTCTGTTGCTTCTTCGTTTTCTGAGTAATAAACTTTTGCATCTACTTTATTATTTGTATTTTGTGAAATGCTTCCATAAAGATTTGTGTCTATTGTTGTTCCTAAATCTTTTCCTGTTTCAAAATCTTTATTTCCTTTGAATGGAATTCTTCCTAAAATTTTAATATCATCACATTTGTTTTCATTATTATTCATCACAATAATGTCCATTGTTGCAATTTTTTCTTCATCAAATATTTCAATTTTATCTGTAACAACACCTTGTTCAACTGATGTTATAGATTTTCCTGTCTCTTCATAACCTGATGTTTTATTTATACTTACCATTCCTACTGGTGCTTTTATTTCTACTTCTGTGCTTGCAGTTCCTAGCCCGTTTTCAGCTACGTTTTTATATTTTGTAGCATTTTCATTTTTATATTCTAAAATTATTTTTTCTGCTTTTGATGGAGCATATAAATCTAATGTTATATTTGAGTTTATTATTATGTTTGTACCTTTTGCTATATTATTTGTATTATATCTTGTTTGTTCTCCATCTACTTTTATATTTAATACTGTTCTTCCTTCTTCGTTTTTATCAATAGTAGACTCTTTTATATTAAATACTTCTTCAGAGTTTGCTATTGCTATGTTTGTTATCTCTACATTTTCCACATATTCTGGGAAAGTTACTTTAAATTCTGGATTTTTATATAAATCGTTTTCTATACTGTTATTGTTTAATTTAATGTCTAATTCTATGTCTCTGTTTTCTGCTATTGTGCTTAGTGTTTTTCTTGATATTGTTAATTCTGCATTTGTTTCTGGTTTTTCTAAATCTATTTTAACTTCTGCATTTCCAATATTGTTTTCTACACCTTGGCTTAGAATATAGCTTCCTATATAATTTATATTTAAATTTGAGAATGTTTTAATTTGTTCATAAGAATATTCTGTATTAGTAATTTCTTTTTTAGTGTTTATTACTAATATACCTTCTTTAACTGGTTTTGTTGTTTTTATTGTTGCTTCATTTATATCTACATCTACTGAGTAATTATCTTTTGATATTGTAGAAACTAGCTCATTGTTTTCATTATATATTTCAATTTTTCCGTCTAGTCCTAAAATATTTTCAAAATTTTCTTTTGAAACAGATATATTTTTTATTTTAGATGTATTTGTTTCGAAAATTTCTTCTTCATTTTCAAAACTTTCTTTTTCATCTTTTATTATAATATTTTCAACCATTTCTGTTGATGATATATCAACTTTTAATGTAGTTTGATATTCTGTTTTGTATTCATTTTCTTCTGATAATGAGTTTGTTAGTATATTTCCTAATTCAAGAGTTTCTTGAGCTTCGCTTTCTATTGAAATAATACTTCCTAAACTTTCATTTAATTCATATTCTGCTATTAGTTCGTAATCAGATTTTTCATCTGTTCCAAACATGAAAACAGAACCATTTATTTTATTATTTATTTTAAATGGTTTTTCAATCTCTTTATCTCCAGAAAAAACATATGTAATTAAAAACTCATTTGTTTTTATTGTTTCTTCTGCTTTTTCTATTTTAACTTTTATTTTTCCGTCTTCATCATATGACCAGTCGTCATTATTTAATGTTTCTCCGTTTTTGTTTGCCACAATTATTTTATCTACTTTGTAACCATCTAATTTTATCGCTTCTACTTCTAATTCTTCTTTAGCGACAAAACTATTCTTTTCTGGTATCCATGATTTTATTTCGGTTTGAAGAATAATTCCTTTACTATTTTGTGATTCGTAAGGAATATATTTTTTTAATTCTGATGTAATATTAAATTCTGTATTTGTATTCCATACTAGTCTTAATACTATGTTTTCAGAAATACTGTTTTCTTCTCCTTGATTATCTACATATGTACCTATTAGCTTTGCGTTTATCTTTTTGTTTAAGTTGTCTATTTTTTCGCTTTCTTTATATTTTATAGGTAACACTATAGTTGTTTTTCCATCAGCGCTTATATTTGAAAGTGATACTTTATTTTTTTCAACACTGTATTCACTATTAGCTGATTCTTCTATTTCAAAAGATAATCCATTTTCTGATTCAATTAGTATTTGAGCATTTTTTAAATATCCTTCTTTTTTCACTTCAATTTCTAATTGTAAAGCTAGATTTTCTTCATCGATAGTTCCTTCAAATTCGTATCCTTGTTTTTCTTCAGCTTTTATAAAGTTCACATCATAATTTACATTTTTTGATGTATATTCTGAATCTTGTTTTCCTATTTCCTTAGATTCAGCATAGCTGATATTTGCGAATATTGTAAATGCATTTGCAAATACAAAGCAAAAGATTAAACATGTTGCTATTATTTTCTTATAGCCACTCTTCTCTTTTAACATAATTAAACATCCTCCTATGTTTTTTCTCAAATATAGACTTTTTTTGCAGTCCTACATAAATATTATACTACGGAACAAGGGGTTTTTTCAATAGTTTATTACTAAAATATTACATTTTTTTTACTTTTTTGTTACTTATTATAATATATATATTATACAAGCCTTTTTTTAGTATCTTTTTTCTACTTAAAATTTAAAAAAACTTGAATTGAAAATCCAATTCAAGTTTTTTATACTATTTTTTTGTTATGTAATCTGAAAGTTTTTGATATTCTTCTATCGTAAGCTTTTCTCCTCTAATTTTTGTATCTATATTTAAATTTTTTAGAGCCTCTTCTGCTTTTTCTCTTGTTTCGAAAATTTTTCCATTTGTTAGTGCATTTACTAAAGTTTTTCTTTTCTGCATAAATGCTACTTTAATTATTTTGAAAAACATTTTTTCATCTAATACATCTATTCTTGGCATTTTTAAAATATCAAATTTTATTACACTTGATGTAACTTCAGGTTCTGGAATAAATGAGTTTCGTGGAACTTCTAATACAATTTTTGGTTCAGTGTAATACCATATTGTATAAGTTATGCTTCCTGTATCTTTACCTCCTGGTATGTTCGCTAATCTTTGGGCTACTTCTTTTTGAATCATAACTGTGATACTCTCTATTTCTAACTTTTCTTCTAATAATTTCATAATTATTGGTGTTGTTATATAGTATGGTAAATTTGCTACTACTTTTGCTGATTTTATAGTACTAGTTTTATTCTCGGTTATTAATTTATTAAGATTGATTTTTAATACATCTTCATTTATGATCTCAATATTTTCGTATAGTTTAAATCTTTCTGTTATTATCTTTACCATTTTTGGATCAAGTTCTATACATATTACTTTTCCAGCCTTTTCTAATAACTTACTTGTTAATGTTCCCAAACCTGGTCCAATTTCGATTACTAAATCTTCTTTTGTAATATTTGAATAATCAATGATTCCATTTACTACATTTTCATCTATTAAAAAATTTTGACCTAAATTTTTATTTGCAAATATATTATTTTGTTTCATTATAAATTTAGTTTCTTCATACAAATTCATTTCTCTCACCTTTTCCATTATATCATATTGATTTTTATTTTTCTATAATATAAAATATTTGTGTATATTTGTTGATAATATACTTTCAATTTTATTTATTGAAAGGACTGATTTACATA
>ERZ777306.4518-NODE-4518-length-12537-cov-89.324387_pt1 | contig 12537 bp, 12 predicted proteins | sample MGYA00374966_ERZ777306 | MGnify/ENA primary metagenome ERZ777306 (study PRJEB29329, sample SAMN06343882) | mouse gut metagenome | isolation source: Mouse cecum | place: Austria: Vienna | collected 2014-11-15 ...
AGGGTAAGAAAAACAGCCAATCCAGTAGTAATACAAAGCGATCGTGGAGTGCACTGATCCTATACAATTTTTGTCAAAGGGTCGTACAAGTGATAAAAATACCAAAAAAAGAAAGAAGAAAATATATCTACCAAATCAACTTCACGAGATCATGTCATATAATAAGACACTATCTAACTAAAAAAGCGGGAAAATCCCACCAATAGAACATCTCATAGCTAAAGAAATCTTGCCAATTCGCCCTGACAGAACATATGCACAACACATTAAGCCAAAAACGGTCGTATACTTTAACTATAGATATGACTAGTCGATACAATTATACACCTTATCAGATGTAGTATCAATACTACACTTTTTTAGCTTGCATAAATGAAAAACCAGAAGATAATATCTATTTGATATAAACTTCCGGTTGAAATATTGTCTTCTTAACTTAATGACATTGATTTTGATACTGGTTCTTCTTTTATTAGTAAAAATGAATAATGAGTTATCAGTAGACGATAAATAAAACATATGTTCAATAACGGCTACTAAGCCATTTACTGCTTTACGAAAATCTACATACTGAACTGCTATATAAATATGCTTTATATCATCAAGATTAAAGATCATTTAATACACCTGTCAGTCTTCTTAATAACTCAATATCGGTAGAATGAGTAAACCGAAGATCGAATCCATTTTTACTAATAATAATATAATCGTTTTCATTAGTTTGATCTAATATAACAGCTTCCTGGAATTCCTGATTAGATGATGCAAGTTTATTCTTCATTTTATAATACATAGAATGAGAAACATTATATTTTTGCATAGCTCTAACAGCTGAAATATTTCCTGAACTGACCTCACTGAAAATATTTAACCATTCTTGATTAGTATACTGTTTCATGATAAAACACTCCCTTCATGCTTACCATTATTGCATGTGGGAGGGCTCATTAATACCACCAGTATATTATGCGGTTACATAGGAAAGTCAAAAACTGGTCAAGAATTAGGCGTTATTCAACGACTTTTTGATAAAACGATGTTCTCCCCGCTTTCTTTTGCTAATATATAAATGTTGCCAGCATCACAAGTAACCGACATTGCGGGCGTATCACTAATCAATCTTTTGTTGTTCCCATCCTTGTTGCAGGAATATACACGATTTCCGTCTGTTCTGGATACATAATAAATCGACTGCTCATCAATGCAGAAATCATACGCAACTACTTTTTCATAAGTAAAAGTTTCGCCACTTAGAACATGATACCTTGTTAAAACCGATTGCTCGTTTTTGTAAAAAATGTTTTCTCCATCGAATGAGATATTTCCACTTGTAGGGATGTCAAGTTTTGTAATGCCTTTCGTAAAACGGTTTACTTCTGTTATACCATCATTGCCAATGAAAAATATGCTGTCATCATTTATGAAAAAATCGTAATGGAACTCTAAAAACTTCCATTTATCACCCGTCTCATAATCAATGCCAAAGAGGGAACGACCAGAATTTGTAATCTGCTCAAAAACGATTTTTTCTTCAAAGGTATCTAAATTAAGTTCTATCACCGACACCTTTGTTATACTGCTATTATAGTTTCCGATGCGGTTTACATAGCTTTCCGTAACCGATGTCGTATAATAGAGATATGGTGAACATACACAAAACGCACATACCTTTTCTTCATCAGAAAACGCCCCAAACATAGGTGAGCGTACTAAATGAAGCATTTCTCCCGTGGAAGTGTTTTTAAGATAATAATCAAAAGTTTCTGCGTCCTGTGTTATTTCATAGCCCATACAATCATATTCCGCCGATGAATTATAAATAAAATTCTGGCTTTTTCCGTTATCTGAACATCCTGTCATTGTCAATACTAAACTAAGTATGATAGCAAGAGTCGGTACATTTCGCATTTTCCTTGTTTTCATTTGCCATTTGTTAGAATTGCTCCGTAAAATCCAAGCGGCAGCCAAAATACATAAGAATATGGATACTGAAAACAAAATCAGCAGTGTAATAGTATGAATCTCTGCAAAAACAATTTTCTCATCACCTGTAAAAGCATCGCTTGAAACAATATCTCCTGCAAAAAAATCTGTTCCGAGCAGAAATGGCAAAGGCAACGGCAGGCGGTAAATAATTGTTTTGGATACACCTACATAGGGAATAATGACCGATACTGCACCTGCAAGCAGGGTCACCGCATATTTTTTCGCCAAAACAGAAATAAACATAAGAAGTATTGCTAAAAACACGCTGCCAAAAAGACGGAGCAATCCTATATATACATATCCCTCGAATAAAGTTATGCTTTTGTTGCTGCCTGCAAAGTAACTAAGGCTTTGGATGGGATAATTCCCATTAGGCAGTCCATATTTAAGGCTGTAAAATCCGTATTCAATGAGCGATATGCTTACGCACATCAAGAGGACGCCCGAAATAACAATGAGCAACTTATGCAAAGAGCTTTTTCGCCCCTCTTTTGAGGTCAAAATCAAAGCGTCCATCTGGCAGCTATACTCGGAACAGAATACGGGTGTAACCAAAAGCAAAATGCCAAGGAACAAGACAAAATTAAGCGTACCTCCGCCAAGAAGCCCCGTCCATCCGTTTGTTTGAAGAAAATAACGGTTTTCAGCATTTTCGCAGGTGTAGAGATATTGCTGATATATGACCTCAAATCCATTTTGATGTTCCAGAACATTTTCGATTTCTTGGCTCTCTTTTTTATATTCACTTTCACTGATTTTGCCATCATAGTAGCTTTCCAAAAGATAGCTTTTCTTCCCCTTGGCTTCTGCAATTCTCTCTGCCTCCTGTTCCAGATAGAGAGAGGATTCATCAGTACAGTATCCATTTACCTTTTCAAGATACCATTCATATTCACTTTTGTACTGTTCCATTGCACTATTATAAGGATTGTCTGATGCAACGAGCCAAATGGTGCCAAGTAATAGAACAAGGACGATATAGCAAAGCCCTTTTTGGTGGAGCATTATCTTTTTTATTTCGTACATGAATCCAGACATTTTATCCTCCTTTCCCGGCAATGACAATTCTTCTTAGAAAGTATAACCATTACCGTTATTACAGCCATTCCCAATATTATGGCAAAAATAATAGCTGCCAAAAAACTTTGTATTGGATAGCCCGCAAAACCGATAAATTCAGTCTTACCGAACAGAATGCGGTTAGCGAGCAACGAGTATGGGTTTATTATCTTTAGCCAAATATTGCTTGAATAACTCTGTGATGCACCTGTAATAATCAAACATAAGGCTGCTCCAAAGTCAGCCACAAATGGGATAAGAGCGTTACGCCAAAACATGGAAATCAATAGGAATACCATACTCATAGTCCATATGCCGATTGCTTTTGTAATTGCGGATAGAATTACATATTGCCACAAATTGTAGTTTACCGCAGCCGTACTGAAATTGCTGATGGCATACAAAGGAAGATTATATCCTTCCATTGTTCCAAATGAAAAGGAAAAACCAAGATAATCCAGTACGGAAAACCATATTACAACACTTATTACAAATAAAGTAACTGCAACAATTTTAGCTAATACGGTTTTTTTACCGCCATTAGGGTTCGTCAGTAACAGCATATCCATCTGCGTTTCCTTTTCATAGACGAAAGTGCTGATAATCCCATATAAACAAAGTAACAAAACCAATATATTTGAAAAATCATAGTTCAAATAATAGTTATACATTTCCTGATAAGCAAAAGCTGGTATATTCCGTCCAGAATAAAGATTGTAAATTACACTGTTTTTACGCACTTCAAAGTTAAGTCCTTGTTCCTTGTAAAATGCAGCATTTTCTTTTGCCTTTTTTGCCACTTCCGAAGCATAAGTCCGATAATTATAGAAATATTCCATAGGCTGTACATAGTATTTTTCTAAGATGTTTTCGTCACTATATATATTTCCCGTCATCGTATTCGGGTCATCTGTGTTTGTGCTTGCCGTCATATCAGCCGTAGCATCTGCTAACGGCTGATATAGGTCAAGAAGATTATTGATTTTATCGGTAGTTATCTCTCCACGATATTTCTCATAGAGCTGCCAATACACGCTGTTCCAACTGCGGCTGTCATTCCCGTCTGCCAAGTAGGAATAGGAATGAAATTCATTATTTATTTTGAACAGGTTTATTACGCTGAACAGAATAAGTACAACAAGTATTGACCGCTTGCAAAACAATTTGTAAAATTCATATCTGATTAAGCGTGTCATTTTTTCTCTCCAAAATAATATAAAAATACATCTTCCAAGTTAGGGGAAGCTTTTACTGCGTTTGTTGCGGGTGAGCTATCGCTTACAATTCTTACTGAAAAATTTTCGCCCTGCTGCTTCATATTACTGACATAATATTTATTGCTAAGGCAGGCAGCCTCTTCTGCGTTTGTTGTCACTTCCCACACTTTACCATAGATACTCTGTTCTAATACATCGGTAGTTCCTTGCGTAATCAAAGTGCCTTCTTTTAGAATAATAATCTCTTTTGCAATGCACTCGACATCAGAAACGATATGGGTAGCCAGCAAAATCGTCCGTCCCTGTGCAAACTGTGAAATCAAATTGCGAAAGCGGATGCGTTCACTTGGGTCAAGTCCTGCCGTAGGCTCGTCTAAAATAAGGATTTTAGGGTCGCCTAACATTGCTTGGACAATGCCGACTCTCTGCCGCATACCACCAGAAAGAGCGCCAATCTTTTTATCTTTCGCATCTAAAAGGTTGACAATGCCCAGAAGCTCCAAAGCCCGTTCTTTTCCTTGTTCAGCAGGGATTCCTTTTAATGCACACATATATAACAGGAAATCCATTACCGTAAAATCCCGATAGAAAATAGGGTATTGTGGCATATATCCGATTTTTGATAAAAAGTCTTTGCCCATTTTTTTTGCATCTTGACCGTCTATCAAAACACTTCCATTATCGCTTCCCAAAATTCCGACAAATATATTTATCAGCGTTGTTTTTCCTGCGCCGTTAGCCCCTAAAAGTCCATAGACACCCTCCGAGAGTTCAGTGGTAAAATTCTTTAAGGCATATTTACCTTTATACTGTTTTGAAATATTCTGAAATGATACTTTCATAGTTCATTACCCCTTAAAGCCAAACGTTGTTATCAAGGTGCTTACTTCACTAATACCTCGCCCAAGCACGACGATACAGGTGCCTGATTCATCCAAAATTAAAATCTGTGGGATACGCAGGAAAAAAGTACTGTTGTTGTCCTTGACTGTTTCAGTATGGATAACCTTTCCCGATGCTGTATCATAAATATTTATTGTTACGCTGGTTTCTCCTAAAATGGAAGTAGCAACATATTTCCCTTGCTCAGAGCAGAAAACCCCGTCTTTTCCTTCGCTGCTACCTGAGAATGTAATCTTTTTTTCTGTATTAGATGCAGTATCAAGCATTAGCAGCGTTCCATTATTTTTGTTAAAGCTCTGGGGCATGACAAGTAAGTTCCCGCCCTTTTGTACTTCTTCAACATCCACTTCATAATCGGCTTTTTGGGTGATACTAAGATTTGCATTGTCTGTAGATACTGTTCCATAAACAGAGACTCCATCCCCGCCATTAGAGCTTATTCCCATGCCTACATAAGTTAAAGTTTTATCTCCTGTAAATGTAAGACTATCTATCGTTACAATCTCCATATTATTTGCCCTGCCATTTTCGGAATAGTTCAGAATGGTATGTACCTTTTGGGAAGAAGTATCATAGAGGTAAAGTCCTTGTAATCCGCCGAAAGCGATTTGTTTTCCGTCCTGTGAAATGGCGACACTCGCCATTTGGAGGACAGAATCATCATTTAGTAGCCCACGAAAGGAAATTGTATTCTCAACAACAAAATCCTTATTCAATAGGTATCCTTTTACTCCATTACTGCTTTGTGCCGTTGCAAATGAACCCGTGCTACCGCTGTTATTTTCTTCGCCGACAATGAAATATCCGTCCGAATAAGGCTGCACACATAACTCATTCAAAAAAATATCCGCACTTGCTATAGTCTTGCTTTTCCCAGTATCATAAAGATAGAGTTTATCGGCTGCAACAATAATCCTATTGCCATCGGCATAATAACAGCCGCTGACCTTTCCAGAAAAAGCCGAGCCATTAACTGTTCCAACCTTTGTATTATTGTCGCTGCTTTCACTTCCCGTTTTTTCCGAAGAATTATCTTTTTCGGACTGTGGCACATCTATGGAGATTCCGTTTTCAGAACTTTTCATATTTTCCTGACTGTTACCACAAGCTGATAGATTAAGAGCAAAAGCAAGTATAAGCATAATGCACATGAATTTCGTTTTCATTTTTAAGCCCTCCTTATTTAGATAAAATAGTTTCGTTTTTACTTTCAGTCATTTGAGTATCAGATTTTTCATTTCCCCCACCATTTGCATTAAGATTACTGCTTCCTTTTTGGGGCGTTGCAGAGCTGTCAAAAATTTCAACAGTTACGGATTGCTGACCGTTATCTTTAGACTTTTTAGAACTGTTATCTGCATTATTCTCGAATGGAATTGCGTTATTGCCTTTTTTATTCGTATCTGATTCCGTGCTGCTTTTTTCCTTAGTGCCATCCCGTGGCTTAGCGGCATCTTTATCATTATCGTTTGGCTCTGTGGGTCTGGTGTCTCCGCCGACATTCTCTGGCTTTGTAATATTATTGTCGATATTATCAGCAGGAATGCTGTTATTGGGCTGTGTCGTTATTATATCATTTTGCGATTTCTCTGTATTATCATCTTGACCACCGCTACATGCTGACAGGGCAAAGGTCAAAACAAGCATAAACAACATACATATAAATTTTGTTTTCATTTTCAGCCCTCCTTATATAGCAAAATTGAGCCTGTCTTATTTGTAGAACAATCATTGCTTGCAGCAACGGCTACCGCATAGAAAGTATTGAAGTCATCTAATTTAGAGGTGTCTATGATGGCTTCAATTATCCACACATTTCCTTTGCTTAATGTTGCATCGTATGAAATCACTTTATCAAACGATATAGGCTTATGATTTAAGAAAAATGATATGCCATACCTTGTACCTGGCGTTCCGCAAATCGTGTAACGTACTGTAAGTGTATCTTTATTGGTAAGATTGATATTGTCATACACTAATTCGCCATCATATGAAATAGTCGAATAAACGCCACTATCCAATGTATCCATAGTAATTCCATCCCAACCGTTTTTCACAAGCTCATTCTCAATAAAAGAGGAAGTGATTTTTTCTTCTGCAACGCTGACATCACGAAAAATATTTTCACTTTCTCCATAAAAGATATCGCTGTCTGGAGCATCCTCATTAAAATGCAGTTTCAGCATTCTTTCAAGGTGTTGGTGATACCAGCCGTAACTTGATGTTTCTTTCATATCGGGTTGGAAAGTGGGATTGGTAATGCTCATGATTGTAATATTTAGGGTATCACCTTTTTTTCCCGTGTTCGGTGTAAACACAAATGAAAATTTTTCTTCGTGCTTTTCAGATGTTTGGAAACAATGGAGATACTCATATTCCGTCCCCGTATCATTCACCTTGTATGCCTGTGGCTTTCCATCCAAAAAGAGCAGGAAGCCTATGTTATCCAATTTTCCCTCTGACACAAACTGATAGTCCAATGTAAATTCTCCGCCGTTATACTCATATGGTAAAACACTCTGGTCATCAGCTCTGGCGGGACTCGCTTCCTCGTGGCTGAGAAAACCTAAAGAGCCATCTTCCTCTGATTTTGTGAATGGATTTTCTTCCATGTTTTGCGGGGGAGCTTTTCCGTCCTCTATGTTATAATTTCCGCAAGCTGTCATAGTGAATAGCAAGCCGCAAATCATAACTAATGATAATATTCGTTTTCGCATTGTTTATCCTCCTGTCATATTTGATGTATTTCAATTATAAAAGCCAAATGTCAAAATGCGGTCAAGGAATAGAAAATTACATAAGAAAAAACCAACAAACTGTGATTTCTCACAAGCCTGCTGGTTCTGCGTATTATGTGTCTTACTCTTTATGTATTTATGTTGCTCGATAAATGGGAAGTTGTGATGTTTCATTATTTAAGTAACAAAGAATTAACTTGTTCAACAACCTCCGCTTCAGAAATATCATACGCCATTAAGTCAACATCTTCAAAACCATAATTTGATGCATATGAACGTTATCAGTCCACTCTAATACCCACCAGTTTTGAAGAAAGGTTACTTTGAAAAAATTACCGTTCAGTGTCCAACATTCGCCAGATGGCTGTAGTTCAATTTTATCAGCACCAAGTTCCAAAAAGCGTTTTTCACAAATTGTTTTGATTTCATCTTTAGTCATATAACTACCATCTTTACAAATGGAGATATATCTATACAAGGAAATACAATACCTCTCTTATATTTTTTCCACCGATATTATCATCCCGAAATACTTCCGAATAAATAAATCCGTTTTTTTCATAAAATTTTCTTGCTCTATGATTATCCTCCAAAACCCATAAAAGCACTTTACTAAATCCGCATTGTTTTAATTCTTTAATACACTTGTTAAGCAATAACCTACCGTATCCTTTTCCAATGTAATCAGGCAAAAAATATATGGAAACTATTTCTCCATATTCACTGTATTTTTCCCATCTTGATTTACAGAAACTTGCAGTACCTATAAGACTCCCATGTTCTATCAGAACAAGGTTATTCATACCAATTTTATTGATACTATTAGCCCATTGTCCCGTTGGAATACTATTAAGATAGTTTTGTGGAATAATGTTTTTATATGCGTATTTCCAACTACTTTCATATATTTTGCTTATTTCAAGAGGATTATCATCTTTGGTGATGTATCTAATTTCCATTTCAATAACTCCTTAAATGCTGATTTGATTCTTTGCCAATCACTTTTTACTCCAATAAAAATATCACACCACTTTGTTGGCTGCAAGTTTAATTGTTACAGAAGCTCCACTCGGAGTAACATTTGAAAGTTCTAAACATCCGCCGTGTTTCTGGCTAAGGACACGGCTTGTAGCCAATCCCAATCCCATATGTTCACCCGTTTTATCCTCAGAATAAAGAAAGGTATTCTTTTTGCGGAGCATTGCCTTTGAAAATCCTTTGCCGTCGTCTGTAATGGTTATAGTAAGTACATCATCAATAAATGTGTATAGGAAACTCACTTTGCTATTAGCATACCGAATAGCATTAGAAAAGATATTCTCAACAATACGGTAAAATATTTGCTCATCTAATTTTACTTGACATTCGGATACTGTAGAATGATATTCAATCTCCAAGCTATGCTGTCCTGCAATAAGTGAAAGGCTTTCTGTAGCATTTTTCAAAAAATCTGGTAACTGAACGACAGAATACTTTGTTTCGGTTTCTTCAATGGTATTCAAATCACGAATATAATCTGTATAACGCTCAAGTCGTTTTGAGGTTATCGCAAGGTTGGATAGTGTATGCTGCAATTTCTCATCATTCAGACTTCCATTTGTGAAGCATTGCTGCATATATTCGACATAGCCCTCTATAATCGCAATCGGATTTCTGAGGTCATGTGCCACTGATGCCTGTAAAATTTTCCGCTGCTCAATCATATTCCATAGCTGTCGGTTGTTAGCATACAAAGCTTGCCGCATTTCTTCAAAAGCTGTGCAGAGCCTGCCTAATTCATCGTTACTGTTATAAGCAACTGTAAAATCAAGGTCTTGCCCCTTTATATGCTTTGTTGCATCTGCAAGAATCTGAATTGGCGGCGATAGCTTTTTCCTATAAAACCACCATGCACATAACATGATTCCTATAACTGAATAGATAAAAGGAAGCCCTACCATAGAAATGCTTATTGCTCTATATAGTAACTGTTGTCTTGGGCGGAGTGTGGAGAAGCTGGATTCTATTCTCTCTATTGTAAATTCTGTATCCCCTAACTTTTCTTCTTCCGATTTAGCGGGGGTAAGTATGGACACTTTAGAAGGTTCATCAAGTATCAATCTTTGCTTTGCCTCAGATACCGTCCCATCTGCCATAATAGTCTGTGTATGCAGCCAAATTTCCTGTGAGTCGGGGAGGATATTCTTCTGCACACGGTAACAGATATAAATTGTCAAAGCAGAGGATGTAAAAACAATCATCATTGTAATGGCAACCGTCCAGATAAATGCACTTTTAACAGATTTTACTTTCTTCATTTTTTCCATCTATATCCCATCCCCCAAACTGTTTCTATATATTCCTTGCCCGTAGCTTCCGTCAGTTTATTTCTGATTTTTCGGATATGCTCTTTAATAACATTGCTGTCGCCCTCAGCATTAAAGCCCCATACGGCTTCGTATATCCGTTCTTTATCAAATATCTGGTTAGCGTTACTCATCAGAAACTCGACAATATCAAATTCACGATTTGATAAGTTCAGCGACCTTTCTCCATAAAAAATTTTGCGTTCAGCAAGATTTACAATTAAGCCTTGTGAAGATACGATTTTAGGAGTATGCTTGCTTCTCTCGTCCCTACGCAGGTGAGCCGCCACCCTTGCGGTTAATTCTTGTAAACTAAAAGGCTTGGTTATGTAGTCGTCGCCGCCGACCTGCAAACCGTTTACCTTGTCCTGTTCTGTAATCCGAGCTGTCAAAAACAAAATAGGACAGGTGACATTATTACGGATAATCTTGCATAGCACCAATCCGTCCATTTCGGGCATGTTGATGTCAAGCAAAATTAAATCTGGATATATATTCAGCATTGATATTGCCTGCTCCGCATCTTCCGCTACAAAAGTCTCATATCCACAATCCTGCAAGTGGCTTGATAATAATTCAGTCAGCATTTTTTCATCATCAACAATGAGTATCTTATACGCCATAGCAAAAACCTCCTAATCTAAAATATTATAAAGCTTAAAAGTCAAAAAGTGGTCAAATTCTTACTTTTTTTCGAATATCAACAGGCTTTTGTGTATCTTTCAGAATAAGCCATATCCGATAGATGTTTATTGCGCCCTCAATCTGATTTTTTTAGATATCCGCTGTACCCACCGAAGTGATACGTTCTATTTTTTCGCTTTCCTGTGCTGCCATATATTCAAATATATCTGACTGCCCAACATACCATAATATTATATCCATCAATATGAACTATAGCAAGTCTGCAACCGTAAATGTTCACTACAACATTATATCCCATGAACTTTGACAAGAAAAATAATCTTACGCAGTCAATTGGATGCTTTTTTGATGAGGCGGGACTGACTATCATAGCACCAAATGCTCTTTCCCTCTGCGGTGGCTTCCACGGCTCGGATAGAGTGAGGTATCTGCGTGTCGAATACCTTGATTCTCTGCCCGTAGGCACTTTTTACCGTTACCGTGATTTCCTTAGAAATGTTCGTGCGTGGCATTACCATCGTCATAAGGATGCCGTCAATCCGCAGATGCGGGCTGATTTGCCGTTTCACTTTAGACACGGGGCGAAGCAACAGCTCTAAGCCTTTGGCGGAAAGATAATGGGGCAATGTCGGGATAACCACGCTGTCAGCAGCCGCAAGCGCATTGATTGTCAGCATACCCAAGCTCGGCATACAGTCAATGAGGACAGTATCGTAATTCTTTTTCACTTCATTGATGCAGGTTTTCAATACGCTTTCACGGCTTATGGCGTTTATCAGCCTTACTTCCAGTCCCGACAGTTCAATGTTGGACGGGAGCAGGTCAACGCCCTCGTCATGGTGCAGGATGCTTCTGGAAACATCGACGGGTTTATCATCAATGATGTCCTGCATGATGGTGGAGAGCGTGTCGGGCAAGTCGTCTGGTCGGCTGTAACCGAGCGACATGGTTAAATTTGCCTGTGCATCGGCATCAATGAGCAGGACTTTTTTGCCCTGCTGTGCCAGAGCCACGCCCAGATTGACCGCCGTGGTGGTCTTTCCAACGCCGCCTTTCTGGTTGGTTAAAGCGATTACTTTGCAATTTGACATAGGGTGCGTCCTCCTTTCGCATAGATTTAGCCACTTTGTCAAGGTGGCTATGTAACAGTACCAGAGAACGCAAAAAAGCCGCTTACTCTTAAAAACAAATAAGAATAAGCGGCTTCATAATGATATGCCTTAGACATATTCAATTTTCATTCTCTTTACTGGTGCGTTTACGACCTTAAATATCAGTTCGTCAATGCAGTCTGTATATCTGCCTTGCTGAATGAGCTGATTTTTTTAGCTCCACAAGGCTATGTAATAAAATGCTCCGTTCTTGGCTATCCACATATAAATGGTTTTTCTTTTCTCTCATAATCAACACCATCCTTTCATGGTTTGATTGTATAGGAGGATGGCTTTATGTTCAAAGGTGTAAAAAGAGTGTTATGTGGGGGCATTGATAAAAGGTGTAGTTACGCTTTTCTGCTGATTCTATGCGGTTTTCTGCTCTTCACCAAAATGACAACTCCAGAGATACTATCATGTGTTGATAAATAATCCAAAATGAGTGATTTTGATTTTAAATAAGTCACAGTTTTGTCTTGTGTATATTGAA
>ERZ777306.4520-NODE-4520-length-12534-cov-4.935492_pt1 | contig 12534 bp, 14 predicted proteins | sample MGYA00374966_ERZ777306 | MGnify/ENA primary metagenome ERZ777306 (study PRJEB29329, sample SAMN06343882) | mouse gut metagenome | isolation source: Mouse cecum | place: Austria: Vienna | collected 2014-11-15 ...
AACGCCTGCAAAAGGTTGCCATTCATCCGACTGAGGCAATTCAAGCCTTTTTAGCGGCACAACATTCCACGCCGTTGAAAGCGGGCGGCAAACTCATTGATTTACTGCGCCGCCCAGAAATCACATATGATGCGTTAGCGCCATTTGACCCAGAACGCCCAACATTGCCCGCGGTGATTCGTGAACAAGTGGAAATCCGCGTCAAATATGACGGCTATATCAAACGGCAGTTACGGGATGTGGAACAGTTCCGCAAAATGGAAAGCAAGCCATTGCCTGCGGATATCAATTATGAGGATATCCCATCGCTGCGCATTGAAGCGCGGCAGAAATTAAATCGTATTCGCCCAGTGAATATGGGGCAGGCAGGACGGATTTCAGGCGTATCGCCTGCGGATTTAACCGCGCTGATGATTTATCTGGAAACGAAAGGCGGAAATGCCCATGGATGAACGGCAATTACTGGCGGAAGGATTAGAAACCTTGCGTTTGCCGGCAACGGCAAAGCAATTAGAACAATTCATACAGTTTTCCAAAATCCTGATACAAAAAAATCAAGTGATGAACTTAACCGCAATCACAAATCCGATGGATGTCATAACCCGTCATTTTTTGGATTCTGCTGTCTTATCATCACAGATTACCAGCAAGACAATCGATATTGGTACTGGAGCAGGATTTCCTGGGTTACCACTTGCCATTTTGAACCCGGATATTTCGTTTACTTTGCTGGATGCACAGCGCAAACGCATTGATTTTATCAAACAGGTTGTAGACGCATTGGGGTTAAAAAATGTGCAGCCAGTGCATGGCAGGGCGGAGGAGTTTGCCCGGCAAAATCGGGAAACCTTTGCCTATGCCGTATCACGTGCGGTAGCCGATTTGCGGGTGCTCAGTGAACTGTGTATCCCGTTTGTGCAGCCGGGAGGGATATTCTATGCCATGAAGTCCCAGGGCTGTATAGAGGAAGTAACAGCGGCAGGAGAAGCCATTGGGCTGCTGGGCGGGGCGCTGAAAGCAATCACGCCATATACCATCCCATGCACTGAAATTTCTCATGCGTTGGTAATGATTCAAAAAATCACACCAACCGCAGAAAAATACCCCAGGCGGTTTGCCAGGATACAAGCCGCGCCGCTTGGCGGGAAATAATCCTGGGATAGCCGCCTGATAACCCATAGTAATGCGATTACTATAGGTTATTTTTTGCCGGAAAATAAGCGGAAATATGCTATTCTACTGGGAACCGGTCGAAATGACAAGGGGAAATACTTATCATGCGGTCGATTTTCCTTTACTTTTTGGCATAAAATGGTAGTCTATTACTATCAGGCATTCCGATTGGTATGCCCGGAATATGCAAAGGAGGAAGCTGCATGACCCCAGTTCTTAACATTCGCAGCGCCAACCCCGACCGGCAGCTTAAACGCGTCAAACCCTCGCAGATTGCCCGTAACCCAAACCAGCCCCGGAAATTCTTTGACCCGGAAGCCATTAATCAGCTTGCGGAGTCCATCCGGCAGTATGGTGTATTAAACCCCTTAACGGTACGCCGCACAGGGGATGGGTATGAACTGATTGCAGGGGAACGCAGGCTGCGGGCTGCGAAACAAGCGGGACTTTCTGAAGTCCCATGTATCGTTATGGCCGCCAGTGCGCAGGATTCATCCGCATTGGCACTCGTCGAAAATTTGCAGCGGCGTGACCTCGATTTTTTCGAGGAGGCATGGGGTTTTAAAAAACTCATTGATACCTTTGGCTTGACCCAGGAGGAGGCGGCGCGTAAAGTCGGGAAAACACAAAGCGCAGTGGCAAATAAATTGCGCCTGCTCAAACTCTCACAGAAAAACATTCAAATGATACGTGATGGCGGGCTGACAGAACGTCATGCCCGCGCCTTATTGCGCATCCCGGAAGAGGAGCCGAGGCTCCAAGCAACCGCGTACATTATTGAGCATCAATTCAATGTCAGCCGGACAGAACAATATATCGACCGGCTGTTGGAAGATCCGCCAGAAGATAAGCGCACAGTATTGCGCTTAATTAAAGACGTCCGTTTTTTTCTAAATACCGTAGATAAAGCGGTAGGCGTTATGAAAGAATCCGGCGTAGATGCAAAAATTGAACGGGAAGAACAGGAAGATGGTTTGCTGCTGCATATTTCAATCCCGAACTGTAAAAAGTAAAGCCAGAGGGTGTTTCACGTGAAACACCCTCTGGCTTTTGGGATTCCAAAGGGGCGATGCCCCTTTGGTGCGCCCCGCATAGGGGCGGGGTTTGGGGCAGCGCCCCAAAGGGAACGGCAAGCACCGCACCAACAAATGTAGAAAAAAAATAGCGGTTTCACGTGAAACATAGTCCTTCTGATGATTGCGTTTGTCCGGGAATGTGATATAATACATGGTATGACAAGCATCGCCACAGAAAAATGGCGCTGCTTGATGGGAAAGAAAACCCAAAGAACAATGAACGGGCAGGCATATGCCCCTTTTTGACGGGGGAAGAAAAACTATGGGAAAAATTGTAGCGCTCATTAACCAGAAGGGCGGCGTTGGCAAAACGACCACGGCAGTGAATTTATCTGCGGTGCTGCATGAAAAAGGCAAAAAGGTGTTGCTATGCGATTTTGACCCGCAGGGCAATTCCACATCGGGTTATGGCATTGACCCGCACGCCATAGAAACCACTATGTATGATTTGGTCATCAGTGAAGACCCTCAGGTGAAAGAAGCGATTATCCATACTGATTGGGCGGATGTTTTGGGATCAAATACCGATTTATCGGGTGCGGAAATTGATTTGCTCGGTTTAGAACGGCGGGAATACCGTTTGCGTGACGTGCTGGCACAAGTCAAAGAAGATTATGACTATATTTTCATCGATTGCCCGCCATCGCTTGGTATCCTGACATTAGAATGCCTTTGCGCGGCAGATAGTTTTCTGGTGCCGCTCCAAACCGAATATTATGCCATGGAAGGGTTAAGCCAGCTGATGGCAACTGTGCGCATGGTGCAGCGGGGACTGAATCGCAATATCCGCATTGAAGGCATTATCCTCACCATGTTTGACGGGCGCACCAATCTGGCAGTGCAGGTTGTGGAAGAAGTCAAAAAACATTTTGGCGGGCAGGTTTATGCATCTGTTGTGCCGCGGAATGTCCGCCTGAGTGAAGCGCCCAGCCATGGGCAGCCCATCACCGCATATGACCGCCTTTGCCGCGGGGCAGATGCCTATTATGCAATCGCAGATGAGTTTTTAAGCAAAAACCAGGCTGCATCAAAATAAAGAAAAAAAGATTTTATCTGCTGCATTTCTTTGCAGGGCAGATAAAGCGGAATATGATGGGGGCGATGCAATGGCAAAAGCAAACAAAGGCGGTTTAGGAAAAGGGTTTGGTGCATTGCTGGGTGAAAGCCTGGAAGCCGAAGGGCAGGGGATTTCCACTTTGCCAATGGCGCTGGTCGAACCCAACCCAGACCAGCCGCGAAAAGTATTTGACCGTGAAGCAATGGAAAGCCTGCGGCAATCCATTGCAACCCATGGTGTGATTACGCCAATTACCGTGCGTATGGGCGCCGATGGTTATTATCAAATCATTGCTGGAGAACGGCGTTGGCGCGCGGCGCGCAGCGCCGGACTGACGGAAATTCCCGCGATGGTGATTGAAGCAACAGACAGTCAGGTGATGGAACTTGCGCTGATTGAAAATTTGCAACGGGAGGACCTCAACCCAATTGAAGAAGCCAAAGGCTATCATGAACTGATTGAACGGTTTGGTATGACCCAGGATAAAGTTGCCGAACGAGTGGGCAAATCCCGTCCTGCTATTTCCAATGCCTTACGGCTTTTGGCATTGCCGGAAGCCGCACAGGATATGGTCGCTTGCGGCAGTTTGTCGCCAGGCCATGCGCGGGCGGTTTTAGCCATACAGGATGAAACCTGCCGGTTGGAAGCGATTGAAAAAATCGCTGGTATGTCAGTCCGGCAGGCAGAACGGTTTGCGCGTGAAGTCAATCAAATCAAAGCAAACCCACAGCAAATGATGCAAACACCATTTACTGTTGATTATGCGGCGGAACTCGCCAAAACCTTAGAAACCCATTTGGGGCGTAAAGTACGCATTGAACAAGGAAAAAAGGCAGGCATTCTTACTTTGGAGTTTTATGGCGAAGATGATTTAGAACGCCTTGCCGAATCCCTTAAACGTTTGGAGGTATGAACCCAAAAAAACAATCATTACAGCATTCCTTATTAGGAGGATGAGAAATGGAAGAAAAAAAACAAGACTGTGAACAGGAAAATAAACGGGTAAGCAAACGTTATTTAGCGTTTTATATCATTGCGTTATTTAGCGTTGCCCTTGTCATTATTCTGCTGAGTTATCTGACCCAGCTTCGTGCGGATAGGGAACTTGCCAATATGAACAATGCGTTAGCGCAAAAAGATACCACCGTACAGGGCACCCAGGAAAAAATGCTTGCCTTGCAGGATGCTTTGCAGCAGCAGACCATCCAGCTTGAAGCAATGCAGCAGCAGCTTGAGGAAATCCGTGCCGTACTTGGCACAGAAGGTGAAATCCTGCCGGCAATACAGCAGCGCATGGATGAATATGATGCGTACCAAAAACTGTTGGAACTTGGCATTGCGGCAGCCAAAGAAGAAAAAGAAACAGCAAAAGCTTGTGTTGCTTATCTGGAAACCACCTATGGGGCAGGACGTTTAGATGGCACAGCAGCAAACGCGGTTTTCACGGGAAACTTTGCGGAACAATATTTGAAACTGAAAGCCCAAGCGGGTTAAATCAAAAAAATAATCATTTGGAGTTGAAAAAATTATGTTAGACATCAAATTCATTCGGGAAAACACCGCCAAAGCCAAAGAGCGTTTAGCATTGCGCGGCACAAATTATGATGCTGCCATTGATGAAGCCATTGCGCTGGATGATAAGCGTAAAGAAATCATCGGGGAAGTGGAAACCTTAAAGGCCAAAAAAAATAAAGTATCCAAAGCCATCCCACAGATGAAAAAAGCAGGGGAGGATACCGCACCCATTATGGAAGAGATGAAAGAAATCTCGACGCGTATCCGTGATTTGGATGCTGCCCTTGCCGATACCGAAGCCAAATTAAAGGATGCCTTATTAGGCATTCCGAATGTTCCAGCTGATAAGGTGCCTGCCGGCACGGATGATAGCCAGAATCCGGAACTGCGGCGTTGGGGCACACCGCGTGAATTTGATTTTGAACCCAAAGCCCATTGGGATATTGGCGCGGAAAAAGGCATTCTGCTGCCTGAAGTGGCAGGCAAAGTCACCGGTTCCCGGTTCCATTTTTACCGCGGCTATGGCGCACGGCTGGAACGTGCAGTCATTAACTTTTTCCTGAACACCCATACCGATGCCGAGGGCGGTTATACTGAAATCCTGCCGCCATTTATCGCAAATGGCGCATCTATGACCGGTACCGGTCAGCTTCCGAAATTCTCTGAGCAGATGTACCAGCTTGGCAAAGAAGACAGCGATTTATATTTAATCCCAACGGCGGAAGTGCCAGTCACCAATATGTATCGAGATGATATTATCCCTGCTGACCAGCTTCCAATTCGTTATGCAGCTTATTCCGCTTGTTTCCGCCGGGAAGCGGGTGCGGCAGGGCGCGATGGGCGCGGATTAATCCGGCAACATCAGTTTAACAAAGTAGAACTGGTCAATTTCACTGCACCAGAAGATTCTTGGGAGCAGCTTGAAAACTTAACCCATGAAGCAGAACGGGTGCTCCAAGGTTTAGGACTGCCATACCGTGTGGTATGCCTGTGTACAGGGGATATCGGATTTTCGTCTGCTTGTACCTATGATATCGAGGTTTGGATGCCGTCATATGGCCGGTATGTTGAGATTTCTTCCTGTTCTAACTTCCTGGATTATCAAGCACGCCGTGCAAATATCCGCTGCCGCAATGCGGACGGCAAACCGGTCTTTGCTCACACATTAAATGGTTCCGGTGTTGCGGTTGGGCGCACCGTGGCAGCCATTTTAGAAAACTTCCAAAACGCAGATGGTTCTGTGACCATCCCGGAAGCATTGCGTCCGTTTATGGGCTGCGATAAAATTTAACCATAACACAAAAGGGGAAGCACAAAAGAGCTTCCCCTTTTTGCTTGCCGGATAGGGGTTTCACGTGAAACAGAGGAATTTGTTCCACTTGAATAACTGATAAAGCATATCGTATAATGAAAGTAATGTAAGCAAAAGAGGAGAAAAATGATATGGACAAGTTACCTGCGTATGAAGGGTATTTATTATTCGGCGGACAGCCTGAACCGGCAGCGGCAAAAAACGTTTGCGGCTGGCTGGCAGAAAAATGCGGCGGTGCGGAACAGAAAGAAGATGGGTGGTACCATTTAACCGCTTATGATGCGGATGTGATTTGGGATGCGCCGGAAGCATTTGCACAGCAGCGCATATCTGATTTTAACCGGGGGCAGTTTTGGAACATTAAAAATGCCAATGGGCTGCTGGCAGGGTGCAGTCACATGGTGCGCCTGCAAGCGGTCAGCAAACAAGGGATAGATTACAAACAGCATGGCAAAATGCTGGTGCAGCTTATCGAAGCGGCTTTGCAGGTTTATCCAAGCTGTATAGCAGTTTATACCCCGGCATCCGGACGGCTGGTGACAGCTGAACAAGTGCAGGGCAATCCAGCGCGTGGCGGCGACCGGTTCTTATATTTATGTGTGAACACGCGGTTTTTCAGCATCAGCGGCACAAACAGTGATATGATGATGGATACAGTTGGGCTGCATTTATTAGGCTTGCCTGATGTGCAATATCATTTCCACAGCATTGACCCTAATAAGCTGATGAAGCACGCATACAGCGTCGCGTCGCTGCTTTATACCATGGGTGCAATGATGCGGGATGAGGAAACCATTGATGGCATGGATGAAGGTGGCATCACACGGGAAATCCGCTGGAAGTTCCAATATGAACACGCATTGATTGAACCGCCACGCATTGTTATGGCAATCCAGCCAGGCGAATACGCGATATAAAGGTAATATCTTAGAAAGGGCTGGTACAGTCCACATGAGTATGGATTTTGCATTTTGGAAATATAAACATACCCCATCAGCAGGTTTATGCGCAGCCTGATGGGCAAGAGGGGGGATGTTTCACGTGGAACGGCAGAGGGTGAATATTTATTGGCCAACAAAATCATCGGTTTGCAGCCCATCATTGGAATAAAGATGGGCAAAGGCATTCCAAGTGGAGGCATCCAGCCTGCCGTTTGCGGGCAGTCCTGCGGAGCGCTGCAAAGCAGCGACCGCATTTTCTGTTGCGGCGTCATAAATGCCAGTATAGACAAGCGGCAGGCAAGCGGGGAATTGGGCAAGCAGCCCATTAAACATACCCTGCAAAATATATAAGAAGCGCCCATGGTCGCCAGGCAGGACAACCTGCGCCGCATTGGGGAAAATCCGCACAGCAAGCGGCTGGGCAGTGCGGCTGCGGATGGCGTTGGCTTGCTGTACAATCATATCCCAAGTTCCAATATCGGTCTGCCCGGTAACGGGTAGGTTATTTTGCTGCTGAAAATGCTTCACAGCTTCGGTTGTTGGGGCATCATAAGTGCCGCTGATTTTCGGGCCGGTGGCAGACCCTTGAATGACACGCAAATCTTGTTGTAAACCGCAGATATGCTGGCGGCGTTGTTCATCAGTATACAAAGAATATCATTCCCCTTCGTTTTGGAGTACATAGCCGGGATATTGTTGTGGTTCAGTCTGGCTGCCACTCACAGCGGTTTCATAGGCAGAAGCTAAGGTATCCCAAGTGACAGGGCCAATCGTCCCAGTCAAAGGGATATTCCATAGGCGCTGTGCGGCAAGAACAGCTTCACGGGTACGCTCACCGAAATAACCGGTAATCGGAATTTTCGGGATTTCCGGATAAACATCTGCAAGTGCGGAAAGGAAAGTTTGTGCCTGTTCCACATCATTCCCTGACATCCCTTCCACCATCAGCCGCCCTGGGAACACAGGGACGCCGCTTGGTGAAAGCAAATTGGGGTTTGCCTGCACAATCGAAAGATAAGCCGAGTAAATCGCGTCCCAAGTTTGTTCCCCGACAATGCCATCAGGGTTCAGCCCAAAGAGTTTTTGCGCGGCAATGACCGCGTTTTCGGTTTGTTCACCGAAAATGCCGTCATCCCGGATAATTGGAATATCTTCATAATAAGCGCCAAGTACGCTGAGGTAATACTGTACAAGCCTTACTTCATTGCCGGTATCGCCGCGGCGCAGTGCGCCGGGATAAATCGGGCTGACGTCCTGCAAAGATAACCCTTCGCTGTTGAGTTCAGCAAGGCGTTTGATTGCCGTATAAAGATAAGCGATGCGGTACCAAGTTGCCTGGCCAGTAATACCGTCTTCGGTCAGCCCAAAGGTGCGCTGAAATGTTTTGACAGCATCTTCAGTTGATTTTGAGTAAATGCCATCCACCGGATAGATTTTGGGGATAAGCGGATAATTGCGGGAAATCCGATTAAGGCGTAACTGGATGGTGCGGACATCATCACCAGTATCGCCAAGGCGCAGCGGCGTGCCGGGATAAGTGCCGATATTAGGGGCAACCGGGGTATCCGTTACAATATTGAGGTCAGGGCCATAGAAATAGGTCAGGATTTCATAAGGGGTCATCCCTTGTTCCGCCAGCGGAACAGTACCCCATTGACTCAGCCCTTCACAGGTGACAGTGGTGCCATTGCAGTATTGAGCAAAGAAGGGTTCCACAGAACCCGGACGGGTTAAATAACTGGTAAAGAGTTCATCCGCAATTTCCGAAATATTATCAAAAATATCTCGGTCATGGACATAGGATTGATCAAACGCTGTAGAATTGGTGATATCAAAATCATACCCTTGAGAACGGTACCATTCGGTATAGATCCGGTTGAGGGCAAAAGAAATTTGGGCATACATATTAGCGCGGATTGCGTTTTCCGGCCAAGTCGGATAAATTTCAGAGGAAGCCACATTTTTGATATAGTCAGGGAAAGGCACAGTGACATTGCGGGCAGGTGAATCCGGCCGTCCCAAATGCACCGTAATGGTTTCCGGGATAAATGGCAGAGGCAAGGAAAAATCACTCCTTTGGCATGGGCTTTATGGGTTTAGGCTATGGCTGGGCAGGTCGCGCTGTTGTGGAACAGCAGGGGAGCTGACATCTTCCTCCAATGGAACAAGATAAACCGGCAGTGTTGCAATAATATCCGCAAAGACAGTTAAATCCGAAGTGGAAACCGGCTGATAGCCTTCCCGCGCAACCGTAACAGCATAACGGGCATAAGGGCGGCTGCTGCCAGGTTCCAGGGAATTCGCGGCTGGTGGTGCGGCAAGCGGCAGGGCAGGGGTTTGCCCAGAAGCATTGGTACGAGTTGTATAAACCAGGTTTTGCTGATTATTTTCATCAATCGAATAGACTGTGACCAAAGCATTTTCCAGCGGAATTGCATTTTGTGCGGTGGATACCGCAACGATTAAATACCCAGTTGGCGGGTTAGAGGGAATTTCAGGCATAAAGAATCACTCTTTTCATAAGAAATAGACCGTTTTTGTGTCATGCTCGTTGCAATCATAAAAAAATATCATTATAATGAAGGAAGAAAATCATTTTCATGAAATGGGGTTTGGATTGAGTATGGAATATCAGCAAATTATTGAAACCTGCAAAGCACAGGAAACCAAGTTTACATTCACATCTTTCACACGGGCGGACAGCTTAAAACTTGGCACAATACTTTGTGAAACCGCTGCCAGATATGATAGTGGTGTTGCCGTTGCCATTGAAATCAATGGCTTACGGGTTTTCCAGCATATCACCCAAGGGGCAGGACGTCATAATGTCGATTGGCTGGGGCGGAAAGTCAACACGGTCAATCAGTTCGGCAAATCTTCCTTACGGGTTTGGGCAGAATTTGAACGGGATCATTTAACCATGGCCGATGAACGGTTAGAACCCATGCGGTTTGCCATGTGCGGCGGCGGCTTCCCGCTGATGGTAAAAGGCATTGGACAGGTTGGTGTTATCGCGGTTTCCGGCTTGCCGCATTTAGAAGATCATCAAGTGATTATTGATACGCTTGCGCGTTGGTTTGATGAGGCTTAACGCGGGGGACAGCAGGGGCAAAAATGCCCCTGCTTTTTTTCATACAAGCTGAATATGGTATTTTTTAAACCAGCGGTCAAGCTGGATGAGATAAGCAAATACCTGTGGTCCACGCATGAGCTGCCCATACCAAGGCTCCGGCATATTGTCTGGTTCCTCCAGCAGCGCATTGATTGCCTCTGCCCGGAATAGTTTTGGGATATAAGAATGTTCGTCCTGCATAATCTGCCGCACATAAGAGGAAACCAGTGCGGTATATTCCGGGGAAAAGGTTTTAGGATAAGGGGATTTTTTCCGCCAAACGATTTCCTCAGGCAAATCATGTTCAAATGCTTTGCGGACAATACCTTTTTCACGGCCATCCCAAGCCTTGAGGTGCCAGGGCATATTATAAGCATATTCCACAATGCGGTGGTCACAGAATGGCACACGGACTTCTAACCCAGAATACATACTCATGCGGTCTTTTCGGTCGCGCAGCGCTGCAAAAGAAAACAGGGATAGATTGCTTGTTTCACGTGAAACGGATACAAAAAAAACAAACTGCCTGCCCCAGGGTTTAGGGGGCAGGCAGCAGGGAATCTAAAAAAAGTTAATACTGATAAATCGTTTTTTTCCGCACCAAAAACCAAAGGGAAATCAGCAGCCCAGGCAGTTCGGCGGCAGGCACAGCCAGCCAAATGCCGACTTTACCGAGCAGTGCAGGCAAAAGCAGCAGCATGGCAACAAGAAAAACCAGCGTGCGCGCAAAAGAGATAATTGCGGAAACCCGACCATCCGAAAACGCGGTAAACAAGGCGGAAGCAAAAATGCTGACACCCATAAAGAGGAACGAAAGCGCATAAAGCGGGAAGCCTTCCATGGTAATATTAAACACATTGCTGCCAGGGCTGGTGAATGCCTGCAAACAGGTGCTGATGACCAGCCGCGACAGCGCATAACTCGCGATGGAACAGAAAACAACAAAGCCCATACAGCTTTTGAAAATGCGTTTTAGTTGCTTGGTATCCTTTGCGCCATATTTATAACTAATCACCGGAGCAACACCCAAGGAAAAGCCAAAGAAAACCGCAGTAAACACAAACTGAAAATAAAGGACAATACTAATGGACGCAACGCCATCCTCACCCCAGAATTTCAGAAAGAGCATATTAAAGAGAAACGTGGTAATGGCGTTTGCAATGTTTGTCACCATTTCCGAAGAGCCATTGCCGCAGGCATAAAGGAGCATCCGCCAATCGGCATTTGGTTTGATGAAATAAAGTGGGCTTTTGCGTTTGTGGGCAAAATAGATTAGCCCAGTCAGTGCAGGCACAAGGTATCCAATGCCAGAGGCAAGGGCAGCGCCTGCAATGCCCCAACGGAATACAGCGATAAAAAGATAATCCAGCAGCATATTGGCAAGCCCGCCGCCAATGGTAGATGCAAGCCCCAGACCGGGCTTGCCCGCGGTAACAAATAAAGTTTGGAATGCAGTTTGCAGCATCATAGCGGGTGCGAATGCGAGCTGGATAAAAGCATAGGTTTGGCAGAAGGGGAATTGTGCGGGGCTTGCGCCAAGCGCAGCAATAATGGGATTCAAAAAGAGGATGCCAACCACCGTAAACAGCAAACCGATAATAAAAGAAACCAGCACAAGGAAAGTAAAATTACTTTGTGCCATATCTTCATGTCCTTCACCAAGCCTGCGTGCAATGATTGCACTGCCGCCAGTGGCAAGCATAATGCCAACCGCCATTTCAAGGCAGGCGAGGGGATAGGTAATATTGATAGAACCAAGTGCAACCGTGCCGGCATATTGTGCGATAAACATCCCATCGACAATGGTATACATGGAAAGAAAGGCCATCATAATTATATTAGGTAAGGCGAACCGCAGCAGGGAAGCCGTCCCAAACTGACGTGCCAATGCGTTATTCATTTTTATGAACCTCCGCTTCAAAGTTTGTCATAATCATATAAAGGTTATGCAGATATTGTTCAAGCTGTTCCTCGCCAAGGGCAAGCAGGCAGCGGGTTTCTGCTTCATACAGACCCTGCAGGCATTCTTTTGCAAATTCTTTGCCATCTGGAGTCAGGCGCACAGTTTTTTCTTTGCTGTGTGCACGGGTTTCACAGCAAACATAACCGCGCCGTTCCAAATCCTTGACAACGGTATTGACCGTTTGTTTGGGTATCAGCCATTCTTCCGCAATTTGTTTTTGTGTCCAGTCATCATTTTCATCCAGCGCATATAATGTCATCATCATGTTATAACTCATGCCATGTTTTTTTGCCCATTCATGATAAAGCGCATTGATTTTACTGAGATAAGCATTATATTGACGCAGTTTATCCATTGCATTCATACACATCATCTCCATAGTCCG
>ERZ777306.4521-NODE-4521-length-12532-cov-36.656328_pt1 | contig 12532 bp, 14 predicted proteins | sample MGYA00374966_ERZ777306 | MGnify/ENA primary metagenome ERZ777306 (study PRJEB29329, sample SAMN06343882) | mouse gut metagenome | isolation source: Mouse cecum | place: Austria: Vienna | collected 2014-11-15 ...
TCTCCGAGTCGATGCAGCGGACGGTGCCGTCGGGCATCTTCTCATAATAGGAATTCATAGAACTACGGAACGCTATATTATTAGTGACAACAGTATGTCAAACTAATAATTACAAAAATGGATTTACAAAACTTTGAAACGGCTCTCCGTAATGGCAACATGGCGGAGAACACCATCAAGGCGTATCTCTACGCCTTGCGCGAGTTCTTCACTCGCCATAAGGAGCTTTCCAAACGGAATCTCCTTATCTACAAGACCTATCTCATCGAGACGTTCAAGCCTAAAACGGTTAATCTCCGCATACAAGCGGTGAACAAGTACCTCGACTTCATCAACAAGCCGAAGATGCGCCTCAAATCGGTGAAAGTGCAGCAACGCAACTACTTGGAGAATGTAATCAGCAATGCCGACTACATTTTCTTGAAAAAGAAACTAAAAAAAGAGGGAAATCCCGCATGGTACTTTGTGGTGCGTTTCCTGGCAGCCACCGGTGCCCGTATCAGCGAACTAATCCAAATTAAGGTCGAGCATGTAGCTGCCGGATACTTCGACATCTACACTAAAGGGGGCAAAATCCGCCGTATCTACATTCCGAAGAAGCTCCGTGAGGAAACAACCCAATGGCTTAAAAGTGCCAATCGCACAACTGGCTATCTCTTTCTCAATCGTTTCGGTGAACGAATCACATCAAGAGGTATAGCCCAACAGCTCAAAAACTACGCTCTGAAATATGAGCTGAACCCCTCCGTGGTCTATCCCCATTCATTCCGACACCGCTTTGCCAAGAATTTCCTCGAAAAGTTCAACGACATCTCTCTCCTCGCCGACCTTATGGGTCACGAAAGCATCGAAACCACTCGCATCTATCTGCGCCGCAGCTCAACCGAACAACAGGAAATCGTTGACAAAATAATCACTTGGTAATTATTCTCAATCCTTATATCTTGGCGTAAGGTGGTATAAAAATTTTGTTTAGTTTGGTAAAGGCTTTATAAATGCCCTTACCAAACTAAATCAAATTATAAGTGGGTAATGGGAACGGAAATGCTAATGTTCTGTAAGGTTATTTATATCCTTTTATTGCGTTCACTATAGAGTCGGTATTCCAATTCACAATAATATCAGCATTATTTTTTACAACCGTTGAGGTGTGTTCTGCGCCCCATGGCTGAATTGCGATAATTCTTTTTCCTAAACGTCTGGCAATTTCAATCTCGATGTTTATCCATTTGCTGTATGTAGAGTATACGCCAGCCAATATTAGAACACATGAGGCAGGTCTAATTTGATTCTCGATCGCTGACCTTAACTGCCAATCATAGGGGCATGAATGGATAGGATCATTTTTAGGAACAGAATAGTCCCTAAAAATTAATGTTGGATGATTGCGAAGCAAATTCATAAGCCGCTCATAGGCGTCTGAATATGCCCATGAATGGCTGATAAATAGATTATACATTGTGATTATAATATGTGATAATGATTAAACATAAATATGTTGCCATCAATAGCCACGGAAGCACCATTTCTAAACGCGAGAAACTCAGATAACGTGACGGATTCATTCGATGTTTCTTGGTTTTATACAATGACCATTCTGTAGCATAAAGATTCAAAGGGAGTTTCTTCTCGATTTCTTGGATAATCGCAAATTTAGCTTTATTCAACGCTCGGTAATTACATAACATATACCACCACAAAAAGGCCAGGATGCAGCCAAATACACAAATAGGTATTATGTATGCAAATATCTCTGATTTGAACAGCGATAGACCTGAAACGAAGAGTGAATGCAGAGCAATAAAGAACGTGTTAAGATGATTACGTCGTTCACTTATTCTTTCGGCTGATTCAACAAACATTCTGTATTGTTGAAAGAGTTCATTACGATCCTCGTAATTATTAAATAGCCTATTCATGTCTAAATTAAAGTGTAAAAACTATTCATCAATACCGATTTGTTGGTTATCAATTGCATGGATGATTTCGAGCTTGAGGGATTCGGGGTAATCCTCGTTCGCCATGTAACAGGTGATGATACGTTGGAGCAGGTCTTTGTCGATGCGTCCGGCGGCGACATGGTAGATGATTGCCTCCATACACTGCATGAAATTGTAGGCGTGCCAATAGTAGCCATTATGTACGAGAAACCACACACCGATGGTCAAAGCCACACGCTTGTTGGAATCCTCAAAATAATGACCAGTGCATAAACCGAATACAAGATATGTCAGCTTTTCTACGAAAGTCGGATAATATAGGTCGTTTTGCACGAAGTCAAGAACCTTACGAATGCCACCCTCGTCTTTTACGCCTTGCAGCCCACCACCGCTGGCTGCCACAGTCTTGCTGTAAACCACCAACGCTTCATCGTAGTCGATGTATTTCAGTCCCTCATTCATCCTCGGCTTGCTTTAGACGTTTTAGGACTTCGCGGTTGGCTTCAAGAATATTGTCGAAGTCTATCGACGCATCGCCTATAAACTTGTCGAACTCATCGGGAGTAACCGCACGAAGGTACTCTGCCAGATTTACGTGCCAAGCATCGCGGAACGCAACATCACGAGATGCCATCTTCGATCTTGCATCATTGATGAATGGCTCCATCATAGGAGCAGCAGCCAAATCATCAATGATTGCCTTTACCTCTTCGATGGTCAACAATTTGTTCCTGTTCTCAGAATATCGCTTCTCTATCTGATGAGCCACGCCATTCTCAAATGAGGATATGCATAGTAGAACTTCGGCATAGAGCGTGTGACGCACGTTCTCCTCGTTTTGCAGACGAAGGACAACGCGATATTCCTTTGCATTTTCCCGGAACACAGCTTTATATATCAAGTCGGTTATCTGCTCGTACTTATAGGTGGGAAGCCCATCCACATACTTGCCGACAGCTTGAGTGAAGTTCTTGCGATAATTCTCGCTCTTTATCGCTGTTGGAAGATAATCACGGTCACGCCAGTTGATATACTTGGTGCCACCTCCGGCACGACCGTTGATTGTTGCAATTACAATATCAAGTATGCGAGTACGGAGTTGTTTGGCCCTTTCGCTCTCCGTGAGAAGCATTCCGATGTTCAGGAATGCCCGGAATGTAAAGAACGATATAATGGTCGTTTTGGTAGGGACATTTATGTCATCACCAATTTGTATCTTAATATCTTTCAGCTCTTTACCTTGACTTAAAAAATATCCATTAGCACGAAGTTCGTCACCATGATCTTGTATATAACGTTTAATCGTTCGTTCATCAACACCATAGAAATCTGCAACCATCTTCGTGGTAAATAGCAGTTCATCGTGATACCGCAGGCCATCGACAGCCAAGTTTTCTTGGATGGTCTGGAGAGCATAGCGGTTGTTCAACACGTTTTGCCGCTCGATATTTGATACTGTAAGGTCTTTCATATAGCAAAATTACAAATTTATTTTGGATAGTAAGCTATCTGTGAGGATTTAAGTGTCAGAAAACATCCGCTTTTGTCGGATTGGCGATGGCGTCTATCTCATCGGCTATTTCATCAGATGAGAGCTTGATATAGTCCATAAATGTCTTTTGGGTCTTATGTCCGCTGACGTGCATCATCTGAACGATGGTGTATTTGTGGGTGAGGTACATATTGGTGATTCCACTGCGTCGGGCTGTGTGGGTGGTGACACAAGCATACCGCGGCATCACTACCTCGCCTTTATCGTTACGCTCGACAACGAGTTTGCCATCTTTCACAAGTTTCTTCTGCTTCATGGTGAGTTTGGTAGTAACAATCTTGCCGAGTGTAGGGACAGATTCGGACAGATTTTTCAGAATATCCTTGATGTAACGGTTGAGTATCACATCAACCACCGAAGGGAGATTGTAGGCGTATTTATCACAGATGGCTCTGAGATTGGGATTCATTATCGGAATCTTTACCTCATTGCGCGTTTTCTTCTGAACGAGTCGTATAACGGGTGTTCCCTTCGCGGTCGTCGTGAAACAGTCTTTGTCTATGTCGTTGTAATCGCTCACTCGCTGACAGGTGTAGCAGCCGACAAGAAAAATATCTCGTACCTCGTCCTGTTTACCTGACAATGGCATTTCGTATAATGCCTGCAACTCGGCTTCGGAAAGGTAAATTTCTATCGCCTTGTCTCCATCCTCGATTTTCTTCTTGGAGAAATATTGCATGGCGCGGTCGTTGTCGTGGATGCCGTCAAGGTAGGCGTAATTGACAATGGCGCGGAGATCAACAAGATACTTGTTCTGCGCCGATACCATGTAATCGTTCTTCTCCATAAAAGCAAGGAACTTGGTGACGAAAGCACGGTCAACTTGAGACCATGTGAAACGGTGCTTCTTGTCGAACATGTCATAGAGTTTCCGGAAACTGAACCATGCCTTGACTGTCCCCGGTGCATATCTGTTATGTCCGTTCAGCCTGGCGCCGCTCTTTATCTCTTCACAGAAGTGGTTGAGGAAATTCCATATTTTGGCACGCTCGGCGTCGATGCCTTCCTTTATCAGTCGCTCCTGGTCTGCTTTGATTCTCTGTTCCTCTTGCTGACGCTCTTCCTCCTCGCGTTTGGCTTTCATTATTGCCTCTGCCTTCTTGGGATTGGCGATAGCAAGGATTTCCGTTTCGACATGAGATTTGTCGAAAGACATACCTTCGACCTCGGACTTTACAACAAGCGCAATCCTGTTGAGGGAATCATGCAGATTGAAATTCGCACGTTGGTGTCGCATCCATTTTTCAGGGCACGATAACGCACCTTTCCATTCAGCCACATTCACGCGGATTTGAGACGAGAAGAGAGTGTCAACCTTATGTTTCTTGTTCTGCACCCTAAAGAAAAGGGTGGCTATTTCGTTCTTTTCGTCCTGCTTGCGGATGAAGAACCGGGAAAGAGATTTTGCCATATAAATCAAGGTCTGATTCCCTTATGAATCTGACACTGCAAAGTTAGTGACTTTTCTTGAATAGTCACTACAATAGTCACTATCTTTCTTGAATCTCTTACTATCCGACTAAATTAAAAATGATTTAATTCGCTTTATTATCAGTATATTAGCATTAATTACAATTTAAGCTGATTGATAATAATTTAACTTTTATATTGCTGGTGGCACCACAGAAGACCGCTAATTCTCAATGAGTTAGCGGTCTTTTGTTCATCCATACCCCTTCGGGGCACTCCATATCTTTTCTTATGATTATCTAACACCTTGATAATCAGCACACAAATCATCAACATTCAAAATCATTCAACTCCCCTCCCCCATAGCTCCGAACTATAATAGACTTCAACTATATTCGGACGATAAAACCTTTAGCTCGATGAGGCTTGACCGAGTCAAATGTGGTGACCTCTGCCGGATTTTCGCAGGGTCTCCATGCTTAACCGTTATAATCCCATAATATTTTCATACCTTTGTGGTCGGGTTGATGCAAGTCAGCTCATGACTTTTTAGAAATAAGAAGCGGTATGCTCTCTTGTAAGTCGAGAACGTTGGAAATTCAAGACTCTGCACAAGGTCAGCATAGCGGTTCTCTCGCATACGGCGTGGGCCGCTATACTACATTCGTGCATTTAGGTTTCTTGCAAGGCAAGCGCTTCGCGATGACCTACGACCTTCGACTTAGAATGCCGTATCGGTAGCCCGAGCTTCTATATTTTAATAGACTATATAGAAAACACAATGAAAGAAACTTCAAAAATAGGAACCACACTGAAAACAGCACTCTACACTGTGGCGGTGTCGCTTCTTATAGTCTGTAGCGTATACAATCAGGCGGTTGGCTGTAACCCTAATAAAGTGATTGCTCATTGCTATGCCGACAGTATGAGCGTAGAAGCAATGCATTTTATTGAAAATCTGCCTGCGGATTTGCAGAATAAACAAGCCGATGCCATTAAAGCGGCTATTGCAGGTGAGCATAAAGCCCTGATGGATGTGAGAACTTCGCGTAATAAGAAACCGGATTTGCCAATAGAGGTGGACGCCATCGATTTAAATGTAAATTATAGGTTATACACTTCAAAAGCACAGATTGACTCCACTCGTTCACTACTGATATATCTTCATGGTGGTGGTTGGTGTTTTGGCAGTAACAATAGTTGTGCAACTTTTTGTGCCGAATTAGTGAAAGAGTCAGGGATTGCAGTATTATCCGTAGATTACCCCCTTGCTCCTGAGCACCCATATCCCTCTTCATTGAACGCATGTGTAGAGGCTCTATCGTATGCTTATGAGCATGCATCGGATTGGGGTGTAGATCCCAACAAGATATCTATTGGAGGTGATAGTGCCGGTGGCAATCTCGCATTGACAACCGCAATTAAAATGGTTTATACGCAAGAACAAGTTAATAGAACGGGGGTAAAGGCTAATTTACCGAAAATCTATTCTCTCGTATTGTTTTATCCTGTGGTAAAAGTTTGGAACGACGGCTCGGAATCGTGGGAACACTTCAAGAATGCGTATGGACTTGATGGTGAGTTAATGGCGACATTCAATATGGCATATCTCAATGGCGCAGACCCTCAGTTGCCTCTTATATCACCATTCAATGCTTCCACAAAGCACTTGGCTCAATTGCCTCCGACACTCCTTATTAATGCAGACCATGATATCCTTCGCGATCAAGGCAAAGAGATGTATAATAAAATGAAAGAAGCCGGTGCAAACATTCAACGGATAGTTCTCCCCGGCACTACACATCTCTTTATCACCGTTCCGGGACAACCAACCGCGTTTAATCATGCCTTAAAGTCTACAATAGACTTCCTTAAGAAAAAATGGCATCGCCGATTATCACATTGTGGAGTTTACTCCGACATTGTTCAGTAAACAGTGTATTTATGAATTGTTAAATTAAGGAAACAGCAAAATTAATGATATTATGAAGATATTAAAACTTAGACATGTTTGCATTGCCTTGTTGCTTGCCGGACTTGCATCTTGTGGAACGTCTGCAGACAAGGGTACAACAGAGACAATTGTCGAACAAAATTCAGTAGCCAACGATACTCTTGCTGCAATTAATGAGGATACCATTCTTATTAACACAGCGTATGAAAAATTCGTATTTGCAATAGACTCACAGAATGAACAACCTGATACTTATTTTACAGCTAACGCACTAAAAAAATTGCAAGAGGACTATGAATACGATTGTGACGAGGAACCTTGCTACGCGTTTTATGCGTTGAGAACCAAGATGCAAGATTCTAATCCGGAAACAGATGGAGCGTCAATGGTCAACAACATAGAACCCGATGGCAATGATTGGTATGTGGTCTCCTATTCTGATATGGGCTGGACTGGTAAAACTCGAATCAAAATCGCAGACGGCAAGATTGATGACTATCAGCGTATTGAACAATAAATTAATCATTCGTCAATAAAGAATGTATCAGCTGTTCAATAATTGCATATACGTAAAGGCTCATATCGGTTTGCCAACTATAAAAAACTGAATTCAATTACACATCAATGCCACCGAGGGAGGCTCTCGCTTCTCTCGGTGGCGTTGGGTTTAGTAGCCTTGAGGGAGTTCCGGGTTAAGCGGCAAGCCGATGAGGCGTCTTCGGGGATCTGTGGGTTTGCTCGCACCTGCTTGATTGCATCGATTTATCTCCCGTTCGGTCGATGAGCTAAAGGTTCGCCCGGCATCAGGCGTGAGCGTTGTTCATGTGACAGCGGTTGTGGCTTGGATTCAGCCTTTGGCTTTATATGCGTGGGCTGTTCTAATGAATGGAGAACCATAAAAAGCTCAAATTATAATAGACGGGATTGGCTATTTTGATTATTGTGAAGATGCGGAACGTGGTCTACTGATGGATTTTTAATGGAAGTTACAGCCTTGGCTCGTGCTGGAAATAAATATGCGACTAAAATGCTTAATAACGCTGACATTGACCCCTATGCTGAATGTTGGAGATAATATCTTTAACTAATTAGTAATGCACCATATTGTTAAGCCCCGGCTACCGCGTCGATATGACGTGGCAGTTGGGGCTTTTGTCGTTTTGTGTAGTTGTTGAAGTTACATTACATTTTCGTTGAACCGCGGTACATCACCGCCTTACAACCTCAAATTTTAACAGACTTCAACTATATCAAACGATAAAACCCTTAGCTCGACGAGGCTCGACCGAGTCAAATGTGGTGACCTCAGCCCAAATTCCGCCGGGTCACCACGCTCAAATCTAAAATTCTGTTAATGATTTATCTATGCTTGTTACTCCATCTTCAAGGACGTAATGAAGATGAAGACTTGCTGACCGTCTTTGTCGGTAAAATTTGTCAACTGTTCGAGTTGCTTGACGTAGCCAACAGAGTGCTCTCGGATGTTTTCAATTATTTCGGTGTCGGAGGTGCCGTCAGCATTCTCAGTGGTGCGAATAATCATATCTTCGGTGATGCTGGAGCCGTTGAAGAAGCGCGAAGCCTGCGACATTGCTTTCACCGAGGCCACACGGTTGAGTGCTGACTCGGATTTGTATTTAGCTTTATCGAGCTTTACAACGGACATAAGATATGCGTTATCATAGTCCTCAACCGCCCTGACCCCATTGAAAGGAGCATTCTCGTACATTCGCACCAAGAAGTTGGTAAGCGCGGTCTTCTCCTGGTTGTAGCTTTGTGCTGATAAACCAACGCTGCTTAGTACAGCTATTATAATAATTAAAAATTTGTTCATAGTTTATAATAATTTGCTGATTCCCAAATAAGATTGTATACTTTATTTTGCCGTTGAATCATGACTATATAGATAAATAAAACACCGAAGAATAAAAGAAACCACTTGGGCGAACATTTCAGGCCTAACATAATAACAAGACTTGTTATGGGAAGGACAGTATTTCTGAGCAATGCGACTTGCGACTCAATCATGGGGATACTTCCAAGAAGATTTCGCTCACTGAGGGCATAATAGAGCTTATGGTAGACGTTATAGTTTTCATGGTGCTTCTTTTCAAATAAATATTTCCAAATATCTTTGGAAACCATCTTGATTTCTTCACATCGACTTTTAACGTGAGGTTTTGTTAGACCAGGCCAACTTATTCCATATCTTTTGAGATAGATGTTTTCATTGTCACTTAAGGCTCTCATCAACTCGTTTTCTATCGCATAAAGATTATTTCTGAAACCACAAAATACACAATCGTTTATCCAGTTGTTGATAAGACCCAATATATATGAAGCCGACAACAGGACTATACACAACATAAAGTCAAGGTCATAATTAATTGATACTCTATATCCACAACACGTTGTTATTTCTTTATGGAGATAATCAACATCGCACAACAAAGCGATCGCAGCCATGATAATCGTACCGGGGATTATCATGGCAAGCACATCGTAGAGTGAGAATTTGGAGGATATGTCCATTTTGTCGTTACAGCTTTGGCTCTACCCAAAATTTGGAATATTTGCCAATATCCTCCTTAGGAATCTCAAATGTGATTGGCAATCTTTTGACAGGGTAATAGAAGAATACCATTCTAATAACCCATGCCTTATGTTCTTTATCTGGGACTACACTATAGTTAATAGGGAAATCTATATTTGGGTCGAATGTTAAATCTGGAACCCCCCCTCTATTTATAAATCGTTGGATTGAGCTCATTAGCATTTTTTTTGCTTCTCTACAATCTTTTTCGAAATTCTCTTGTTTATATGGCTTTTTGATATCCCCACATCTGTTACCATCTAATACAATGCCATCATCCCCCAAATGAAAAATACCTCTCATAGCATCTAATGGATTCTTGTATACTCCTGTTACACCATATAAAACCTTTAAATTAGACGGCGTGGAAATATTGTCATGGAGCTGGAAGTCCGCTGCAAGTTTCTTTAGGAGCTCTCTGCCATTGAACCATTCTTCTTGACGTCGCTGAAAGCTCCATGTATTTCTGTCGAGTTTCGGCATACTTATAACGTATGGGGCATCTATCCATTCATATCCACCAACCGGGTCTATCTGTTTGCAGAGTTCCTTAATTGTATTATTAATAAGCAAAATCGATGACAGGGTATTCCCATTTCCCATAATATATATTGTGCCTCGGATTAAATATTTATCATCCCTCAATTCGGGCTCATCAAGTTTTAGATTATAATCGAACATAGGTTTAGTATGCATAATCGTTTCTCTTAAATTATCTAATACTTTCTCAACATTACGATATTGCATATCACGAATCCTTTCATTAATGGCAAACGTATTGCCGGCAAACTCACATTCGCTACCGTGATTCTTTGCGTATGTGATGAGATGAGGGAGACTGACGGTGGCAGAAAGTGATACGAAATAATTGCCGTTTGCGACCTCAATGGCAGAGATCTCCTTGTAGTCCTTGATGGAACCGTTGGAGACAGTTACGATTTCATCCTTGACGAGTTCGTCGTTTAGGATAGTGGTGTTCGCCGACACAAAGACACCGTAGGCTTGCTCTATGGCGCTGCGAAGTGCGTTTTTGGTCGCTTCTTCTTTTGTGGAACCGTCGGAAGATACGGTCAGAGTCACCTCTTGTGGTGCTTGTGCTGCTAATGGCATCGCCAGCAAAAAACAACTAAAAAAAGTGATAATAACAGATTTTATTTTCATATTTATTCTAATGACGTTTGTTAAAATTTATCTGCGGTAGCTGGAAATTTTTGGCAAAGATTTCACCAACTGATCTACAGGCATCCACGATAGAGCGTTTGAACTGTTGATTATCTTCGTATATTTTCATCTGAAATTCCCATTGGCGCTGAGCATCGGCAGCAAGTTTGGCTGAAACGGAATTCCGGAATTCAATAACGGCCGGAAAGCCCGAGGCTCTCGGGTCTATTTCGCTTATGATACCCGCAATTTCCGATGCAGTAGCCCCAGATTGCGATGCTTCCCATTTGCTTTTGGCTTGTTCGAGCATGCGGTTGCATTTATCGTCAATCTTTTGCTGGTAAATTTCAGCAGCGAGATTCTGACAACTGTTGTAACATTCGGTACAAACTGCGGGAACCGACATAAGGCTGAATATCGCCTTGTCGTACTGTCCGGTAGAAGCAAAAGTCCGTGCCTCGGTCTGTATCTGTGGGCAAGAGTTTGTGTAGTAGTCGAGAATCTTCTCCTTGGCCTCGGTCAGCAGTGTCTTTATCTGTTGGTTCTGCGCCGATACTTTCTGAAATGCTGTGCTGAAAGCCTTTGTTTCGTTGGTGCCTATTCCGGAAACCGCCATTTCACAGCTGCCATATATTTTGTTTTCAATAAGGTCTATAACCACAAACGACAGTTCAAGTTTCTGCGATATGCGCGGAGGCGTGGTCGGCGCAATGTCTTTTTCAAGTACATCACATTGGGCTACAAGTGCGAATCTGCCAGTAGCCTGATTGTCGGCAAATCCGCTGGCAGCGATTGCACGCTGCATCCTGTTGGTCAACAGCGAGGCTGCTTCCGTCGGTATAGTCTGCTGGTTACTTACATTTACATATGCGCCCAATGATACATAATCGCTTTCAGCGCCATAAGCTAAAGCAGAGCATACTATTGATATAATTGTTGTGATAAAATGTCTCATACGCCAAGCTATTTTTCACCTAAAACCAAAATAGCCTCACCAAGACCGCGGATTACTACCTTGGATGTTATGTTATAGGGCGTTTTCTGCAGATGCTTGCGCAGAGCCGTGGCAAAGGCGCGGGCATCCATCGCATTGCCCTTTTTGTCCTTGAGCGGTATGCGCACCTGCTCGAACTGAGCGAATGATTCGGTGCCGTCGCTGAGATTGAAGCTGCCGTTGACCGTGTTCTCACGCATCCATTGCTGTATGCAGTCGGTCAGCTCCTCGCCGCCGTATTCAGTCTCAAGGTCATTGTCCCAGCTATCCCAGCAGCGCACGGTCAATGCTATTTCCCTACCGTTCTTCTTCTGGTCGGCATACCAGCGGTCAAGCTGCTTGTCAAATTCCTTTACATTGTCTTTTACTGCCTTTTCAAGAGCGACGGGGATAGCATCTGCGGTAGGTTTTGAATTTCCGGTCGCCGTGGCGATACGCTTGTTGGTGTAAGCGTCAAAGGCTTCAAGTGTAAATGACACGACTTTTCCGGCCGGATCTTTGGTGATGTTCCACCAGAGCTGGATGACAATGTCCGACTTCATGCGGCGCTTCAATACATCGAGCGGTGTTTCGGCTATCGAGGCGCCGGAAGATTTGCTCGACATGGCGTTATCCTCGGCCTGCTTCACGCCAAGCGATTTGATTTCCATCTCGGCATCCTTCAGACTGTAGCCCATTCCGGTGAGCACGCCGCCCACTTTTGAAATCACCTGCGGCAGCTCGATATCTTCAGTAAAGGCACGCTGATAGTCCGACACTTTCACCGTGGTACCCTGATTGTCGAACGATTGTGTGAAATAGCGCTGCGTGCACCAGTTGTCGCTCGGCAGCACCATCACTGTCGGCTTTTTCACTTCGTCGGCAAGCGTTATGATGTATCCGTCCGAAAAAAGCCGACTTGATTTTTGTCGGCTTTAGCTTTTGTAGT
>ERZ777306.4524-NODE-4524-length-12526-cov-9.467404_pt1 | contig 12526 bp, 9 predicted proteins | sample MGYA00374966_ERZ777306 | MGnify/ENA primary metagenome ERZ777306 (study PRJEB29329, sample SAMN06343882) | mouse gut metagenome | isolation source: Mouse cecum | place: Austria: Vienna | collected 2014-11-15 ...
GATATGCCGTATAATCAAAATGATTTTACTACGCAACCAACTCAAAGTCAAAAAGCAACCGAGAAAGAGCAGGGCTCTCCGCTGCCTTTCGAGGAAAAATTTTCCGAATAGGCTTGCAAATTGAGAAATGTCGTGTTATAATATTCCCATCAATTGCATAGGGGGGATTTCATGAAGAAGGTTTTTCCTGCGATCGCAGGAATCACGGCTTGCTTCGTTCTGTTCGGGACGGCGGCGTGTAAGGGTAAGCACGGTGAAAAGTTGACTTGGGAAAAGGCTGCGCCCGCGTACGAGAGTGCGGACGCAACGCTGAAACTGACGGGTACGCTCGACAGGGCGTCGCAGCGTATTTCGGGCGATTTGTTCGGGCTGTTTCTCGAGGACATCAATTACGCGTCGTACGCGCTGGATGCGAACAGCGTGGCAAACGGCTCGTTCGAGTACGACGTCAACGGCAAAGAGGGCTGGACGGAGGACGGCGCGACTATTACCGTGGCAACGGAAAAGAAAGTTTACGAAACGAACGCGCACTACGCGCAAATCAACGTATCGCGGGCGAACGGCACCGTTGCCAACACGGGGTTCAAGTACGTGCCCATGGCGGTTACGGCGAACACCGACTACGTGTTTTCCGCGTTCTTCGGCGACTACGAGGGCGACGTTACCGTCCGCGTCAAGGGTAGCGACGGCACGTCGTACGGCGAAACTACGTTTGCGGTCAGCGCAGGCGAAAACGATTGGGTGCAATATCGGCGCACGCTGACGGCGACGGGGTATCGGACGGAACGGCTTCGCCTCGAAATTTCCTTCGGTACGGCGGATTCCTCCGTGCGTCTCGACGCCGTATCCTTTAAGACGACGGAAAGCACGGCGGGGATCAAGAATTATATCTACGAGGCGTTGGCGGATCTATCGCCCGCGTTCTTCCGTTTTCCCGGCGGCTGCATTATCGAGGGAAAGGATAACGATAGTTACTATGATTGGAAGAATTCGATCGGTGCGGTGAAGTCGGGCGGCGACGACAAGGTGGAGGCGTTTACCTATAAGCTCGATACGGACGGAACGCCAAAGGACGTTACGACGTACGGCGAAGCGAGCGTGCGCACGCCGAACACGGACATCTGGCAGAACGGCACCAACTATTATGAAATGGAGTACGGGCTGGGATTTTACGAGTACTTCGTGCTGTGCGATACGCTCGGGGCGAAGGCGGTTCCCGTCGTCAACTGCGGCAAAGCCTGTCAGACGCAGGGAGACGGCAGAGCGCTTGCGGGACGGCACGGAAACAAAATCAACGACTTTATTCAGGACGCGATCGACCTGATTCACTTTGCCAAGGGCGACGTGAATGCTGCGGACGAAGATGAGAGTTATTGGGCGAACGTGCGCAAGAACATGGGGCACGCCGAACCTTTTGCGATGGACTATATCGGCATCGGCAACGAGCAGTGGGGCGACTATTATACCAAGTATTACGAAAAGTTTCTCGAAAATAAGGTGTTTATGGATACGCTTGAAAAGTTTGACGTGAAGCCGATCGTCGGGAACTGTACGATGTTCCAGCACTGTGAAGACCCCGACTTAAACAGAAAGGGCGAGGCGCAGAAGGCTGCCATGAACTACGTGGACGAGGCGAAAGCGAACCCCGACCGTTTGATCGGAAGCGTTGCGGAATACGGCGTGGTAGACCAGCATTACTACGTGAACTATACCGACCTGTTTGCAAACGCGCATTTGTACGACAACTATACGCGTCCGACGGACGGCGGCAACAGCGATAAGACTTATTACGAGGTTTTCGTGGGCGAATACGCGGCGAACAGCGAAGCGGTGCGCTCGCCGTCCGCAAACGATAACGAGAAGTACACCGAATATTACAGGGAAAACTCGACGGGCAGAAATACCTGGATGACCGCGCTGTCCGAGGGCGCGATGATGACGGGTTTCGAGCGCAACGGCGATATTGTGCGCATGGCGGCGTACGCGCCGATGTTCGGGAATCAGGCGGGCAACAATCAGTGGTGGGTAGACATGATGTTCTATACCAACACGGAACTCGTTCTTACGCCGAACTACTATATCCAGCAGTTGTTTATGAAGAATTCGGGCGACTTCGTGCTCGAATCGGAAATCGAATTTGCGTCGGGCGCTATGCCTACGACGGTGCACAAGAGCAACGGCACGGCAACGCGCGAAGTCGACAACGTATTCTACGTTACCTCGCTCGACGAGGAAACGGGCGATATTATCGTAAAAATCGTTAATGCGGGAAAAGACGATTTAAAGACGAACGTAAACGTTGCCGTTTCGGGCTTGACGTTGAAGGGAGTGGGCGCTGTTACCACGCTTACCAACGAGGATCCGAACGCGATCAGCACGCTGAAAAACGGTTTCGCCGTGGAACCCGAAACGGTAACGATCGGCGAATTTACGGACAATACGCTCGGGTGTTTCGTGCCTGCATACGGTGCGGTTGCAATCAGAATTGCAACGAAGTAAAATGTAAGAAAAACGCCCGCGCTCGTTTCCGAGCGCGGGCGTTTTTATTGTTGAAAAAACCGCCGACGCGATTGCGCCGGCGGTGAACGGTCGATATTTATTCGATTAAACTTTTTCCCGTCATCTCCTTGGGTACGGGTACGCCCATGACCGTAAGCAGGGTGGGGGCGAGGTCGGCAAGAATGCCGTCGGTGCGGAGCGTTGCGCTTTTCAGTTTGTCGGAAACGAGCACGACGGGCACGGGATTGGTGGTGTGCGCGGTGAAGGGCGAGCCGTCCTCCGCAAGCATCTTGTCGGCGTTGCCGTGGTCGGCGGTAAGAAGCGCGCTGCCGCCCATTGCAAGGATCTTGTCGAGAACTTTTTTCACGCATTCGTCCACCGTGTGCACCGCCTTGACCGCCGCGGGGATCACGCCCGTGTGTCCTACCATGTCGCAGTTGGCGAAGTTTAAAATCATCACGTCGTAGTCGCCCGTGTCAAGTTCGGCAAGCACGCGCTCGCATACCTCGGGCGCGGACATTTCCGGCTGCAAGTCGTAGGTGGCAACCTTGGGCGAGTTGATAAGCACGCGCACCTCGTTGTCGTTGGGCGTTTCCACGCCGCCGTTAAAGAAAAAGGTTACGTGGGCGTACTTTTCCGTTTCGGCAATGCGCAGTTGCTTTTTGCCGAGCGCGGCAAGGTATTCGCCGAGCGTGTTTTTCATGCTTTGCTTGGGGAAGGCGATCGCCACGTTTTTAAACGCTGCGTCGTACACGGTAAAGCAAACGTAATTGGGGCGCAGGTAACCCGTTTTGCGTTCGAACGCCGTGCCCTTGGGTACGACGAATTCCTTTTCGGTGAACGCGCGCGTGATCTGCCGCGCACGGTCGGGACGGAAGTTGAAGAAGATGATCGAATCGCCCTCTTCGACGAGCGCGACCGGTTTACCGTTTTCCACTATATTGGTGGGCAAAACGAATTCGTCCGTTACGCCCTTTGCATACGAAGCTTCGAGCGCTTCGTAGGGGCATTCCGCATGAATACCGTTACCGATCGTCAGCATATCGTAGGCTTTTTCGATCCTGTCCCAATTGTTGTCGCGGTCCATGGCATAGTATCTGCCGCAGACGGAAGCGATCTTGCCGTAACCGAGTTTTTTCGTTTCTTCGTAAAGCTCTTTCACGAACCCCGCGCCGGAGGTAGGGGAAACGTCGCGCCCGTCCATAAAACAGTGGACGTAAGTTTGTTTTACACCGCGCTCCTTTGCCATTTTGAGAAGGGCGAAGAGGTGTTCGATATGGCTGTGCACGCCGCCGTCGGAGAGCAGTCCCCAAAGGTGAAGCTGCTTACCGTTTGCGATTGCGCCGTCCATTGCCGCAACCAGCGCGGGGTTGGAAAAGAAGTCGCCGTCGCCGATCGCCTTGGTGATCTTGGTTAAATCCTGATAGACGATGCGTCCCGCGCCGATGTTCAGGTGTCCGACTTCGGAATTGCCCATTTGCCCGTCGGGCAATCCCACCGAAAGCCCGCTCGCGCCGAGCGTTGCGGAAGGGTAGTTTTGGATGAATTCGTTAACGTATTTGCTTCCGTCCGTAGTAATGGCGTTGCCTTCGGAAGCGGAGCAAAGCCCGTAGCCGTCCATAATGATAATTGCGTAAGGTGTTTTCATAACTTCCTCGTTATTTATTTTTAGTACGGGTACATTATACCGCAAACTGAAAAAATTGGCAAGCAAAGAGAGAATATTTTTATTTTCTTTCTTTACATTAATTAACATTATTTTTTTCGACAAAATTCTTTTAAATTCGTTGACAAAAATCGGGGGGGGGTGCTATACTTTAGTTAGTAAATAAGAAAAAGGAGAGAGGGAAATGAAAACTGTCGCTAAGGTATTTATTATCCTTGCTATGGTCTTTGGATGTATTGCAATTCTTCCCCTGATTTTCGGTGGGATCACGCTTTCCAAGATCAACAAAGCACAGTCTGCTTCCGAGTTGAAGGTCTGGGGAATCCTTGACATCTTCTTCTGCGGACTCATCGGCGGAATTCTCGTTCTTTGTATCAAAGACGAAGATCTTCAGCCCAAGCAGAACAACGTATGAAAAAAAGCCGTGCGCAAAGCACGGCTTTTTTTCATGCGGCGGATCGTGCGCAGAGAGCCCCCTTGATCATGGGACAGCCAAGAATTGAACCCTCGTTATTCAGAGCGGAACGGAGTGAAACGAAGAATTCTTTTTTTCTTACGGAAAGAGAGTGTAAAAAACGGCGGCGCAGGTTACCGTAATTCCCACAGGGAATTTAATAAAACGCAAATAAAAAGGTTTAGGCATAGCGTTAAGCTGTGCCTTTTCTGTACTTTTTTTCGTGGACGAATTAGGCTACTCGTAGCCTAGTGAGATATAGATATGTTTTATATAGCACGCAAAATTCAATCGGTTGCGTTCTTTCATTTTTCGTGATATAATAATTGTACGATAAACAGTAATTTAGTGGGACAAATCGCTCTTTCAAATCGTTATAATAGTGAGTAAAATAAACGCTTAATCTGTTTAATGTATAGGAGGCTCTTTATGAAAATCAAAAAGTTGTTAATATCGCTTTTACTCTTGATAAGCGGTATGCTTGCTTTTTCGGCTTGCTCAAAAGATACTAATTTTAATTTTGACAAAAACAGCACAGTAGAATTATCATACACTTGTGCTGATGAAGAAAAGAACTTTGATGCAGAACTTACTGCCGAGCAGTTGCGTAATTTTATTCTTTCCTTAAATAAAATAACTTATAGCGAAGTAACTGATAAAGGCATGGATTTCGGTCCTTCATACGATAGTTTGAGAATCATTATCGGAGACGATAATCTCAATTTACCCGACGTTTGGTTTAGGATTGATAACGGAGGATATTTCTATTTTAACGGTAAATTATGCAAGTCGGAAGAAAAATTCGGCTTTTTAGAGCCGTACTTGGTTGAATACTGTCCGAATATTATTCCTAGTTGTGTGTCTTTCGAAGTCCAATATGTAAAACAAACTGTCGGGGCAGAAGAAAATTATCAGATAATTAAAAGCGTAAGCCAACTTAATGATTATATTGCAACCGAAACACAAAATATCGATTTGCCCGATTTTGTATTGTTCAAAGACGAAGTCGTTAATAAGTATAACGACGAGTATTTTGAACATTCTTTCATAGTAATTTTTATGAAGGAAGCGAGTAGCGGTTCATTTGGTTTTAAGGTAAATGATGTAAGGATCAGCAGGGATAGGCTGATTATCAATTATGAAATTGTTGTGCCTTCGGACAAAGATGTTTCCGTAACTTGTGATATGGCATATTGGTATTCTTTTGTTGAATTAAGCAATGAATACAGAACAATGAAAAATGTGGATTTCATTTCATTGAAATAGTACGCTATAATGACTGTGTGATAAATTTCAATTTATCTTTCTAAAAGGTTTGTAGTAAAAAGCTCTCGAACATATCGTTCGAGAGCTTTTGTCCTTGCTTGAAAGTATAACTCTTAATAATTTAGTTTTTTAATTCCCTATGGGAAGTACGCTTCCTGCGCCGCCGTTTTCATGCGTTCTTATTTATTGTAATTAACGATTGCGGCAAAGTCGTTGGGTTTTAAGGAAGCGCCGCCGATCAAGCCGCCGTCGATTTCTTCCATTGCCATCAAATCTTTGCAGTTGCCCGCGTTCATGCTTCCGCCGTACTGAATGCGTACCTTTGCCGCGCAGTTGGGGCAGAACACTTCGGCAAGCTTCTTGCGGATATACCCGATCGTTTCGTTCGCCTGTTCGCTGGTCGCCGTTTTTCCCGTGCCGATCGCCCATACGGGCTCGTATGCGATCACGATTTTCGAAATATCGTCGATTCCCTTCATGCCTTCGGTAATCTGCTTGTCGAGCACGGCTTCCGTTTTGCCGGTTTCACGTTCTTCGAGGCTTTCGCCGATGCACACGATGGGGATCAGTCCTGCGTTCAACGCTGCAAGAGTGCGCTTGTTTACCGTTTCATCCGTTTCACCGAAGTATTGGCGGCGTTCGCTGTGTCCGATGATAACATATTTTACGCCGTATTCTTTTAACATATTGGCGGAAATTTCCCCCGTGAACGCGCCTTTTTCGGCAAAGTGCACGTTCTGCGCGCCGAGCGCGATATTGCTTCCCTTCAACGCTTCCGCCGCGGCGGGAATATCGATTGCGGGTACGCATACGGCAACGTCGCAATCCGCGTTTGCGACGAGGGGCTTTAGGGCGTTGATCAGGGCTACGCCCTCGTTCGCCGTGTTGTTCATTTTCCAGTTTCCTGCAATAATGGGTTTACGCATAATTTACTCCTGTAAATTTGATTTCTACCGATATTATACCACAAACGCAGCGCAATAGCAACGCGCAAAGGAAAATTTTTGAAAAAATTATTCTGAATCAATTTCCGGCGGGTCGATCAAATCGTTGATCCGCCGTTTGCGTTTTGCGGGGCTCTGTCTACGGAACCACCCGTTATAGGATTCTTCGCTGAGTGCGGAATGACGGGGCGGCGGCGGGGGCGCTAAAGAAAAGCCCTCCCCGTTTGAACGAACGGAGAGGACTTCGTATTTACATTATTATTTCTCGTTCAAGCAAGCGATGCCGGGGAGAATCTTTCCTTCGAAAAGTTCGAGCGAAGCGCCGCCGCCCGTGGAGATATGCGTGATCTTATCTGCAAAGCCCAGCTGCGTACAAGCCGCCGCGCTGTCGCCGCCGCCGACGATCGTCGTTGCGCCTTTTGCGTCCGCCAACGCCTGAGCCACTGCAATCGTGCCCGCCGCAAGCGTGGGGTTTTCGAACACGCCCATAGGCCCGTTCCAGATGACCGTCTTGGCGGTCTTGATCTTGTCGGCAAACAGCGCGCGCGTTTTTTCGCCGATGTCGAGTCCCATATAGTCGTCGGGAATCGCGCTCGAGGCAACGACTTTCGTTTCGATCGCCGCGTCGATGGGGTCGGGGAATTCCTTCGCGATCACCGTGTCGATGGGCAGCAGCAATTCTTTTCCCGCCGCTTTCGCCTTGGCGATCATCTCCTTGCAGTAGTCGATTTTCTCTTCGTCTACGAGGGAGGTACCGATTTTTCCGCCCTGCGCCTTGATAAAGGTGTAAGCCATGCCGCCGCCGATAATCAACGTGTCGCACTTTTCAAGCAGGTTGGAGATAACGTTGAGCTTGTCGGCTACCTTTGCCCCGCCCAGAATGGCAACGAAGGGATGGGTGGGGTTTTCGAGGGAATCCGCCATGACGGTGAGCTCTTTTTCGATGAGGAAGCCGCAAACGGCGGTCTTTACCAAGCCGTATTCGACGATCGCCGCCGTGGAGGCATGGGAGCGGTGCGCCGTTCCGAACGCGTCGTTTACATAGATATCGCAGTAAGATGCGAGCTTCTTGCAGAATTCGAGGTCTTTCTTCTCCTCCTCCCAATGGAAGCGGAGGTTTTCAAGCAGAACGCATTCGCCTTCCTTGCAGGCGGCGACCTTTGCCTGCGCGTCTGCGCCGACGACGTCGGTCGCAAACGTAACCTTTCCGCCGAGCAGCTCGTTCAGGCGCTTTGCGACGGGGGCAAGGGTGAGCTTTTTGGGCTCGTCCTTTTTCGCCTTTTCGATAATCGCTTCCGCCGTGGTTTCGCCCGCGTCTACCTTTTTCTTGTCCTTCTTGTTCAGCTTTACTTCTTCCGAGAAGATGGAGTGGGGCTTGCCCATGTGCGAGCAGAGCACGACCTTTGCGCCCTGTTCCATTAAATATTTAACGGTGGGCAGTGCGCCGATGATCCTGTTTTCATCGGTGATGACGCCGTCCTTCATGGGAACGTTAAAGTCGCAGCGCACCAATACTCGCTTGCCCTTTAAATCCTTTAAGTCTTTTACGGTTTTCTTGTTCATAACAAAATTCTCCTTATACGCTTTGCGGTTTCAATTTGAACCTTAATTAATATAATCCATTTTTTTCCTTTTGTCAAGGTTATCGTTTAAAAAAAGTAAAAATCCTCTTTTAATAAAGAAAAGAAGGGGCTCGGAATGACTGCGGGGAAACCTTAAAAAAATATGGGATAAGTGCCGTTAATTCGTTTGACAAACGGTTGTTGATTTGCTAAAATATACTTTGTCTGGAAAACGACGGTTTTTTTTGTGCGCTTTTTTAGAAAACAAAGCCGCGAAATCTACGATTTTCTCCGACCCGTTTGCGGTCGCGGAAATATTCCGAAATAAGAACAAGGAGGAAGCAGAATGCCCACCATCAACCAGCTGATCAAGAAAGGCAGAGAGCGCGAAGCGTTCAAGTCCAAGAGCCCTATTTTGGACAAGTGTCCGCAAAAGCGCGGCGTATGCCTTTCGGTAACGACGACTTCTCCCAAGAAGCCCAACTCGGCGCTTCGTAAAATCGCGAGAGTCCGTCTTACCAACAAGCAGGAAGGTACGGTTTACATCCCCGGCGAAGGACACAACTTGCAGGAGCACAGCTCCGTTCTCATTCGCGGCGGAAGAGTAAAGGACCTTCCCGGCGTGCGTTACCACGTGATCCGCGGTGCTCTCGATACCGCAGGCGTAGCGAAGCGCAAGCAGGCTCGCAGCAAGTACGGCGCGAAACGCCCTAAGTAAGAGCCTGAGTAACTCAACCTGCTTATTTCGGAATATATTCCCGAAGAGTAGGCAGTATTCCCGTAAGGGGAGAAGGTTTGCCCTTTGTCTGCGATGATCCGCGACGCTATATTATATAATGTTAAGGAAATCGTGAACAAGGCAGGCAATAGCCGTACTGTTAGGGAGGCTTGAAAAGCCCTCGAACGCAAAAAAATCAAAAAAAGGAGAACAACCATGCCGAGAAGAGGAGGCGTACCCAAGAGAGACGTTTTACCCGATCCCGTGTACAACAGCAAGGTCGTAACCAAGCTCATCAATCAGATTATGCTTGACGGCGAAAAGAGCGTTGCACAGCGAATCGTGTACGAAGCGTTTACCATGATGGGTGAAAAATTAAATCTGGAACCGATGGAAATTTTCAACAAGGCAATGAACAACGTTATGCCTATGGTTGAGGTAAAGGCACGCCGTGTGGGCGGCGCAAACTATCAGGTTCCCATCGAAATCAGACCCGAGCGCCGTCAGACGCTTGCGATCCGTTGGATCGTGGCGAACACGAGAAAGAGAAGCGAGCGCGAAATGCCCAAAAAACTTGCGGCGGAGCTGATGGACGCATTCAACAACACGGGCGGCTCCGTGAAGAAGAAAGAAGACACGCACAGAATGGCAGAGGCGAACAAGGCGTTCGCACACTTCCGTTTCTGAGGAGGCTGAATTATGCCCAGAGAATACGATTTAAAACACACCCGTAATTTCGGGATCATGGCGCACATCGACGCAGGCAAAACGACGACGACGGAGCGTATCCTGTTTTATACGGGTAAAACTCACAAAATCGGCGAGACGCACGACGGTACCGCTACGATGGACTGGATGGTTCAGGAGCAGGAACGCGGTATTACGATCACCTCGGCTGCGACGACCTGCGTTTGGAAAGGACACCGTTTCAATATCATCGATACCCCTGGACACGTTGACTTTACGGTAGAAGTCGAGCGTTCGCTGCGCGTGCTTGACGGCGCGGTGGCTACGTTCTGCGCAAAGGGCGGCGTCGAGCCCCAGTCGGAAACCGTTTGGCGTCAGGCGGATACCTACGGGGTGCCCCGCGTTGCGTATGTAAACAAAATGGATATTAACGGCGCGGATTTTTACCGCGTCGAAAAGATGATCAAGGAGCGCCTCGGCGCAAACCCCGTTCCGATCGAACTTCCCATCGGAAAAGAGGAAAATTTCCGCGGGATCATCGACCTTATCCGCATGGAAGCGGAGGTCTACTACGACGATTTGGGTAAGGATTTCCGTAAGGAGCCCATTCCCGAGGACATGCAGGCGCTTGCAGAACAGTACCGTGAAAAGCTCGTGGAGGAGGCGGCTTCCGCCAACGACGAGCTCATGGAGAAGTACCTCGATACGATGGAGCTTTCCCAAGAAGAAATCATTGCGGGGCTTCGCGAACGCTGCCTGAAAATGGAAGCGATCCCCATGCTTTGCGGTTCGTCCTACAAAAACAAGGGCGTGCAGTTCCTTCTCGACGCGGTCATCAACTTCCTTCCCAGCCCGTTGGACGTCGCGCACGTCAAGGGCACCGATCCCAAGTCGGGGGAAGAGATTGAAAGAAAGACCTCGGACGAGGAGCCTTTCTCCGGTCTTGCGTTTAAAATCGCAACCGATCCGTTTGTGGGTTCGCTCGCTTATTTCCGTTGCTATTCCGGCGTTCTGGAAGCGGGCTCTTACGTCTACAACTCCACTAAGGAGAAAAAAGAGCGCGTCGGGCGTCTCGTTCAGATGCACTCCAACGAAAGAAAGGATATCGACTGTATTTACTCGGGCGACATCTGCGCGATCGTCGGCTTGAAGAATACGACGACGGGCGACACGCTGTGCGACGAAAAGCACCCGATCATCCTTGAAAAAATGGAATTCCCCGAGCCTGTTATCCAGCTTTCGCTCGAACCCAAGACGAAAGCGGGTCAGGAAAAGATGACGCTTGCGCTCATCAAACTCGCGGAAGAGGATCCCACGTTCAAGACCTATACGGACAAGGAAACGGGACAGACGATTATCGCGGGTATGGGCGAGCTTCACCTCGACATCATCGTAGACCGTCTGCTTCGCGAATTCCACGTGGAAGCCAACGTCGGCGCACCGCAGGTTGCCTATCGCGAAACGTTCCGCAGCACGGTAGATGCGGAGGGAATGTACAAGCGTCAGTCGGGCGGTAAAGGTCAGTACGGTCATTGTAAGATCCACCTCATTCCGCAGGAGCCCGGCGCGGGTTACGCGTTCGAGGATCTCACGGTCGGCGGTTCTATTCCCAAGGAATACATTCCCGCGATCGACAAGGGAATTCAGGAAGCGGCGAGAAACGGTTATCTGGCGGGCTACGAAATGGTAGACTTCAAGGTACAGGTTTACGACGGCAGCTATCACGAAGTCGACTCCTCGGAAATGGCGTTCAAGATCGCCGGTTCTATGGCGTTTAAGAACGGTATGGAAAAGGCAAAACCCGTCCTGCTCGAGCCCATCATGAAGGTGCAGATCATCACTCCCGAGGATTACTTCGGCGATTTGATGGGTAACGTTTCGGGACGTCGCGGCACCATTCTCGGCACGGACGATCGGAACGGCGCGAAGATTATCGATGCGGAGATTCCGCTTTCCGAAATGTTCGGTTACGCTACGGAGTTGCGTTCGCGCACGCAGGGCAGAGGTCAGTTTACGATGCAGTTCGATCACTACTACGAAGTGCCTAAGAGCATTTCCGAAAAGATCGTTTCGAACCGTGCAAACAAGGATTGACCCCAATATCTTGTGTTATTTTCCGTAAAAGAGGAAAATAGAGGTATTTTTGCGAAAAATTCCTAAAAATTTATCGCAAAGTATTTGCAAATTTTAAAACTATCGGTTATAATAATAGGCGGTAGGCGGGTTCAGCTTAATATCAGGAAATGATAGATAGCTGCGCTTCTTCCCGTAAGGGGAGAAAAAGTTATCAAATTTTTATAAAAAATCGGAGGATTACTCAAAATGGCAAAGGCAAAATTCGACAGAAGCAAGCCCCACGTTAACGTAGGTACGATCGGCCACGTTGACCACGGCAAGACCACTTTGACCGCAGCTATCACCATGGTTATGGCGTGCAAAGGTCAAGCACAGAAAATGAAGTATGACGAAATCGACAAGGCTCCCGAAGAGAGAGCACGCGGTATCACGATTAACACCGCGCACGTTGAGTACGAGACGGACAAGCGCCACTACGCGCACGTTGACTGCCCCGGACACGCCGACTACGTTAAGAACATGATTACGGGCGCTGCCCAGATGGACGGCGCGATCCTCGTTGTTGCTGCAACCGACGGTCCTATGCCCCAGACCCGCGAGCACATTCTGCTTGCCCGTCAGGTAGGCGTTCCTTATATCGTCGTATTCCTCAAC
>ERZ777306.4525-NODE-4525-length-12524-cov-4.057583_pt1 | contig 12524 bp, 7 predicted proteins | sample MGYA00374966_ERZ777306 | MGnify/ENA primary metagenome ERZ777306 (study PRJEB29329, sample SAMN06343882) | mouse gut metagenome | isolation source: Mouse cecum | place: Austria: Vienna | collected 2014-11-15 ...
TGGCGCGGAACTTGCGAGTAAGACCGATATAAGCGTTTGTCCGCATTGCGGCGGCAAACTGCGCCAAGACGAGGATGTGCTCGATACTTGGTTCTCGTCGGCTTTGTGGCCGTTTTCTACGCTCGGTTGGCCGAACGACACCGAGGACATGAGACGGTATTATCCTACCGACTTGCTCGTAACGGCATACGATATAATCCCGCTTTGGGTGTCGAGAATGATATTCTCGGGCATAAAACACACCGGTAAAATACCGTTCAAAGACGTTTATATACACGGACTGGTACGCGACGATATGGGACGCAAGATGAGCAAGTCTCTCGGCAACGGCGTAGACCCGATGGAAGTTATCGACGGCGTTGGAGCGGACGCGTTGCGCTTTTCGCTCGTAAACGGCGTTGCGCGCGGCGGAGACGTGTGTTTTTCGGCATCGTCGCTCAACAGTTACCGCAATTTCATGAACAAGCTGTATAATGCCGCGAAGTTCGTTATAGGCGCGTGCGAAACGCACGGTTACGAGGAAAAGCCGAGCGCGAAAACCGTTGCGGACGGATGGATAATGAGCAAGATAGATTCGCTCGTCGCGGCTGTGACAAACGCAATGAACAAGTACGACGTAGGTCACGCGGCGCAGCTCATGTACGATTTTATATGGGATGAGTTCTGCGATTGGTATATCGAGCTTGCCAAAGTACAGTTCAAGTCGGGCGACGCGAAAAACACCGCCGGCGTGCTGCGCGATTCGCTCGTGACGCTCGTAAAACTCGTGCACCCCGTTATACCGTTCATCACTACGGAAATATACGATAATATCCCCGCATGCCGCGGCGAGCTTATGCTGAGCAAGTTCCCTACAAAGAAAAAACGCGATCTTAAGACCGAAGAGCGGCTTACGGAAAGACTTAAAGACTGCATACGCGCGGTGCGCAACCTCAAGCAGACTAATTCCGCCGTGGATAAAAACCCGTGCGTATACGTGGACGGTGACGAAGAACTTTGCGCCGCGCTCGTAGCATATCTGCCGTCGCTTGCGAAAACGGGCGAGGTACTGCGCGGCAGTGCGGACAACAGCGCGCTCATCGCACTCGACGGTATAAAGCTGTACGTATCGCTTTCCGATGTGAATAAGGAGCGCGAACGACTCGAAAAGGACCTCGAGTTTGCGCGAAAGGAACTCGCTCTCGCCCAGGGCAAGCTGAACAATGCGGGATTTTGTGCCAAAGCGCCGGAAAGCCTCGTTGCGGCAGAGCGCGAAAAAGTAAAGAACTATACCGAGCGTATTCGCGTTTTGACAGAAAAACTCGGCTAAAATCCAAACATTTATCCGAAAGTAATTTACATTCGTATAAAAACATGCTATAATAATTTTCAATAGTATTATCAAAAGCGCGTGAGGTAGGGAATTTCCGCCGCACCGTGTCCGAGGAGAAAATTTGAACCAATCCGAAGAGGACATACTCAATAAGTTGATTGTGCTGTTTGTCTTTGACAAAATGGGTATCGCGCTCGACGAGAAGACGATCATCAATATTTGCTATACTCAAAATTCGTGGATGATGCCGCTGTATTGCATGGACGCAATGCAAAAACTCGTAAAAGAGAAATTTATCAGTCAGGTTTCTCGCGGTAAAGACAAGCTGTACACATTGACGCCGGACGGCAGGAATTGTTTGGGCAATTTTTACTCACGCATACCCGAATCGCTGCGAAGGGAAATAGACGGTTATGTGCGAGCCAACCGCATGGCGTTCAAGCGTCAACAGGAATACGCGCACACATATTTTAAGAACAGCGACGGAACGTATACGGTATGGCTGCGCATAGTGGAGCCATCCGCAACGCTTATGGATCTTAAGTTTGTTGTCGCGAATAATAAAACGGCAAAGTATATTCACGAGAATTGGGAAAACAAAGCGGCAAACGTGTATCAAATGCTGCACGATCAACTCGTGGAATAAAGCGTATCAAGGAGGTCGGATACTCGAATGGAAACATATAAGACGACGGGCACGTGCTCGCGAGAGATAATTTTCGACGTGCAAAACAACAAGATCGTATCGCTAAAATTTATTCGCGGCTGTGCGGGCAACACACAGGGCGTGGCAAAGCTCGCATTGGGAATGGACGTTGACGAAGTTATAGCGCGGTTAAAAGGCATACAGTGCAGAAACGGTACGTCATGCCCCGATCAGCTTGCGCAAGCGCTTATAGAATACAAAGCCGCGCACCCTAACTCTTAAGGCGGCGACGGCATGAAAAGCACAAAACGACTCGTAATGATCGCGATGTTCGTCGCGCTCGTGATCGTAGGCGGATTTATATCCGTGCCGATACCGTTTACCGACGTGCAGTTATCGTTTCAAACTGTGTTCGTCATAGCGGCGGGGCTGATACTCGGCAGCAGAGACGGCGCGCTTGCGGTTGTAATTTATGTGACGATGGGGTTGATCGGAATCCCCGTGTTTACTCAAGGCGGCGGTATAGGCTACGTTCTTATGCCGTCATTCGGGTATTTATTGGGATTTCCTATAGGTGCGGCGGTGACGGGCGCGATAAACAAACGCCTTAAAAAAGTATCGCGCGGCGGCGCGTTTTTTGCCGCGCTCATAGGTATGCTGCCCATATATGCGATAGGCATGTCTTATCAGGTTCTTATAGTGTACTTACATCTCGGAAAGAGCCTTGCCGCAGCGCTCGGCGGACTGCCTGCGATAGTCGTGCTCGCTGTCAAGGACGCGATACTGTGCGGTTTTACTTCCGCATTGTATCCGGCATTGCACAGAGCCATGCGCGCAATGGGCATGGTCGAAAAACGCGGCGCGAAAGGGTATGCGCGTATCTGCGAAAGAATATAGGATATAATTGAAACATGTCGAGTTTGTCGCTGCGCAATATTGGCAAAACGTATGCGGGCGGTGTTCAAGCCGTGCGCGATTTGGATCTCGAAATAGCCGACAAAGAATTTATCGTAATAGTCGGTCCTTCCGGTTGCGGAAAATCTACGGTACTGCGCATGATAGCGGGGCTTGAAGACGTCACTTCGGGCGAACTGCTTATGGACGGCGTGAAGATAAACGATACCGAGCCTAAAGAGCGCGATATAGCGATGGTGTTTCAAAACTATGCGCTGTTTCCGCATATGACGGTGCGCGAGAACCTCGCGTACGGGTTAAAGATAAGACGCGTCGATCGAAATGAGATCGCCGAACGCGTGAACGCCGCGGCGGAAGCGCTCGGCATATCCGAGCTGCTCGACCGCAGACCTAAATCGTTATCGGGCGGGCAAGCGCGGCGAGTTGCGCTCGGCAGAGCGATAGTCCGCGAGCCGCGAGTGTTTCTACTCGACGAGCCGCTTGATAATCTCGATGCGACGCTGCGCGTTCAGATGCGGATGGAAATCATCAAAATGCACCGAAGATTGAAAACGACGTTCGTGTACGTTACTCACGACCGCACGGAAGCTATGACTATGGGAACGCGTATAGCAGTTATGCGCGACGGCGTTCTGCAACAGGCGGATACGCCCGCGACGCTTTACGACGACCCCGCGAATCTGTTTGTAGCGTCGTTTTTGGGTACGCCGCAAATAAACACGTTCGATGCGGCGCTTGAAACGCGTGACGGAAATTTATGCGTGTTGATAGGCGAGCATAAAATTGCGATCCCGCCCGAACGCGCCGATCGCATCGACAAAAACCGTGTAGGCGATAAAATTTTATTTTGCGTGAGACCGGAGAGCGTGCGCTGTCATACGGACGAACGCGACGGAATTTGCGCAACGATAGACGTTGCGGAAAACCTCGGCAACGAATCGATAGTGTATTTTAACGTCGCCGGCAAGGACGGATACGTTGCGGCGCGCACCGATTCGAGAAACTTCAAACAGGGCGAGACCGCATATTTGAGTTTCGACGCGAACGGGATGCTGTTTTTCGATGCCGAAACAGAACAAACGCTATTAACTAAAAAAACCGCTTAATGCGGTTTTTTCGTGTAAAGCAAAACTTGTGCGTAAATAAGTAAAGCCTTACTGTTATTATGATGCGCAGTTTTGCGCAATATATTCACCGTTGCGAAAAAAATCCGCACGTGCTTATGCAAGTGCGGAAAATTCGGAGGTAAAGTCATGTCACATAGCTTAAGACCATGCTTTACTTATTTATTATGCGCAGTATCTCGGACAATATGCGTATTTTATCCGTTTGCGCAATATAAGGGCATAATGTCCGATTTATTTCTTTTTAAGTTCGTAGCCCGTTTTTCCGTCGAGAACGGCATAGCCGAGTTTGTCGAGTTCGGCGCGCAATGCGTCCGACTTAGCCCAATCGCGATTAAGCCGCGCTTGCCAACGCTCCTCTGCGATCGACGATACTTCGGCGGGGATATCGTCGGCTTGTTTTTCGCGTTTGACGTGCAGTTGCAAACCGAGCAGTCCGTCGAGTTCCGCTACCGCGTCGTAGATTTCGCGACACGGCTCGAGTTTGACCAAGGTCCATAACTTACCGAGCGCGAGAGGGTAGTTGAGATCGTCGTATACCGCGTTCTTTATATCTTGTACGCACGCGTCGATCGCACTCTTTGCCGCGTTGTTTTCGGGTGCGTCTGCGCACAGCGCCACGCTCGCGCAAAGCCGTTCGTATGCGGTTTGAGCCGCGCTCAAGCCCTCGAAAGTGAAGTTCAGCTTGTTGCGGTAATGCGTATTCATGCAGAAATATCTGAACGCGAGCGGTGAATAGCCTTTTTCGATCAAATCGTCGATCGTGTAAACGTTGCCGAGCGACTTGCTCATCTTTCCGCCGTCAACGAGCATAAACTCGCCGTGAATCCACATATTGACTGCGGGATGTCCGAGCAACGCTTCCGACTGCGCGATCTCGTTTTCGTGATGAATGGGAATATGATCGACGCCGCCCGTGTGTATATCGAAACGTTCGCCCAAAAATTTCTTGCTCATAGCCGAACATTCTATGTGCCAACCGGGATAACCCATGCCCCAAGGCGATTGCCATTGCATTATGTGGTTCTTTTCGGCTTTTTTCCAGAGCGCGAAATCGGCGGGATGGCGTTTTTGCGTGTTTACCGCTACGCGCGCGCCAGCGAGCGCGTCTTCTATATTGCAACGCGACAGTTTGCCATAATCGCCGAATTTTGAAATATCGAAGTATATACCGTCGTCGGTCTCGTAACCGTAGCCGAGTTTGCACAGTTCGACCACGAACGCTATCATTTCGTCGATGTTGTCCGTTGCTTTGGCTATTATTTCCGGCATGAGAATATTCAGCCGTGCGAGGTCCTTGAAAAAGACGTCGGAATACATCTTTGCGATCTCTTCCGGTGTTTTGTGCTGCTTTTTCGCGGCGGATTGCATTTTATCTTCGCCGTCGTCGGCGTCGCTCGTCAAGTGTCCGACGTCGGTTATGTTCATGACCGATTTTGTCGTATAGCCTGCGGTTTTGAGCGCGCGGCGCAACTCGTCCATAAAAACATATGTGCGGAGATTGCCTATATGCGCATAATTGTATACGGTAGGTCCGCACGAGTAGGTGGTAACCGTGGGCGGAGCGATCGGATCGAGTTGTTCCTTGCTTCGCGTCAGCGTGTTGTAGAGAAATATTTTGTCCATTTAGTCTCCGTCCTTTTGCGTCAGCTTTTCTATTTTCGCCTCGAGTTCGTCTATCTTGCGCTTGAGTTCGCAAACTTCTTCTTCTACGGGGTCGGGCAGAGCTTGCGACAGACTGTCGCAGCAATTATCTATGCGTTTGCCCGCGATCCTCACCACGTGCCCCGGTACGCCTACTACTGTAGCGTTAGGCGGCACTTCGTCGAGCACTATCGAGCCTGCGCCTATCTTTGCACCCGAACCTACCGTAAACGGACCCAAAACTTTTGCACCCGAGCAGATCATAACGTTGTCTTCTACGGTGGGGTGGCGTTTGCCTTTGTCTTTGCCCGTGCCGCCGAGAGTGACGCCCTGATAGATTATAACGTTGTCTCCGACAACTGCGGTCTCTCCGATCACGACGCCCGCGCCGTGGTCGATGAACACGCCCTTGCCGATCACAGCGCCTGGGTGTATTTCTATGCCCGTAAAAAACTTGGTCAGCGCAGAGAGCAATCGTGCAAGCAGAAAATATCTGTGGATATACAGAAAATGAAAGAAACGGTACATGACGAGCGCATGAAATCCGCTGTAGCAAATCGCCGCTTCAAATTTATTTCGCGCGGCGGGATCGTTACGCATTACGGCGTCGAGATCGCAGCTTATTGCATAAAAGGCATATACACGTTTCATAAAAGACTTGTGATTGCGGCATTCGGCGTGCGTGCGTGTTGATCACGTATCGCGAAAATCGATAGCAAGCGAGCCGCATACCGCTTCGATTCTTACTTATTACAAAAACGCCGCTTTGAGTATCGCGGGATAATCGCAGCGGCTTACTACATTACTATTATAATGAGCGGGGGAGCGTGGTTATACCAAACTCGGCGTACGGTTTATTCCAAACCGTTGAGAAACGCTATAGCCGCCTCGAGTTTTTTCTCGCCCTTTTGAAGTTCTTTTTCGTTAAGGTTGAGCTGCTTGGCTACCGATTCGTCGAGATTGGCGATCATGCGGTTAAGCTCGTTCAAGCCTTTTTCGGTGATCTTGTAATGAACCGAACGCATATCGCGCTCTACGCGCATTTTCTCGATCAAGCCTTCGGCTATCATGTTGCGCGCGAGAATGGTGAGATTGGGCTTTGCTATCGAAAGTTCTCCGACCAACTCGCGCGGAGAAAGAACATCATTGCGCACTAAGTAAAGCAGGCGCATTTTTTGCGAGATAACTATACCGTTATCGCAGTTCTTACAGAGTTTACGCGTGGTCATGTTGATAGAAAGAATTTGTTCTGCTAACATAATACATCTCCTATATTCTTTTATGTAATGCAAATCGTGCGTGCGTGGCGGTTAGGCGTTGCCGAATCACGATTGCTTTTTATAATTTTATCATATCCCGTACCTTATTGTCAAATATTTTTAAGGGGTTTTTTATCTTATGCGTTATGTTCGGTATATTACGGCATATATGCCGATGTCGAAAAGGTTAACGCTCGCATATAGTGATTGTTAGCACTGTACGATGCAGACTGCTAAAATTTGCCGAAAAATACGTAATATATCTTGACAAAACCCGCCGTATAATGTATTATGTATAAGTAAAATGCCATAAAGAGGTGCGTTATGCCCATTTCAAACGAGATCATAGAACTCGAGCCGGTCAAAAAAGGCAAGCTCAAGTTTATAATTTCCATAGTTATCGCCGCGGTAATGCTTGCGCTTGCCGTGACGTTTTTGGTCATGTATATCATCAAACCCGCCGCGGAGGAGTATACCGGAAAAGTAAACGGCGTTTCCGTAACGTACACGGAATTGTTCGACACCGGCGAGACCGACGGCTCGGGCAACAAAGTGTATACCGCTTCGGCGGGGAATAAATACATCGTTTACGCCGAGGCGAATACCGAAGGCGACGCTTCCGACGGTATACGTTGGGACGTTTCAAACAACGATGCGTTGATAGACGTAAAGTATGACAGAGAAAAACTCGAGGACGGCAGCCTCGGTCGGTTTTTTTGTTCGTTTACGGTAAATGCCGATTTCGTTGCGAGTAACGGCAAGTCCGTGGTTTCGCTCACTGCGCGTTCTTTGGCGGACAGCAGCAAAATATCGACTGTTTACATGAAACTCGTAAAGCAAAACACCGAGCATATCATACTCGACAGATATTCTTGGAGAACCAAATCCTCGATCACCAATCCCGCCGTCAATTCTTCTACTTTCGACATTAAAGGCAAGTCTATCGACGTTGCATATATCGAGGGACGCGACCCTACGTATACGATAAACTTCAGACAGCTCGGCAAATACAATTCGTCGACTAACGAGTATTCCAAGATCTCGTATGTGGGCGGGGACAACGACGTAGTCGTAAAGTCGGATAACGAAAACGTATTGTATATAGAATCGCAGCCCCGTCAGTCCGGTCCGAACGTTACTACCAACAGCATGACGTTCAAAGTGCGGGGAACGGGCACGGCAAAGATAACGTTTACCGCAAAAGATTCCGGCATTACCCAAGATATTACGATAAATATCAAGAGCTGCGAGGCTCTCGGTTATATCGAAGATATTTATTTTTCGTCTATACCCGTAACAAAAGACTTCTTTACTCAGGAAGGTTTGACGGACGATAACATCGGTCAGTATATACAAAAAGGCGATCTCAATCTCGTGCGGCCTACGCTCGCGATGACTTACGACAATATTTACAATCACATTATCATAAAGCCTTTGTCCGTTCAGTTCGATGAAGCAAAAGGCGAAATGAAAACCGATTGGCAGAATAAGATCAAGATCGAATCGGATTCGTCAAAGTCGAAAAAAGACGCTATAACGATCACGCGCATGTCCACATACACGCGCATAATGACCAATCAATTGTCAAAGGCAAGCGAGTGCGCGTTGATAATAACCGACGATTCGCAGGAAAAAATGGGCGCGCGCGCATCTGTCGGTGTGAATATCGTTGCGGGCAACACATCGGGAACTGCGGAGCTTAAAAACGGCTCTATCGTTTATACCGACAAGCAGATAGAGGACGGGTTCAAAGACGGTATAGCTGCGTCTCAAGCTACTTCGTTCGTGTTTAACGTGCGGTTCAATTTCACTGCGCCCGCCGAACAGAAAATCGATACTATGATCGATTATGTGTCGAAGAGCTATAAATTCGAGAACGTCAGCAACGGAGTCAAAATATATCTCGGAACGACGGAGCTTACCGGCGGAACGGTATATACATTGAGCAAAAACGACTTTACCGTTACGCAGGGAGCGGATAAAAACACGTACTACGGCGAAGTAAGTTTCAGGATCGGTTTCGATAACGAGATGAGCGCGGGGCAGTGCGGATTTACGTTTACCAAGATCGGTTCGGATATCCCGTTCTTCAGCTCGCAGAACTCCGCTTGGAGCAAAAGAGTAAAGTTCAAAATAGCTATCGATCCCGATACGGCGTATTTTATCCCTACGGAAAACATCACCGAAATCGTGACAAAGAGCGGAAATCAGACCGGGCATTTTTATCCCGCAAACCCGACTGCGGAGCGAAAGACCGACAGCGATGGTAACGCGTACTACGAAGGCTCGTTGGACGTTTACGTTCAGCATCTCGGCAAACAAATCCCCGTATGGTTCAAGCCCGAAGATTTTATCGGTAAAAATTCCGAAAGCGGCACAATCGAAGCAAGCAATATTCTGACCAACACCGTTATTTCAAACGACAACAGCGGAAATCTCATATTCGGCGGCGGTTTGTCGTCCGACGCCGCGGTTAAATCGACTGTGACGGTAAAGAACATAAACGGCAGAGTGATAGGAAAATTCAATATAAACGTTTATGTGTTCGACGCTTATAAAGAAATAAAATGCAAGAATGCGGACAGCGAGACGCATCAGTATTCGGCTAAGGAAGCGAGCGCAGCCGATTATTACGGCAAGGTCGTCGTAAAAGACGAACTTTTGGCTAACAAACTGAAAGTGGAAACGGAATTTGCCGCATATACGGGCAAATTGGACGTTGATATAGAATACGGCAGCGGTAACTCGTTGCTCGGAAAGTGGAACGACAGCAAGACGGAAAAGCTGTTCTATATAGGCGGCACAATAGACGCTCCGCAAGGCGACCCGTTGTTCAAATACACGAGAACGGGGCTTACGCCCATGGTCGATCTGTTCGCATACAGTTACAACAATAATGCGGACGTCAGCCGTATAACGGTTATATACAAGCCGACCGACATCGATACGTGGTTATTGCCTACGGACTTCTCGTGCCGCAGAGATCACGTGTTCGAGCGTCGTACCGACGGCGTAAAGCTGTTCTCGACCAATAAATTCGACGACGAATCGGAAATTTCCTCGGTAGGCGACGTGTTTTCGCATAACGCCAATCACAACACAAATATCACACTGTATCTTTCGTCTATCGTCGATATAGGCAACGGAACGCCCGTCGTGGCGCGCAAAGCCATAAACGACAGCAGAACGGTTGCCGCGTATACGCTCGCGTATTTCGATGTTAAGGGCGGCGAAACCGAAGGCGTGTCCGCAGGCAAGTACAGAGACCTGTCGTTCAAGACTCCCGAATTGACTAATGAACCGAGCAAAACCATTACGTTTAGTTTGGAGATCAACGGAATCGCGAGCAACAAGCGCGTAAACGTCGTCGTGTCCAACGAAGCGCGCGACGTTGCAAAGATAGAATTTTTCGATGCGGACGGCAGTACATCTGTCGCGTCGCTGTCAGAATCGGATCTTTCTTCGCTAAACAGCATTGTATTCGGTAAGTTCGCTTCGAGCGACACGGATTGTTACGGCAAACCCGTGCACATGAAGATTACTTACGTTGCCTACGATGCGTCGAAACACAATGCGTTCGCGCCCGTAACGCTCACGTTCCCCGATCACGTAAGGCTCGTGCTGGACGGCGTGACGGTGGACGAGAGCGGCGAGCATACGTTTATAAAAGACAAGAGCAGTATCGCAGATGCAAATGCGGTTCTTTGGGTAGAGAACATGCGTTTCGAGTTGATAAAGGAGAAGATCACGTCTTCTGACGCAACGTCGGGCAGTACTCTCGAACAATGGAACGGAATAATCAAAGCGGTAGGCAACGATCAAGTCGCTAATATAAACATTTCCGTCGGCACGTCCGTCATGGAGATCAAGTATCAACAGTACGACTTGGCTAACAGACGCCCGATAGACGAGAGCTTTACAAGCGGAGAAAACGAAGTGCATTTGAATATGGCTCTCGACGGAACGGACAAAACCGCCGTCGACGGCGCGGCACAGTCGTTACGATTGAGATACTTCACGTATGCCGCCAACGACGGATACTCAAATTGGTTCGATACTTTGACAGACTCTACGGGAGCGTACGGCAGCGGATATTACGTAAACGGAATTCTGTTCAATAAGGAAATGATGAATCCCGTGATTTTCAAAAAGCAAGCCGACGGTACGTACACGGAAGACGAAGGCACGCTTATCTGGGATCTTAACAAAGAAACGCGTATTATCACCGTCAAGCCGAATATCGCAAACTTGGTAGCCGGCGTGCAAGAGTTTAAGATCGAGCTTACGGATAGATCGAATAAGGAGAGTGAAAACGGCAAAACGTTCACGCTCAAGATCGTAGTTACTGTTTCCTTTAACGTGTTTAGCGTCGATCAAGCCGCGGAACAATACAATATACAAACGTCAGGCAAAGCGGGCGACAATACCTATGCCGAAGCGAACGGAAGCATCGTTTATAATTACGGCAATGCCGCATACGCGCCCGCATCGACCGACGGCGTAAGAGTATATTTGGAGAAAAAGACGGGCGATAACAGTTTCGAGAGCTACGAAAGCTCCGATATGAACGTTGCGTTCACAAATACGGACTTTACCGTAAAAGTCAAAAACAGCGTTACGGGTATAAGCGACCTGTTGTATATCACGGTTGATCACAACGGCAAAATTTCGCGCAAACCGCTGTATATCTCCACTTCGTCTACGGGTATAAGGCTCAAGGCGGGCGGAATTTCCGTAAGCGGAAACGTGGCAAACGTTAACGTTACGGGCAGCGTAAATAACTTCGCTATCGCCGCCGAGGCTTATAATCTCGGTTCTGGCAGCGTCATCGGCGATGTCATCTGGTACGGATTGTTTACCGATCCCGCATGCAATACCGCGGCAAGCTATGCCGAATACGTAAACGGAAACATCGTGTTCAAGGCGGGCGCGGGTACCGACGGCGCGGTATATCTCAAAGCGTATCTCAAAGCCGAGGACGGCAACGAAAACGCCGCCGTTTCCCCGCTCGTGATAACTGTCAATTACACGGTCGATATAGGGAACGTTGTGCTCGACGATATTCTCGTCGGTTCGAGTCTGCCCACGCTGCTGTTCTACGGCGGCGCGAGCACGTATTTCGATCTTGACGGACACATCAAGGCGACAACTGTTTTGGGCGACGTTATCTCCGGAGCGACAAACGCCGTTGCCGTCAAAGACGGCAATCTAACGGTGAGCGGGTTCGAGGTGAGAGCGGGAAGCTCTCAAGGCGGAACAATAACCGTTACCGCGACGTATAACGGTAAATCGCAATCGAAAGATTATATTGTTTCGGCTCGAACCGTCGAGCTTACGAATTTGACTGCGTCCGCATATTCGGCTACCGTGAACATTGCGGAAAGCGACAGCGCGACTGTCAAATGGATGTGCAAAACGATAAACGGAATGTCGAACGTGTTGTCGTTTAACGCCGTTGCCGCCGGTAACAAGTTTACCGTAAGCACTGCTGCGGATAACACGTCTACGATCACCGTAAATCGCAGCGCGTTTACGAGCGCCGATTACAAAGAACACAAGTTTACTGCTACGCTCACTTATGCGTCGAGTTCGGACGCCGTCAAAGGCTCTATAGTTTTGACGCG
>ERZ777306.4529-NODE-4529-length-12511-cov-4.264049_pt1 | contig 12511 bp, 9 predicted proteins | sample MGYA00374966_ERZ777306 | MGnify/ENA primary metagenome ERZ777306 (study PRJEB29329, sample SAMN06343882) | mouse gut metagenome | isolation source: Mouse cecum | place: Austria: Vienna | collected 2014-11-15 ...
TTGTGGAGAAGAATGTAGCCGCCCTGAAAGAGCTTGTGCGAAGCACAGGTGCCGATATAGGTGTCATATATGACGGTGATGCGGACAGGGTCATGTTCGTCGATGAAAATTCACGCTTTATCTCTCCTGACCTTATGATTGCCGTGCTTGGACATTATTTCCTTGAAGAAAGGGGAGAGAAGGGCATTGTGCTGCAGGATATCAGGAGTTCCAAAGCGGTAGGGGAGTATCTTGCGCCTATGGGCGGACAGATGCGCACCTGGAAAGTCGGACGTGCCTTTGCCGCTCATAAATTGAGGGAGCTTGACGGGGTCTATGGAGGAGAGCTTGCCGGACATTATTATTTCCGTGATTTCTTCTACTCCGACAGCGGACTGCTCGCTTCTATCCTGATACTTGATGTGGTGGCCGCGATGAAGGCAAAAGGCATATCATTGAGCCGCCTGATAGCCGGAATCGAGAAATATCAGAATTCAGGGGAAATAAACTTCCGTATAGAGGACAAGCAGGGTGCTATGGATGCTGTAAGGGACCATTTCATGTCTACGGAGGAATCAACTGCATATATGGATTTTGACGGATACAGGGTTGAGTTCCCTCAGTGGTGGTTCAATATCCGTCCGTCGAATACCGAGCCTTATCTCAGATTCATCTGCGAGGCCACTTCAAGAGAGCTGCTGGATGAAAAGATCGCTGTGGTGAAAGAAATACTTGAAACGCGCTTCGGTGCAGAATAATTGTAGCATTGATGTTGTCGGAACGTTTTATATATTGTATTGTTTCAGGGCTTATGCTGGCTGTGCAGTCTGTGTACGGTGCGGCAGATGGTGTGCCGAGGAAAGCGTTGAAGGTGGCTGAGGCTGAGGTGATTCTCCCGAGGACTGCTTTGCGTCCTGTAAAATCATTGATAGACAGTGATGCCGTGCCGCTTGATACCCTTGATACAGGGAATGAATCTGTCAAGGTTGTACTGTACAGCAACAATACCTGGCGTTACCTTAAGGATCTTTCCCGGACTGTGGACTCGGGCATTTTCCAGGAGAATTGGGACGAAACCGTCACCAATCCGTATAAAATACCGCTGGACAGCCTGCCGGTATCCTGGAGGGTGTGGATGGTGGACAGCCTCAGCCAGTATCACTGTCCTTTTCAGGGGAGTATCCATCCTCGCGGAAAGTTCGGTGTCAGAAGGGGAAGGCGTCATCAGGGTGTGGACCTGCCTCTTGCCTCCGGCACTCCGATATATGCTACGTTTGACGGAAAGGTGCGTATGTCCATGTATGTCCGCGGATTCGGAAACCTTATAATAATCCGCCATCCCAACGGACTGGAGACTTTTTATGCCCATCTGTCAAAAAGGAATGTGGAGGCCGGTGACCTTGTCAATGCCGGTGATGTAATAGGCCTTGGAGGCTCTACCGGACGTTCTACAGGACCTCATCTTCATTTCGAGACAAGGTATAAGGGATTTGCCTTTGATCCGCAATGGCTTATAAATTTCTCGACAGGCGAGTTGAGGCACAGGCTTTTTCTTCTGAAGCGGAGACAGTTCAACCCGTACAGCAATTACGAACAGGATTTCGAGGACGAGTTCCGTAATGATGAGGAAGACAGGAAAGAGGATGCTGAAAAAGCGGCTATGCGTTATTATACTGTGCGCTCGGGCGACACTCTGGGCCGTATTGCCATCAACAATGGAACTACCGTATCTGAAATTTGCAGACTCAACGGGATTACAGCCAAGACGGTCCTCAGAATAGGCCGTAAGTTGAGGGTAAAGTAGCCGCGATTTTATGCCCATTGTCAAAAAATGTTAATTTTTAGTGCTGTTTTGCAAGATAATGTGTACATTTCGGTGCTAAAACCTGAATAAAATGACCGAATCAACAATACAACGAATTGATTTGGATGCTATTGTCCGCAGTCGTGCGGGCAAGAAGGCCAGATATATACCTGGTTTTGTGGTCAGTTTCCTCAAGAAGCTGGTACACCAGTCATTTATAAACGGCTTTCTGGAGAAAGGATATACAGGAGTTGAATTCTGTGGAAACTGTCTTGACTATCTTGATGTCAAGGTCGTCGTCGAAGGTCTGGAGAATATTCCCGACAAGACAAAACGCTATACGTTCGTCTCCAATCATCCTCTTGGTGCAATAGACGGGGTCACGCTCGGAATGGTTCTGGGAAGGCATTATGACGGCAGGATAAAATATCTTGTCAATGATCTTCTTATGAATCTCAAAGGATTGGCCCCCCTCTGCGTGCCTGTCAACAAGATCGGGAGCCAGGCAAGGAATCTTCCGCTCCTTATCAATGAAGCATTCAGATCGGACAATCAGATGCTGATGTTCCCTGCGGGGATATGTTCAAGAAAGATAGACGGCAGGATACAGGATCTGCCCTGGACGAAAGCCTTTATAACCAAAAGTATAGAGTCGGGACGTGATGTCGTGCCTGTATATTTTGAAGGTCGGAATTCAGAGCGGTTCTACAATATCGCAAGGTTATGCGGCAAGCTTAGGCTGAAATTCAATTTTGCCATGCTTCTGCTGCCGGATGAAATGTACAGAAGCCGTGGAAATACCTATAGGATAAAAATAGGAGAACCGATTCCATACAGTGCCTTCGACAGTTCCAGGACTGCTTCAGAATGGGCACAGGAAGTTAGAAACCGGGTTTATCAATTAAGCGTAAGGGATGGAAAACATAATAGAACCTATAGACAGGGAGCTGCTGAAGGCGGAACTGTCAAAAGAGAAAAAACTCAGGGACACCAACAAGGGAGGTAACGAGATCTATATAGTTACCTGCAATGACGCGCCCAATGTCCTGAAGGAAATAGGCCGTCTGAGGGAGATCTCCTTCAGAGCTTCCGGGGGGGGCACCGGGCTTTCTATGGATATCGATTATTTTGATACTATGGAAAATCCTTGCAGGCAGCTTATTCTGTGGGATCCGGATGCGGAGAGAATCATAGGCGGATACAGGTTCCTCCTCGGTACGGATATGAAATTTTCAGAGGACGGGCAGCCTGTTCTCGCTACTTCACATCTGTTCCGTTTCTCCGAGAAGTTCATAAAGGAATATCTGCCATATACTATAGAGCTGGGACGTTCATTCATCTCTCCTGAATATCAGAGGAAAGAGGCCGGGACAAAAGCCCTGTTCGCGCTGGACAATCTCTGGGACGGTCTCGGGGCTCTGATGATACAGACTCCCGGGATGAAATATTTTTTCGGCAAGATGACCATGTACCCGTCCTATGACAGCTATGGGCGTGATCTAATACTGCATTTTCTCGACAAGCATTTCAGCGATGATGAAAATCTTGTAGTCCCTCATAATCAGCTTCCCATAAAGACTGACTCGCATATTATGGACGAGGTCCTGACAGAAAAGGAGTTCAAGGATGACTATAGGCTTCTCAATGCTGAAATCCGTCGCCTCGGATACAATATCCCTCCTCTTGTGAATTCTTATATGAGCCTGTCGCCGACTATGAAGATGTTCGGTACGGCGATAAATGATGAGTTCGGAGATGTCGAGGAGACTGGAATCCTTATCGCTTTCGATGAAATGTACGACGAGAAGAAGGAGCGTCATATAGATTCTTTTATCAGGCAGAAGATAGATGCCATCAAGAGACGTTTTCCTGATGTGGCGGACGGTGTCAATGAACTGGCTGAAAGGATAAGGGCACGCCGGGGACGTATACACGCCAGGCGTGAATCCAGTAAGGATAGATTCCGCAAGAAACATATAAGGTAATAATCAAATATCAAGGATTTATTGGAAATGAGACGAATTATCGCTGTAGTGTTGATTCTGTCTGCATTTGCGGCAGCAGCACAGGCCCAGATCAAGATCGGGAACCGTACAATCAATGTCAAAAAAGCTGTCCAGGCCGCGAGTGATGTGGCGAATGCCATAACCCTTTCTGACGAGGACATAGCCTCGATGAGCCACGAGTCGGTGGTGTGGATGGACGAGCACAATCCTGTGGATACGCTTGAATATGACGCAAGACTCAAAAGGCTTACTGCAGGAATTGACCAGGTCAACGGCCTTCCGCTTAATTTCAAGGTGTACTATGTGAGCGATGTGAATGCGTTTGCCTGCGGGGACGGTTCCATCAGGGTGTTTTCAGCTTTGATGGATATGATGGACGATGATGAGCTGATGGCTATTATCGGGCACGAAATAGGCCACGTTGTAAACCACGATGTGAAGGATGCGATGAAGAACGCGTATGTGGCTTCTGCGGCTCTTAATGCTGCCGGTGCGGCTGGAGGGAAGATAGCGCAACTGTCCGAATCCCAGCTTGGTGAACTGACTTCCGCATTCGTTGACGCCCAGTTTTCACAGAAACAGGAATATGAGGCCGACGAGTATGGATTCAGATTCTGCGTGGAGCATGGTTTCAGCCCATACGGTATGGCCAACGGACTGAACAAGCTTGTGGAACTTTCACAGGGGGCAAAGGCGTCCGTTGTCCAGAAGATGTTTTCATCCCATCCGGACAGCGAAAAGCGTGCAGCGCGTATGAAGGCGATAGCTGACGAATACATAGCCGGAAAATAATCGTACGAGGAATGACTGAAGCGTGGTGAGGAGCTCTGACGGCTTCTGCACCACGCTTTTTGCTGTATTGGATTTTTCTGAAAGAATGAAGAAGTGCAATGTCTTGCGGCAAAATATTAAAAATCTGTCGTAATAAATTGTGATTATGATAATAAATCGTAAATTTGCGGACTTTTATTAACCAATATAATTAATTATGTTAAAGACATTCAATTTGTCAATGTTCAGACACTATCTTGCAGCATTCATTGCTGTTGCGGTGCTGAACATACTGCCCCCTGTGGCCAATGCACAGGACCCGGCAACCACCGGGGGGGGGTATAGTAAGCGGTATAATTACTGATAGCCAGGGACCGGTAATCGGTGCCGCGGTTATGATCAAAGGCGGTGCCGGCGGTGTCATAACAGGTACAGACGGTGATTATACACTTACAGGAGTAAAACCGGGAGACGTCATCGTCGTTTCTCTTCTCGGTTACAAAGAACTCGAAATCTCGTACAACGGACAGGCTGTTCTCAATGCTGTCCTTCAGGTTTCTTCTGAATTCCTCGATGAGGTCGTGGTCACGGCCCTCGGTATCAAACGGGAAGAAAAAACACTAGCCTACAATATTCAGAAAGTGAACTCGGAGTCCCTTAACGCAGTGAAGGACGCGAACTTCGTGAATTCACTTGTGGGAAAGGTTGCCGGTGTCCAGATCCAGTCCGGAGCAAGCGGACCGGGAAGTTCCACAAGAGTTGTAATGCGTGGTATGAAGTCCATTGAAAAGAACAATGCTGTTCTTTATGTGATTGACGGTGTGCCTATGTACAACAAAAGCTTCGGCGGAGTCGGCGGTGTAATGGCCGAGGCTGTCGGATCTGAGGCTGCTGCCGATATCAACCCTGATGACATTGAGTCCGTCAATATGCTTACCGGTCCATCGGCTGCTGCGCTTTATGGCTCGGATGCGGCAAACGGTGTCATCATCATCAACACCAAAAAAGGGGCGGAAGGAAAGACGACAGTCACTGTAAGCAACAGCACAACATTCTCGACTGCCTATATGATGCCTGAAATGCAGGATAAGTATGGTGCCAGCTCAGGATACAGCAACTGGGGTGACGTGCTCTCTTCAGACTACAGTTATGATCCACGCAAATTCTTCAATACAGGAACCAATGTCATAAATTCAGTATCGCTGTCTACCGGCAATTCAAAGAACCAGACATATATTTCCGCTTCTACCACCAATTCTACGGGTATTGTTCCGGAGAGCAAATACAACCGTTACAATTTCACTGCCCGCAACACGACCAAGTTTGCAAAAGACAAGCTCATCCTTGATCTCGGTGCAAGTTTCATTATTCAGAATGACCATAATCTGGTATCTCAGGGAAGTTATTTCAACCCTCTTCCGGGACTTTATCTTTTCCCTCGCGGAGGAGATTTCAACGAGGTGCGCCTCTATGAACGTTGGGATCCTATCAATGGTATCAATACTCAGTACTGGCCATACTCAGAGGGCAGCCACAATATCCAGAACCCTTACTGGGTACAGAACCGTAATAACCGCGATATGAACAAGCGGCGTTATATGCTCAATGCGTCACTTCAGTATAATATAACTCCTTGGCTCAATGTTGTGGCCAGAGCAAGGGTTGACGAATCTACGTACAAGCAGACTACAAAATATTATGCAGGTACGCTTACTACCTTTGCAGGTGAGAACGGAGGCTATAAGCTGGACAATATGAATGACCGCTCTTTCTATGGTGATGTCATCGCTAATATAGACAAGACTTGGGGAGACTGGAGACTTGTTGCCAATGTCGGAGGATCAATCAGCGATCAGCGTTATTATATGTCACGTGCGGCAGGTGACCTTGTGTTCCCTAATCATTTTGCAGCGAACAATCTCAATACGGCAGTCAATTATAAGGGCAATGAAGAGGGATGGCATGACCTGACCCAGTCTGTTTTCGCTTCAGTTGAGGTGGGCTGGAAAGATATGCTCTTCCTTACCGCGACAGGACGTAACGACTGGGCTTCACAGCTTGCATATTCTTCACAGCCGTCGTTCTTCTATCCGTCAGTCGGTCTTTCTGCCGTAATTTCCAATATGGTAAATATGCCGAAATGGTTTACTTTCCTTAAAGTGCGCGGTTCATATTCTAAGGTAGCGACTCCGTTTGACCGTTTCCTGTCCAATCCGAGCTACAAATATAATGACCAGACACATAACTGGACAAAGAGTGATACATATCCTGCATATGACCTCAAGCCTGAGGACACACGTTCCTGGGAAATCGGACTTAATATGCGATTTTTCGAAAGTTTGAGTCTGGATTTGACATACTACCGTTCAAATACTTATAACCAGACTATCTATGCCCCTCTTTCTGCTGCTTCCGGATATAAGAACTTCGTGGCACAGACGGGAAACATCCAGAATCAGGGAGTTGAGCTTGCTGTCGGATACACAAACAACTGGGGCGGTTTCGTATGGGATTCAGGTCTTACATTCACTTTCAACGAGAATGTAATCAAAGAACTTGCGCACGGTATTCCTGATCCAACGACAGGTGTTCCTGTAGATGTTGATGAAATCAACAAGGACTGGCTCGGAGCCTCAAATGTCGCTCCACGTGTCATTCTGCGTGAAGGAGGTTCACTTTCGGATATTTATGCGCATCACGTTATTGCCCACGATTTGAACGGAAACGTTGATGTTGACAACAACGGAAATATCAAGATGATTTCTGTTGAGCCTTTCAAGATCGGTTCACTTGCTCCTAAGGCGAATTTAGGATGGAGCAATACATTCAGCTATGAAGGCCTGTCTCTCGGAGTTGTCCTTACAGCACGTATCGGAGGTGTTGTATATTCTGCTACCCAGGGTATTCTTGACTACTACGGAGCATCACAGGTTTCCGCTGACGTAAGGGATTCCGGGGGTATTCCGGTCAACTATGGTCTGCTTCCTGCTGAGAAATATTATACTGGTATCAGTACTGCACAGGGAGGATATGCTGCGTATTATACTTATGACGCAACCAACATACGCCTTCAGGAACTTACCTTGAATTATACTCTTCCAAAGAAGTGGTTCAACGATAAAATGCGTATGACCGTAGGTTTTGTTGCAAGAAACCTTGCTATGATCTATTGCAAGGCTCCATTCGATCCGGAATTGTCTGCCGCTACAGGCAACAATTACTATCAGGGAGTTGACTACTTTATGCTTCCAAGTACACGTAACTTGGGATTCAATGTGAAATTCCAGTTCTAAAAATCAGAGAAAATGAAAACAATCAAAACGATAATATCAATAGCTGCAATGACGGCATTGACCGTGGGATGTACTGCGAATTTCGAAGATTACAATACAGACCCCTATGCAGTCAAGAGTGCTGACCCTGCCATATTGATGCCTACTATGATCGAGGCTCTCATGTATGTACAGCAGAATGACTCGCAGATGGTGGACCAGATGGTGGGTACTCTCGGAGGTTATTTCACGTTGTCAAACCGTTGGGGAGGCCAGAACTTTGACACTTTTAATGCGAGCGACAGCTGGAATGCCATCCCTTATGAGACTCCTTTTCTTGACATCTACGGAAACTATTTTGAGATAGAGAGGTACACAAGCGGATCCGGTCATTATTATGCGATAGCTACTATCGTAAAGGCTGCTGCAATGTTGCGTGTCGCTGACTGCTATGGACCTATACCATACAGCAATGTACAGGATGGAAAGATGTATGTGGCATACGATTCAAATGAGGATGTGTACAAGAATATCATTTCTGATTTGAAAGGTTCCGCCGGTGTCCTTTACTCTTATGCTACTGACAATCCTGGCAAACAGCCTCTCGGAGCACAGGATGCCATCTATGGCGGTGACTATCTGAAATGGGCGAAGTTCGCCAATTCTGTCATTATGAGAGTTGCTATGCGTTCCGGAAACAAGGAAGAGTTCATATCTGCCTATGAGTCCCCTTATGGATATATTGCAACCAACGCCGACAATGCTATGATGGATCCTAAGACTCAGCGCAATCCATACGACCTTGCGTCAGAAAGCTGGGGTGACATAAGGAGCAACGCTTCGATTGTCGACTATATGAACGGCTACAACGATCCGAGGAGAAGCAGATATTTCTCCCAGGTAGGAGGCACATATGTCGGTATGCGCTCAGGAAAAGGCGAGTTTGACAAAGGTATAGTCGGACCGCTGTTCTCGATGCCGAACTTTGAGGAGACTTCAAAACTTCCTGTTTTTGTGGCGGCAGAGTCTAAGTTCCTTCTTGCTGAGGCTGCCCTCAGAGGATGGGTCTCTGATGATGCAAAGACATTCTATGAGGACGGAATCAGACTCTCAATGGAACAGTGGGGGATAACAGGAGGTGTTGAGGCGTATATTTCCAACGGGTCCGCAATTCCGGGAAGCCATATCGGAGACCCTGCGGGTTTTCCTGATTATGTAAGGCAGTCTACAGCTAAGATTGCTTGGCAGGCTTCAGCTGACTTTGAGACAAATCTTGAGCAGATCATCACTCAGAAATGGATCGCAAATTATCCGATGGGTATAGAGGCTTGGTCAGAGTGGAGGCGTACAGGTTATCCTGATCTTGCCCCTGTGATTGACAACAAGTCTGGCGGTATTGTAGACAGCAGCAGGGGAATGCGCCGTCTCCGCTATTCATTCAATGAGGCGTCTCTGAACAAAGAGAATTATCCTGGAGCACTTCAGCTTCTTGGAGGCCCTGACAATGAGGCTACAGACCTGTTCTGGGCCAAGAAAAAATAATAATCAAGAAAAAAGAAAATATGAAAATCAATATTCTTAAAATATGTCTTCCTGCGTTGGCTGTGATTTCTCTTTCCGCGTGCAGTGACTGGATGAATCCGGAGCCGATCATTAACGATGTTCCGCTTACGGATATTGTAAAGGATGACGCCTATTATGAGGCTCTCAGGGCATTCAAGAAAAGCGAACACTCAGTCTCTTTCGGCTGGTTCAGCGAATGGGATGAAGGAGAGGCCGCTACAACCAATATGCTTCAGGCTGTTCCTGATTCAATGGATATCATTTCACTTTGGAGCAACTTCAATCTTACTCCGAAGAAGAGGGCTGACCTTGAGTTTGTGAGAAAAGTAAAAGGTACGAGGGTTGTATTGTGTACTTTTGTCGGTGAGGTAGGCTGTCTTTTTACTCCTGCTGAGTATACGGAGTCCGTTGAAAAGCAGAAAGAGTATTGGGGTTGGGTTGATGGCGACAATGAAGCTATCCACAATTCCATAATCAAATGGACCAAGGCTGTTTCTGATTCTCTTTATGCAAATGGTTTTGACGGCATCGATATTGACTATGAGCCAGGAGAGTATGGCGGCAGCCTTTGCCGCAACAATCAGTATTTCACCTGGTTTGTTGAGGAAATGGGAAAATATATCGGCCCGGAATCCGGTACGGACAGACTGTTTGTGCTTGACGGATATCTGCAGTCGATTCCGAATCCTGGACAACTGGGTATATATTTCGACTATTTCATAACGCAGGCTTATTCTTGGGGAGGAACAATGAGTGATTCATCTCTGGAGTCTCGTCTGGCTTCGTATTATCCTGTTTTCAGCTCGATTTATACAGAGGAAGAATTTACCAACCGGTTTATTGTTACGGAGAACCTTGAGTCTGCTTTGGATTGTCTTAAAGGAGGATTCTTGTGGTCATACAATGGGCATACGTTGAAAAGGGATAAATTCCCGGGTCTGTTGGGATATGCAAGCTGGGAACCAAAGAATGGCTTCCGCAAAGGAGGTTTCGGTGCATTCCGATTCAGCAACGAGAAAGTCAATACTCCTCGCTACAAATGGATGCGCAAGGCTATCCAGCAGCAGAACCCTGCACCTGGTTATACAGTGATCAAAAAAGAGGATTGTATTGACTGAAATGGTGCAGTTTATTTAACTCATAAGTAATATTATTATGAAAAATATATTTAAAATTGGTGCATTTGCATTGGCTGTGGTCTTTTCTGCGGGATGCGATGACGCTGAATACAGTGAAGGTGGAAAGGATGGAAACGATTTGGGCGTCCACGCTTTCTTCGCGGAGAGTATAAACGCCCCGGGAATTTCAAGCGATGTCGTCAAGCTTACTATAAACGAAGGAGCAAAAGTGGTCCTTACTCCGTCTCTTACCGATAAATTGAATGAAGATTGCACATTGCGTCTTGTTATAGACGAGAATGTTCTCAATACCTACAATAAAAATGAAGGAACAAGCTATAAGCTTTTTGACGAATCTCTTGTTGACCTTGGAGGGGAAGTAATCATCAGTGCCGGTAAATATGCGGCAGATGCATCTGTCATTTCTTTTGACAAGATTCCTGCGGAACTTTCCGGACTTCCTCTTGCTCTTCCTGTACGTTTGGAGAAAATGAGCGGTAATGTCGAGATGACTTCCAGCACTTCTTCTTATGTGTTTGTGATAACTTCGCCTATAGTCAATGATATAGCTCAGTTCAATGGAGCTGCTGGATTGTGGGTGAATAATTTTGAACAGACTTTCCCTCAGTTCACGATTGAGATGAGGCTTCAGGTGTCGAATACTGCCAACAGGAACAGGGATATTTTCAGCTGTATTGAAGACGGAGAGCTGATGTTCCGTTTTGAGGACCCTCAAAGTCATGATGGAGTCAATCCGGCACACTCTCTTGTGCAGTTCCAGGGAGTCGGTGATTATCTTAATCCGAATTCTGGAATGTATATTCACGTGAATAAGTGGCAGCACTATGCTGTTACTTATGACGGGACCAAGGTTACTATCTATGTGAACGGACAGAAGGCCGGTGACAAAAATATAACTTCTAAAGTAGTCAAGGACGGATATTTCAAATATCTCACATTCGGAGGTATGGAGGCAATAATGGTGCGTGGGCCCCTGGTGACAGGTGGTGGTACGGATGTAATATTATGGTTACAGAGTGCCGTATCTGGTCCGTTGCCAGGACTGCAGACCAGATCAGCAAGAATATCCTTAATGTGGTGCCTGACACTCAGGGGCTTGAAGGATACTGGAAGGTGTCCAAAGCTACTTATGATGAGGTGACAAAAGAATTTGCTGACCTTACCGGAAAGGGACATCCGATGACTACAAACAAGAGCTTCGTGTGGAATGAGAACATTTCTACCGAGGATACGTCTTCACCTTGGAAATAGGTCTCTGTGACTGTTCGGCATTTTGCCGACGATAAATGAAAGGTTGGGGTTGACTAAAAGTATCAGTCAACCCCAATCTTTTTATTTTTATATATCATTTGTTTATCTTTATTTTTGCACTGCATTTACGTTAACTTTGGCTTTTTATATAAAACTGATATGTCCAGTAGCTCAAAATCTCTTTTTCGCACCGTTTCAGGTGTGCTCTCAGTTGTTGTATGTACTGCTTTTTTATCTTGTGGCAATGGAAGGGATCCCCTTCCTCTTGACCGGTGGAAAGATGGCTCTCAAGTCTTGAATGCCTCTTCTCTTGATGTGACAGCAGGGAAGATTTTACAGTCCGATGGGGATTATGTCAATTTTCGTCTGACGGGCGAAGCCTTGACTCGGGCCGGTGGAGAGGCGGAACTATGCTTCCATACACAGGACGGATCGTCGGGATATGCAGTCGTTTTCCACAATGGTGCCATTGACGGATCACGAAAGACAGGGTCTTTAGCTTCCGTGCGCAACCTCTACAGGTCGCTGGCCGTGGACAACGAGTGGTTCCCTTTTGAAGTGATCGTTAGGGGAAAGAATATAGTAGTGAGCGTATGCGGAACGGAAGTGGTGTGCTATACGGAGCCGGAACATCCGTTCCGCACAGCGGAGCATAGCCGTCAAAGGCTGGGAAGAGGAACTTTCGTGTTGCGCGGTATTTCTGGAGAGGCATTGTTCCGCAATCTG
>ERZ777306.4540-NODE-4540-length-12477-cov-5.055627_pt1 | contig 12477 bp, 15 predicted proteins | sample MGYA00374966_ERZ777306 | MGnify/ENA primary metagenome ERZ777306 (study PRJEB29329, sample SAMN06343882) | mouse gut metagenome | isolation source: Mouse cecum | place: Austria: Vienna | collected 2014-11-15 ...
CGGCTGGCCCTGCCTGGGGAGGGACTGTGGGACATTGCCAAGACCTATGGCACCACCTCCCAGGAGATTATCCAGGCCAACGAGCTGGAGGAGGGACCGCTGCCCGCCGGGCGGATGCTCCTGATTCCAAGGGTACGGTAAAGCTGGCACAGGCCGGGTTCTTTCGGAACCCGGCCTGTATTTTACTGTTTCTTGCATGAGATTGCGGTAAAATCAAACAGCATTGGGCAAGCTTCCGATTTTAATTCCGAAATTTCAGGAAAATTTCATCTTCATTCCCCTATTTTGTGTTGCCAAGGCCGGAAGAATATCGTATAATACTAAAATAAGCGCCGTCCGCCAGGTGGGCGCGACAGAGAAGAGGAGGGGTGGAGATGCCGGAAGCTTTGCAGATTTTCCTGGTCCGGTTTCAGGAACTCAGCCGCGGCATCCGAATTCAGGACCTGCTGGACGTAGCGATTATTGCGCTGATTATTTACAAAATGCTCTGGACCATTCGGAAAACGAGCTCCGGACGGGTGCTGAAAGGCGTTTTAATTCTGGTGTTTGCCATCTGGCTGTCCCACGAGCTGAAGCTCACCGCCATCAGCTTTTTGCTGCGCAGCGCGGTCGAGTGGGGCATTTTGGCCTTGGTGGTGCTCTTTCAGCCGGAAATCCGCCGTTTTCTGGAGCGGATGGGCAGCAACCGTCTGGGCTTTCATATGGTATTCTCCAGTCCGGATACCCCCGATGAGCTGGAGGCTTCCATCCACGAGACCGTGGAGGCTTACACCTCTATGTCCCGCGACAAGGTGGGTGCGCTGATGGTCTTTGAACGCAGCGATATGCTGGACGACGTGATTAAAACAGGTACTGCCCTGGACTGCGGGATTTCCAGCGAGCTTTTGAAAAACATCTTTTGGAATAAGGCCCCCTTGCATGACGGCGCGGTGATTGTGCGCAACGGCCGCATCATTGGCGCGGGCTGTATGCTCCCCATGTCGGGCAACGTAAATTTAAGCCGGGATCTGGGGATGCGTCACCGGGCCGGGATTGGCGTAAGCGAACAGACCGACGCGGTGACGGTTATCGTTTCGGAGGAGACAGGCTCCATTTCCGCGGCGGTGGGGGGGATGCTCAAGCGGCACCTGGCCCCGGAGACGCTGGAGCACCTGCTGCGCAACGAACTGCTTACGGAGGATCTGAATTCCAGCAAGAAAAAAGCGGTGGGGGTCGTTCCCCGGCTGACCGGTCTGTTGAACCGGCACAAGCGGGAGGAGGATTGACATGAGCCGTGTGTTAGAGAGCAAATGGTTTTACATGATTGTGTCCATCCTGCTGGCGGTGGTGTTCTGGTCCTATGTACGCACCGAGCAGGATGTGGAGCAGGAGATTACGCTGCGCAGCGTTCCCGTTCAGATCACGGGAGAAAATATTCTGGAAAACCAAAATATGACGGTGGCCGGATTGTCCCACAAAACGGTGAGCCTGCGGGTGAGCTGTCCCATCAGCGTGGGGCGGCAGCTGAACAACCGCACCGTTTCGGTGACGGTGGATGTGTCCCGATGCAGCGGAGCCCAGAACTATGAGTTGACCTACAACATCAATTATCCGGAAAATATCACCCCCAATCAGGTACAGGTTCTGGAGCGGAACCCCCAGCGGATTAGCGTGAGCATTGAGCAGATGTACACCAGCACCTATGAGATCGAGTTTGTCCACAAGGGCAGCGTGGCCGACGGCTATCAATCGGGAACCGCGGTGATTAACCCCACTCTGGTCACGGTGTCCGGCCCGGAGGACAACGTAAAGCAGGTAAATAAGGTGGTGGCCGTTCTGACCCAGGAGGAACTGTCCTCCCGGTTCTCCGGCGACCTTCCGCTGATGCTGCTGGATGCGGACGGCAATACCATTACCGGGCTGGATGTGAAATTGAGCGCCACTACCGCCTATGTTACCCTGCCGGTGGTTGTTGTAAAGGAAATCCCCCTTACGGTCAATCTGATCGGCGGCGGTGGGGCCGCTCCGGAGGATGCGGACTACTCCATTGAGCCCCAGGATACCATTATGGTCTCCGGCTCGGAGGAGGATCTGGCGGGATTGAACGCCCTGAATCTGGGGGATGTGGATTTGGCCCAGATTGCAGGCAGCAGCGAGACCAGAACCTTCCCGGTGCAGCTGGACCCCCGCTTTGAGAATGTCAGCGGCATTACAGAAGCGCAGGTGACCATTACGCTGAAGGATTTGGCCACCAAGGATTTCCAGGTGGAAAATATTGAACTGGTCAATACCCCCAGCATCTACACCGCCCACTCCACCACCCAAGTACGGACCATTACCCTGCGCGGGGACCAGGAGGCGCTGGACGCCATCTCCCCCAGCCAGATTCAAATTGTGGCGGATCTGTCCAATGTGGCGGCGGAGGGCTCCTATCCGGTTCCGGTTCGGGTGTACCTCAACGCGGCGGGCAATGTGGGCGTGGTAGGGAGTTACAGCATTATCGTCAATGTCAGCAGCTAAAGAGGAGGCATTCCAATTATGACACAACACGCGATTGTTAAGCGGCTCTCCAGCCAGGACGTAGCGGAAATCTCCCTGCTGCGCCAGGTGGAGTGCAGTATGCACTGCGACAGCTGCGGCGGCTGTCTGAAGCCTCCGGCGGGGGAGGAGCTGCTGGCTCTGGCCAAAAACCCCATCGGGGCAAAGCCGGGAGACCGGGTGGAGGTGGAGACCACCACCGGAAATTCGATTGGCATGGCCCTGTTGGTGTTCGGGTTCCCCTGTCTGGCTCTGGTGCTGGGCTATCTGGCCGGCGGCTGGCTGCGCCTGGGGGAGATGGCCTCCATCGGTTTGGGCGCGCTGGCCCTGGTGGTGAGCTTTGTGGTGCTGTGGGGGGTCAACCGCTCCGTCACCCGCCGGCACCCCACCCAGTTTGATATTGTGGGCTTTGCCCGGTAGGGAGCGCGGAGTTGTTCGGATTTGTACGCCCCCTCCGGGGCGAGCTGAAGTGCAAAGACTTTGACCTTTACAATGCGACCTACTGCGGTCTGTGCCGCTGCCTGCGACGGCGGTACGGCCTGCTGGCCCCCATGTTTTTGACCTATGACTGCACGTTTCTGGCCCTCCTGCTGGAGCCGCCCCAGGAACAGTTCACCCCCTGCCGGGGCCGGTGCCACGCAAACCCGTTCCGCACCCGGGCAATGTGCAGCGACAGTCCGGCCCTGGACGCGGCGGCGGACGCGACCATCATCCTGACCTGGTGGAAGCTCCGGGACGAGATTGCGGACCACGGCGTTTGGGGCGGGCTTCCGGCCAGAGGGTTGTCTGTTCTGCTCCGCCCGGCTTACCGAAAAGCGGTCCGGCTTGCGCCGGAGTTGGACAAGACGGCGCAGGCGTGTCTGGGGGATTTGTCCCGGCTGGAGGGGGAGGCCTGTTCCTCCATTGACCGGGTGGCCGACACCTTCGCCCGGATGCTCCAGGCTGCCGCCCCAGAGACAGGGGAGGCAGGCCGGGACCGGGTATTCTCCGAAATTTTATACCATGTGGGTCGGTGGATCTATCTGGCCGACGCCCAGAGCGATTTGGAGGAGGACCAGAGAAACCGGCAGTACAACCCGATCCCCCTGCGGTATGGACCCCAAGGCGGCGGGCAGGCCCTGGACGATACGATGGAGCAGTCCCTGGGCCGGGCCAGAGCGGCCCTGGCGCTGGCGGATTTTGGCTGCCGGGAGCCGGTTTTGGAGAATATTTTGTATGAAGGGCTGCCCCTGGTCCAGCGCATCGTCTTTGCAGGCCGCTGGGAACAGGTGAAAAAACAGAAGATATGGAGAAAAGATTAAATGAAAGACCCTTACAGTATCCTTGGAATTTCCCCCAACGCCAGTCCCGACGAGGTCAAAAAGGCCTACCGGGAGCTGGCCCGCAAATACCACCCCGACAATTACCAGAATAACCCCCTGGCGGATCTGGCAGAGGAAAAGATGAAGGAGATCAACGAAGCCTACGACACCATCACCAAGGGCCGTTCCGCCTCCTCCGGCCCCGGCTCCAGCCAGAGCTACCAGCAGAGCAGCTACAGCCATCAGCAGCAGTACAGCTCCTCCGTAAATCCCACCTACCAGCAGGTGCGCAACCTGATTAATATGGGGGATATTGTTACGGCGGAGCGTCTGCTTCAGGAGGTGCCTCAGCGGGATGCGGAGTGGTATTTCCTCACTGGCGGGGTGGCCCTGAAGCGCAACTGGCTGGATGAGGCAATGCAGAACTTCTCCATTGCCTGCCGGATGGACCCGGGCAACCTGGAATACCGGCAGGCCCTGGCTATGACCCAGCAGAGCGGTCCGGCCTACCGGTACACCGGCGGCGGGATGGATACCTTGGATTGCTGTACCACGCTGATGTGTCTCAACTGCCTGTGCGGCGGGGGGCGGTGCTGAATGAAGCGCCCGACCAAAACAAGGCGGGCTGCCCTGTGCAGTCTGACCGCTGCCGGGAGTCTGGCCCTGCTTTGGACGGCCTGCCTGGCGCCCTCCGGGCGCATCGGCCTTACGGCGGCGGCAGGGGTATTTTCCATGGCGGCGGTGATGGAGGGCGGCCGCAGAGCGGGGCTTCTGAGCTGGGGCGCGTCCACGGTGCTGGCCCTGATTCTGCTGCCGGACAAGGGGCTGGCGGTTTTGTACGGTATGTTTTTGGGGCTGTATCCGGTGGTGAAGAGCTGCCTGGAGAGGCTGTCCAAGCCCGTCCTGGAGTGGGGCGGCAAGCTGCTGTACTTCAATTTGGCGTTGACGGTAGGCCGCCTGGCGCTGAAGCTGCTGCTCTTTCCGGACATTCCGGCGGTGCTGGTCTATTTTGGGGGCAATGCGGTCTTTCTGGCCTATGATTTTGGGCTGTCTCAGTTGGCGGTCCGGCTGAATAAATTGACATAAGGATGTGAATCTATGCTCAAGAGCATGACCGGCTATGGCCGGGCGGAGCGGACCCTGGACGGTCGGACCATCACGGTGGAGCTGCGCTCGGTGAACAACCGGTATCTGGACTGCAGCGTGCGTATGCCCCGGCTGTACCTTTTCGCCGAGGAGGGCTTCAAGGCCCAGGTCCAAAAAAATATCTCCCGGGGAAAGGTGGATGTGTTCATCAACCTGGAGGGGACGGGGAGCCAGACCCTGGCCGTGTCGGTGAACCGTCCGGCGGCGGACGGCTATTACGCCGCCCTGCGGGACTTGGCGGACCTTTACGGTCTGGACAAGGAGATTCCCGTCTCTCTGCTGTCCCGTTTCCCGGAGGTACTGCTGGCGGAGAAGACAGAGGACGACGCGGAGCAGGTCGCCGGAGAAATCGGCGAAACCCTGGCCAGGGCCCTGGAGGACTTCGACCAGATGCGCACCCGGGAGGGGGCGCGTCTGGAGGCGGATATTCTGAACCGCGCCGCCGCCATTGAGGCACTGGTGGAGCAGGTGAAGGCCCGCTCCCCGGAGACGGTCTCCGAATACCGAGCCAAGCTGGAGGAGCGGATGCGGGAGGTGCTGGCCAACGCCCAACTGGACCCGGCCCGGATTTTGACCGAAGCGGCCATTTTCGCGGACAAGGTGGCGGTGGACGAGGAGACCGTCCGGCTGACCAGCCACATTGCCCAGCTGCGGGAGATGCTGGCCCAGGGAGGCGCCATCGGCCGGAAGCTGGATTTTCTGATTCAGGAGTTCAACCGGGAGGCCAATACCATCGGCTCCAAGTGCAGTGATATCACCATCGCCCGCTATGTGGTGGACATCAAGGCGGAGATTGAAAAAATCCGGGAACAGGTTCAAAACGTGGAATAAGTTGGTATACTTATCAGAGAGGGAGGCGGCGCAATGGAGTTTATCAACATCGGATTTGGGAACCTGGTCTCGGCGCAGCGGCTCTTGGCGGTGGTCAGTCCGGACTCTGCCCCCATCAAGCGTCTGGTGCAGGAGTGCCGGGAGCGGGGCGGGCTGATCGACGCCTCCTACGGACGGCGCACCCAGTCCGTTCTGGTGCTGGATAACGACCATCTGGTTCTATCCGCCCTGCCGGCGGAGACAATTCTGGGCCGCTTAACGGGAGAGGAGGCGTTGGAATGATAAAAAAGAAAGAAAAGGGACAGCTGATCGTCCTTTCCGGGCCCTCCGGCGTGGGTAAGAGCACGGTGATTGCCGAGCTGCTGGGCCAGCGGAAAAACATTTATTTTTCCGTGTCCTACACCACCCGCAGTCCCCGGGTAGGGGAGCAGGACGGGGTCAACTACAATTTTGTGGACCGGGCGGAATTTGAGCGCATGATTGCCGATGGAGAACTGCTGGAGTACGCGGAATATGTGCATAACTACTACGGTACTTCTCTGAAGGTCATTCGGGATCAGCTGGCGGAAGGAACTGACGTGCTGCTGGACATTGAAGTACAGGGGGCGGCTAAGGTCCGCCAGCGGTGTCCGGACGCGCTGTTTATCTTCATTATCCCGCCCTCCTTTGAGGAGTTGTCCCGCCGGCTGCACAACCGGAACACGGACAGCGAAGAGGTCATCGCCGGGCGGCTGGAGAAGGCCCGGGTTGAGGCCCAGGAGATTGTAAACTATAATTATCTGGTGATTAACGACAAGGTGTCCAACGCTGTGTCGGAGATTGAAGCCATTCTTACTGCGGCGGAGTGCCGGGTGGAGAATCGGGAGAAAATTTATAAAGGAGTGTTTTCATTATGATGCTGGAACCCCCTATGAAGCAGCTGCTGCATAAAGTCCCCAGCCGGTATGAGCTGGTCAACGTGGTGGCCTGCCGGGCCCGCCAGATTTCCAGTGAGGCGGAGAGCGCCGGAGAGCCTTTGGACGACAAGCCGGTGAGCATCGCCATCCGGGAGGTAGCCGCTGGTAAGCTGGACGAGATTTTACAGGAAGAAGCCTGATTGCCTTGACGCAGGGGCGGCCACGGGCCGCCCCTACATATGTGTGGAAACAGGAGGTGTTTCGATGGGGTTTTCCGCCAAAATAGCCGTGTCCAAGGCGGTTTACGCCATCGACAAGCCCTACGACTACCGGGTTCCCGCTCTGCTGGAAAACCGTTTGCAGCCAGGAATGCGGGTACTGGTTCCATTCGGCTCCGGAAACCGGGGGGCGGAGGGAATGGTGCTCGCCCTGGCTCCGGGGGAGAACCCGGCGGCGAAAAAGGAGATTTTGGCCGCCTTGGACGAGGGGCCGGTGCTGAACGAAAAGGGCGTGAAGCTGGCCCTTTGGATGCGGGAGCACTATTTCTGCACCGTTTACGACGCGGTGAAGGCTATGCTGCCGGCGGGGCTGTATTTTGCCCTGCGCAACACCGTGGCCATACAGGCCGGCGTGGACCGGGAGATGGCCTATGAGGCGGCCGGGAGCTCTCCAAACGCCCAAAAACTGGTGGAAATTCTGTATGCCTGGGGCGGAGAAGCGGATCTGGAGCAGATCCGTACCGCCTTTGGCCCCAAAGACCCCAACCCGGCCATCCGCCAGCTGTCCCAGCAGGGAATCGTCCAGCTGGAGACCAGTGCCCAGCGCTCCGTGGGGGACAAAACCGAGCGCATCGCCACCCTGGCCATGCCGGCGGAGGAGGCTATGGCCCTGGTGACCCCCCGCCGCCGGAGCGCCCCTCTGCGGTACAGCGTGACGGAGCTTTTATGCGTGGTGGGCCAGGCCTCCACCAAGGAGCTGTGCTACTTTACCGGGGCCTCTGCGGCCACTCTGCGCTCCCTGGAGCGCAGCGGTATTTTAACCCTGGAACGCCGGGAGGTTTTCAGGCGGGTATCCCTGGACGATGTGCCCCCGGCGGGGCCGGTAGAGCTCAATGAGGAGCAGCAGCGGGCCTTTGAGGTGCTGGACGCCCTGTGCCGCAAGGGAGAGGCCGCAGCGGCCCTCTTATACGGCGTGACAGGCAGCGGCAAGACCCAGGTGTACCTGCGTCTCATACAGGAGACATTGGGGCGGGGGAAAACGGCTATGGTTCTGGTGCCGGAAATCGCCCTGACCCCCCAGCTGATGCGGTTTTTTGTGGCCCATTTCGGCCGCTCCGTGGCCATTCTCCACAGCTCTCTGCGGGCGGGGGAACGGTGCGACGAGTGGAAACGGGCCCAGCGGGGAGAGGCGCGGCTGGTGATTGGCACCCGCTCGGCGGTGTTCGCCCCTCTGGACAAATTGGGCCTTCTCATTTTGGATGAGGAGCACGAGAGCAGCTATAAATCCGAAAATACCCCCCGCTACCACGCCCGGGACGTAGCCAAATACCGCTGCGTCCAGCACGGTGCCCTGTTGCTGCTGGGCTCAGCCACTCCGTCGGTGGAGAGTATGTACGCCGCTATGCAGGGGCGGTACCACCTGGTCCGGCTGGCAAGCCGGTACAATCAGAAGGCTCTGCCCAAAGTGGAGCTGGTGGATCTGAAGGAGGAGCTGCGCGCCGGAAACGGGGGCTGTATCAGTGCCCGCCTCCGGGAAGAGATTCAGACCAACCTGGAGCGGGGAGAACAGACCATCTTGTTCCTGAACCGCCGGGGAAACAGCCGGATGGTATCCTGCGGGGAGTGCGGTGAAGTGCCCGAGTGCCCCCGGTGCAGCGTGAAGCTGACCTACCACTCGGCCAATGGCCGGCTTATGTGCCACTACTGCGGTTATTCCCGGGCCCTGCCCAATGCCTGCCCCACCTGCGGCGGGGGACTGAACTTCATCGGCGTGGGTACCCAGCGGCTCCAGGAGGAGCTGGAGGAGCTGTTTCCCGGTCGGGAGATCCTGCGGATGGACACGGATACGGTCTCCGCCGCCCACCCCCACCAGGAGCTGCTGGACAAATTCCGCCGGGAGAACATCCCGATTCTGGTAGGGACCCAGATGGTGGCCAAGGGACTGGATTTTCCTACCGTGACCCTGGTTGGGGTGGTGGATGCGGATTTGGCCCTGTATGTGGACAATTTCCGGGCAGGGGAGCGAACCTTTTCTCTCATAACCCAGGTGGCGGGCCGGGCGGGCCGGGGAGACCTCCAGGGGCGGGCCCTGATTCAAACCTATACCCCGGGCCATGAGGTAATCCGCTTTGCCGCCGCTCAGGACTATGACAGCTTTTATGCCCAGGAGATTGAACTGCGGGCCCTGCGGGGTTTTCCCCCCTTTCGGGATGTGGTGCGCCTGACCGCCTCCGGCGGAGGTGAGGGCGCGGTGCTCCGGTGCTGTACCGGAGTCCGGCAGGCTTTGGAGGAGGGGCTGCGGCAACTGGGCGGGGAGTGGCAGCTGCTGGGACCGGCCCCCGCGGCGGTGGCCAAGGTCAACGAGCGGTACCGGTACTGCATCACCGTTTTGTGCCGGAACAGCCACCCCCTGCGGGAACTGGTGGCCCACCTGCTGCGGCAGGCGCAGCAAAACAAGGAGAACCGGGGAATTTCGGTGTTTGCCGATTTAAACCCGCTGGATTAAAGAAAAGAGGAGAATGTGAACATGGCACTGCGAACCATTTTGACGGACGGAGATCCCGCCCTGACGAAAAAATGCCACCCGGTCACTCAGTTTGACCAAAAGCTGTGGGACCTGCTGGACGATATGCGGGAGACCCTGACCAACGCCAACGGGGCGGGTCTGGCCGCTCCCCAGGTGGGCATTCTGCGCCGGGTGGTGCTGGTGGTCATTGGGGAGGACGAGATGGTGGAGCTGGTCAACCCGGAGATTGTGGCCCAGGAGGGGGAGCAGGACGGCTTTGAGGGCTGTCTGTCCGTCCCCGGCCTGTGGGGCCAGGTAAAGCGGCCCATGTGGGTCAAGGTCCGGGCCCAGGACCGGCACGGCAGCTACTTCGAGCGGGAGGGGTCGGAGATGACCGCCCGGTGCTTCTGCCACGAGCTGGCCCATTTGGATGGACAGCTGTACACCCAGCTGTGTGACCGTCTGCTGACCACTGAAGAACTGGACGAACTGCTGGAGGAGGAGGGTGAGGCATGAGAGTGCTGTTCATGGGCACCCCCGATTTTGCCGTCCCCTCCCTGGAAGCCTTGGTCCAAGCGGGCTATGAGGTCTGCGGCGTGTTCACCCAGCCCGACAAGCCCAAAAACCGGGGCATGAAGCTGGTGGCCCCGCCGGTGAAGCAGAAGGCCCAGGCGCTGAATATTCCCGTCTTTCAACCGGAGAAACTCCGGGACGGGACGGCCCTGGAGACCATCCGGAAGCTGGACCCGGAGCTGATTGTGGTGGCCGCCTATGGGCGCATTCTGCCAGACGGGATTTTGGACTTCCCCAGGCTGGGCTGCATCAATGTCCATTCCTCCCTGCTGCCAAAATACCGGGGGGCGGCCCCCATTCACTGGGCCATGCTCAACGGGGAAGAGGAGACCGGGGTAACGATTATGCACATGGCCTCCGAGCTGGACGCGGGCGACATTATTATGCAGGAAAAAACCAGCATTGCTAAGGACGAGACAGTGGAAACACTTTACAGCCGCCTGGCGGAAATCGGCGGCGTGCTGCTGATAAAGGCCATCAACGCCCTGGAGGCCGGGACCGCGCCCCGCGTCCCCCAGGACCCGGCTCAGGTAAGCTATGCGCCTATGCTGTCCCGGGAGTTGTCAGCCATCGACTGGAACAAGAGCGCCTGGGAGATTCACAACCAGATCCGGGCGCTGATTCCCTGGCCCGCCGCGTCCACCAGCCTTCTGCCGGGGAAGACCATCAAAGTGTTTGCGTCCGAAATGGGCGGGGAGACAAGCGAGGCGCCCGGAACCATTTTGGAGGCGGGCAAGTCTGGAATCGCTGTCGCCTGTGGAGATGGCAAGGTGTTATACTTGACAGAGCTCCAGGCCCCGGGGAGCCGCCGGATGGCCGCCGCCGATTATCTGCGGGGACACCCCATTCAGCTGTCATGACCATCTTGGGCATTGACCCGGGGATCGCCACCATCGGGTTCGGGGTGATTCAGGCCCAGCGGGGCCAGAACATCCTGGTGCAGTACGGCGTTATTACCACCCCGGCGGGCCTGCCCCTGGCGGACCGGCTGCTGCAAATTTCCGAGGATATGGACGCGCTGATCCGGCAGTTTCAGCCGGACGAAATGGCGGTGGAGGAGCTCTTTTTTACCAAAAATATTACCACCGGCATCGCTGTGGCCCACGGGCGGGGGGTGATCCTGCTGTCCGCCCAGAGGCTGGGCCTGCCCATTTTTGAGTACACCCCCATGCAGGTGAAGCAGGCGGTGGCGGGCTACGGCGGGGCGCAGAAGCTCCAGGTGATGAAAATGACCCAGCGGCTTTTGAAGATGAAGCGCCTGCCCCGGCCGGACGACGCGGCGGACGCCCTGGCCATTGCCATCTGTCACAGCCGGGCGGCCACCAGCCTGCTGAATACGGAGCGGGTCTTTGATCCCAGCCACTACCAGACGAGATAGAGGGGTTTTGTTTATGTTTTACTATCTGAGCGGCACGGTGGCCCATATTGAGCCCTATTTGGCCGTGATCGACTGCGGCGGGGTGGGCTACGCCTGCCGAACCACCAATTACACCCTGTCCGCCCTGAAAAAAGGGGAGAAGGGCAAGGTTTTCACCTTCCTGAATGTCCGGGAGGACGCTATGGAGCTGTACGGCTTCGCCAGCACGGAGGAGCGCAACCTGTTTCAGCAGCTGATCTCCGTGTCCGGCGTGGGTCCCAAGGCGGCGCTGTCGATTTTGTCTTCCAGCACACCGGCCAATCTGGCTCTGTCCATCATTACCGGGGACGAGCGAGCTTTGACCGCCGCCCAGGGAGTGGGCAAGAAAATTGCCCAGCGGATTATCCTGGAACTGAAGGACAAACTGGCGAAGGGCCAGGCCGCCGGCGGCGGCATGGAGAGCTATGGCGGCTCCGGGGTGACCATTATTCCGGAAAACAAGCTGTCGGAGGCCTCCGCGGCCCTGGCGGTGCTGGGCTACTCCCAGGGGGAGATCAATCTGGCCTTGAAGGGTGTGGACCTGGACAGCCACACCTTGGAGGATATCATCAAGCTTGCGCTGAAAAAAATGATGAAAAACTAAAATCTTGGAGGGATACGTCATGTTAGAGACAAAAGTTGCGCAGCTGCTGAACCAGCAGGTGAACAAGGAGTTTTATTCCGCTTATCTGTACCTGGACTTCTCCATTTACTACGACGAGGAGGGCTTGGACGGCTTTGCCAACTGGTACAAGATTCAGGCCCAGGAGGAGCGGGACCACGCCATGCTGATGCTCCAGTATTTGCAGAACAACGGCGGCAAGGCCACGTTGGAGGCCATCGCCAAGCCAGACAAGGAGCTGACTGGCCGGCTCCAGGTGCTGGAGCTTGGCCTGGAGCACGAGCGGTATGTGACCAGCCTCATTCACGACCTGTACGAAGCCGCCCACAGCGCCAAGGACTTCCGGACCATGCAGTTTTTGGATTGGTTCGTGAAGGAGCAGGGCGAGGAGGAGAAGAACGCCGAGGACATGGTGAAGAAGATGAAGCTGTTTGGGGACGACGCCAAGAGCCTGTATATGCTCAACAGCGA
>ERZ777306.4546-NODE-4546-length-12458-cov-4.006450_pt1 | contig 12458 bp, 9 predicted proteins | sample MGYA00374966_ERZ777306 | MGnify/ENA primary metagenome ERZ777306 (study PRJEB29329, sample SAMN06343882) | mouse gut metagenome | isolation source: Mouse cecum | place: Austria: Vienna | collected 2014-11-15 ...
CGAAGCTGGTCCCGCACCTGCCGGACGGCCAGATAACTCCAAGGAAGAGAAATAGGCGTGCGAGTTGCCAAATCGGCTACACCGCAGATGGATTTCTTAACTGACTAATTATTGTAAGCACCGCGAATATTGTATATATTTGCGGTGTTGTTTATATGCGGCATCAAATACAAGCCCGTCGGATGGATGGAGCGGGCGATGCCTATGAAATAAATCTTGGATATGGAACCAGCTAACGAAGCTAAAACGACTCGCCGTCCCAGACGCTCGAAAGCCGATATTGAAGAGGCGATCATGAAAGCGGCCGTGTCACAAATCAAAAAGAAAGGATTTTCCCTGGCCCTTGTAACGGATATAGTGAAGAAGGCCAAGATCGAGCCGATAGTGTTTTACAACCGCTACAAGAATCTTGACGAGTTCTACGACGAGTTTGTGAAAAAATATGACTATTGGCTGCGTGATTTCGTCCGCAACAATCTCAAAGAGCTCGGCACCCCCGAAGTGTATGGCGAGTTGCTCGGCAAACTTATGGAGACCTTGATCAATGACGCCATAATGGCGGAAATCCTGAGATGGGAAATCTCGGAGGGGAACCACATAACCGAGCGCACGGCGCGTCTGCGCGAACTCCATTCCCAGGAGATGCTCGATATGGCCTCAGGGCTGGAAGAAACGTCAAGGCAAGACATCGTGGCCGTAACCGCCATGCTGGTGGCGGGCATATATTATCTCGTGCTCCACAAGGACCGCTCTCCCTTCGCTGGCATAGACCTCAATACCGAAGAGGGGCGCCGCAGGGTGACGGGCGCGTGCCGCCATGTTGGAGAAATGCTCTTCTGCAAGGCTCCGGTTGACAGGGAGAGGGAGCGTATTGCCGAAAATCTCCGCCAACAGGGTGTCGCGGAAGATGTTATCGCGAATGCCCTCCAATATTGAATCCCATCTCCGACGACTTCTGTGCGTCGGTTGATGTATGGACGCCCCGCGAACCCCCTATGGCGCTGTGTCTTGGTCAAAAGACACAGCGTCTTGTTGTTACTACATTATGCTCAGTCGACAGGCCCGAGAGCCATTATGGCTCCCTCCTTCACATAGGGGCGGCCTGATAAAGACAGGCGGCGGCTGGTCAAAAGGTGAATATGCGGTGAGGGTTGCTGTAATGTCAGAAAAAATTGCTAATTTTGCTTATTGAAAGCGTCAGGAAGCCATCAGGGCTTTCCGGCGCGAGATAAACTGATTATTCATCTGATGAGCGTGTCCGTTATTCTGAGGTTCGTGATTATAGGACTGTTGTGGCTGGGAATATGCGCCATCCTTATTACCAGGATGATAGCGCAGCAGATTCCGCTGACCCTTGTGTCTTTGTTCCCTGTCATAGCTTCCGGCTTCATCATATTCATACCGCTTTATAAGAAATATGTCGGCAACAACAACAAACGCGACAGCGACAACTGCCGGTAATGCCGCCGGTCGTTATCCCCTGCTGAGCCGGATTGACTCGCCTGCCGATCTCCGCGCCCTCGCGGTCGGGCAACTGCCGCAAGTATGCTCCGACATCCGCGAGTTTCTGATTAATTCTTTGTCGAAAAACCCGGGACATTTTGCCTCGAGCATGGGTGCTGTCGAACTGACGGTGGCGCTACACTACGTATTCAACACCCCGTACGACCGCATAGTATGGGACGTCGGTCATCAGGCTTACGGCCACAAGATTCTGACCGGGCGCCGGGACCGCTTCCATACCAACCGCAAGCTAAACGGCCTTAGCGGTTTCCCGAACCCGGACGAGAGCGAGTATGACACGTTCTCCGCCGGCCACGCCTCGAATTCCATCTCCGCGGCGCTCGGAATGGCGGTGGCCACAGAGATGAACACCGACGAGCCGCGGCGCAACATAGTGGCCGTCATAGGCGACGCGTCAATCGGTGGCGGTCTCGCCTTCGAGGGGCTAAACAATGCCGCCAACACTCCTAACAATCTGCTCATAATCCTCAACGACAATGACATGTCGATTGATGACAATGTGGGCTCGCTCCACAGATATCTCGCCCAGATTACTACTTCCAAGCGGTATAACAACCTGAGGTTCAAGCTGTACAGCATTCTTCGGAAGGCACATCTGGTTTCAGACCGCGGACGCGGTTCCATCCTGCGCTTCAACAATTCGCTTAAAGCTCTTCTGAGCCGGCAACAGAATATTTTCGAGGGCCTGAACATTCGCTATTTCGGGCCAGTCGACGGCCACGATATAGCCGGACTGGTCAAGGTGCTCGGTGACATCAAGGATATGACCGGCCCTAAAATCCTACATATCAAGACGACCAAAGGCAAGGGATTCGAAGCAGCCGAGCAGGATCCGGCGACATGGCACGCACCCGGCAAGTTCAATCCCGAATCAGGCGAGCGCCCTGCGAGCATCCCGGGCCCGCATCCGCCCAAATACCAGGATGTGTTCGGGCAGACGCTCCTCGAACTCGCCAAAGAGAACAAGAAAATAACCGGCATCACCGCGGCTATGCTGTCCGGCACCTCCCTGAGCATAATGCGGGAAAAGCTACCATCGAGAGTGTTCGATGTCGGCATATCTGAGGAACATGCCGTGACTTTCGCGGGTGGGTTGGCCAAGGACGGTCTGCGCCCCTATGTGGCCATTTACTCCGCGTTCCTGCAACGGGCATATGACCAGATCATAAACGATGTCGCCCTCCAGCGCCTGCCGGTCGTGTTCTGCATAGACCGCGCCGGACTGGTCGGTGAGGACGGTGCGACGCACCACGGAGTCTTCGACCTGGCATATATGCGCGCGATTCCCGGCATGACAGTAGCCGCCCCGTCGTCGGAAGAGGAGTTGCGCGACCTGCTCTATACATCAAGCCTCGGCGTGATAGAGGGCCCGATGGCTATCCGCTATCCGCGAGGTTGCGGGCAGAAGGCCGAGTGGCAGAAGGCGATGAAACGCCTTCCGGTCGGCCAAGGCGTGGAGGTAGAGGTTTCAGACAACGCCGATGTGGCACTGCTTTCAATAGGCACTATGCTGTCAGCCTCGGTTGAGGCAGTGAGGCTTGCCGCGGACCATGGCGTGACGGCGGACCTTTATGACATGCGTTTCCTGAAACCGCTCGACGAAGAAATCCTGCGGAAAGTGGCTTCGAAGGGAGTGAGAGCGATTGTAACCGTGGAGGACGGCGCCCGCACAGGAGGTTTCGGCTCGGCGGTTATGGAATGGATGGCCGACAACGGATACAACATTCCAGTCAAGCGCATTGGCATCCCAGACCGGTTCGTGGCGCAGGGCTCTGTGGCTGAGCTTCACGAGCTTTGCGGCCTTGACGCGGCTTCAATCGCGAAAGCGCTGGTAGACGCGGCAAAACAATAATCACTCCCCGGCAGTTTAAGTAGTTATGAGGATTGTTATTGTCGGCGCCGGTGAGGTGGGATCGCATTTGGCGAAACTGCTGTCGAGGGAGAACCAGGACATAATAGTGGTCGACCGCGACCATGAGAAGCTCGACAAGCTCGATGCGAACTATAACCTTATGACATATGTCGGCAGCCCGACCTCGTTCCGCGACCTCGCGGCGGCCGGGGTGAACGCCGATTGCGACCTGCTGATAGCCGTTACTCCGTTCGAGAACACCAACCTGGTGGCGTGCGCCATAGGCAAGCGGCTCGGGGCGACAAAGACCGTGGCCCGTATCGACAACTACGAGTTCTTGTCGGGTACCGGGCGCGAGTTTTTCAGCTCGATAGGGGTCGACCATCTGATTTATCCGGAGGACCTTGCCGCCCAGGAGATAGTCACCGCGTTGCGCCGCCCATGGGTCAGGAACTGGTATGAACTGCATGACGGCCAGCTGATAATCCTTAGTGTGAGGGTGCGTTCCGGAGCGGAGATTATCGGCAAGAAACTCCGCGACATAACGTATGGACAGCACAACTACCATGTCTCCGCCATCAAGCGCCGTCACGACACGCTGATACCTGGTGGCGAGGACGTCGTGAGCGAGAATGACATACTTTTCTTCACGACCACCCGCGATTATGTCGACGAGATCCGCCAGATCTGCGGCAAGCGCGACTACAAGATACGGAAGGTGATGATTATGGGCGGAGGGCGCATCGCCGTACGTCTCGCCCATATGGCGTCGGAACGTTGGGAAATGACCATCATTGAGGAAAATGCCGAAGTTTGCCGGCGCCTTCCGGAAAAATGCGGCGGATGCAACGTGAATATCATACACGGCGATGCCCGCAATAACGACACACTGCGCGAGGAGGGGCTCGAGGGGATGGATGCGTTTGTGGCTCTTACGGACTTCTCAGAATCTAACATTCTCGGATGTCTGACCGCTAAGGAGTTCGGAGTGAGCAAGACTGTGGCGGAGGTGGAGAACATACAGTTTATCTCCGAAGCGGAAGGACTTAACATCGGCTCCATCATAAACAAGAAACTGCTCGCTTCGAGCAAGATTTTCCAGGTGCTCCTCGCGTCCGACGACAGCACGTCGAAGTTCCTCACCCTGGCCGACGCGGAAATAGCGGAACTCGAAGCCCGCGAGGGATCGAGAATCACCCAGGCCCCGGTCATGGATTTAAAACTGAGCAAGGAGATGACGATTGCCGGTCTTATCCGCGATGGAGAGGGGATGCTCGTCAGCGGCCGTACCCGGATAGAGCCGGGCGACCACGTCGTAGTATTCTGCCTCGTAGGTCATATCCACAAAATAGAGAGGCTGTTCAACTGACCTCCCTTCCCCGCAAACAAAAATCTTGTTGGAAAAGACATGAAGCGCTCGGCATTTTTTCAAATAAACTGGATGATGCTCATCCGTATCGCCGGATGGCTTCTTCTTGTCGAGGGGCTTTTTATGGCCGTCCCGCTGTTCACGTCATTGTATTACGGCGAGGAAGACGCGAAAGGATTCGTTATCGCGATGGCTGTGACGCTCGGTTGCGGCGGCTTGTCGGCGTTCTGCGTAAAGCCACGCAGATTCGATATGGGAAAGCGCGAGGGGTTCCTGCTGACGGCTCTCGTGTGGGTGGTTTTCTCGTTCTTCGGGATGATTCCGTTCCTTCTCAGCACCACGCGGCTGAGCGTCTCGGAGGCTTATTTCGAGGCCATGTCGGGTTTCACGACTACTGGCGCCTCGGTAATGCCGACTGTCGACGACCTTAGCCACGGAATCCATATGTGGCGGTCGCTGATGCAGTGGATCGGAGGTATGGGTATCATACTGTTCACCCTCGCCGTGCTGCCGATGCTCAACTCGTCAGGCGGCATGCAGATGTTCAACGCCGAAGTGACCGGTATCACCCACGAGAAACTACGCCCGAGAGTGAGTTCCACGGCCAAACGCCTGTGGCTGGTATACTTTCTGCTGACAATCGTCCTTATGGCGCTCTACTGGGCCGGTCCGATGGATCCGTTTGACAGCGTGTGCCATGCTTTCTCCACTATGTCGACCGGGGGCTTCTCTACCCGTCCCGAATCGATTTCGCAGTGGAACTCACTCTACATAAAGATTGTAACAACTGTCTTCATGTTCATCGGGGGTGTCAATTTCGCCTTGATATTCAAGGCGTCGCTCGGCGACCTGAAAGCCGTATGGCGCAACGAGGTGTTCAGGGTGTATGTCGCCGCGATCTTAGTGCTTTTGATACTTTTCGATATGTCACTGGTGATGAATCCGCTGGTGCCCGACAGAGTGGAATCATACACCATCGATCCGCTGTTTATGATTGTGTCGATGATGTCGTCGACAGGGTACACGCTTAACGGAATCAGCGACTGGGGACTTTTCATCTTCGCCCTGATACTCGTTATGATGTTTGTCGGAGCGTGCGCCGGATCAACTTCGGGCGGCTCGAAACTCGACCGGTCAATTTACCTGTGGAAGAACGCCCGCAACGAGCTTTACCGTTGCATATATCCCAACCACATACTTTCGGTAAACGTCAACGGGCGCACCATATCGCCTGAAATCATTAATAAGGTGATGGTGTTCATGAGCCTGTACGTCATCGTCATCATTGTCGGCGGGATAGTCCTGTCGATTAACGGGATACCTCTCGCCGACGCGTTCTTCTCCTCGTTCTCCTGCGTCAGCAACACGGGGCTTTGCAACGGCTTTTCAGGGCTTGGCGACAGCTACTCCGTGGTTCCCGACGCTGGCAAATGGGTTCTTTCACTGCTGATGCTTACCGGCCGTCTGGAAATCTTCACCGTGCTGTTGCTCTTTACCCCCGGTTTCTGGAACCGCTGACACCGAGCTCTTCCCGCAGGAACGGGGCTGTCGGTGATTCGGTTTCAGCGACTTCTTCCGGGGTTCCGGCCGCTATTATCCGTCCGCCATCCCGTCCGCCGTCGGGTCCCATGTCGACTATGTGGTCTGCGCTTTTCACCACGTCGAGGTTGTGCTCGATTACCAACACGGTGTTCCCTTTGTCGACCAGGCGGTTCAATACAGCGAGGAGTACCTTTATATCCTCGAAATGCAGGCCGGTAGTTGGTTCGTCGAGGATGAACAAGGTGCGCCCGGTATCGCGCTTCGACAATTCGGTCGCGAGCTTCACGCGCTGGTTCTCGCCGCCCGAAAGGGTCGATGATGGTTGCCCGAGCTTTATGTAGCCCAGCCCTATCTCCTGCAACACTTTGAGCTTTTTTAAAATGGCGGGCTGGTTGGCGAAGAACTCTACCGCCTGGTTGATAGTCATGTCGAGCACATCGGCGACAGACTTGCCCTTGAACCTGACTTCGAGGGTCTCGCGGTTGTACCGCTTTCCGGCGCACACCTCGCACGGAACGAGGACATCCGGCAGGAAGTTCATCTCGATGCTCTTGTATCCGTTCCCCTTGCACGCCTCGCATCGGCCGCCGGCTACATTGAAAGAAAAGCGCCCTGGCTTGTAGCCTCTGATTTTAGCCTCGGGAAGCCCCACGAACAGATTGCGTATGTCGGAGAACACGCCGGTATAGGTCGCCGGGTTGCTGCGGGGGGAGCGGCCCAAGGGCGACTGGTCGACGGTCACTATCTTGTCGATGTTCTCAACGCCGGTTATCTCCCGGTATGGGAGCGGTTCCTGGAGCGAGCGGTAGAATTTACGGGAGAGTATCGGTTGCAGCGTCCCGTTTACAAGCGACGACTTGCCGCTGCCGCTCACACCGCAGACACAGGTGAGGGTGCCAAGCGGGAGACGGAAATCTATATCACGCAGGTTATGGCCGGTGCATCCGAGCAGCTCTATGAACTTGCCGTTGCCCTGGCGGCGGGTTTCAGGCACCTCTATGGAAAGGCGCCCGGTGAGATAACCGGCAATCAGGGTATCGGTTGCCAGCATTTCGGCGGGGGTGCCTTCGAACACCACTTCCCCACCCTTGCGCCCGGCCCGCGGACCAATGTCAACGATGTAGTCGGCCTCGAGCATCATATCCTTGTCATGTTCGACAACTATGATGGAATTTCGAGCGTCACGCAGTCTTTTTAACGAACCGATCAGTTTCCGGTTGTCGCGCTGGTGAAGGCCTATGCTCGGTTCGTCGAGAATGTACAGCACGTTTACGAGTTCCGAACCCAGCTGTGTGGCCAGGCGTATCCGTTGGCTTTCACCTCCCGAGAGGGTGGCCGACGCGCGGTCAAGCGAGAGATATCCGAGCCCCACGTCGGAGAGGAACGCCAGCCGGGTCCGTATTTCTTTCAGAATCTCCGCTCCGATCACGCGCTGACGTTCTGCCAGCCTCGTTTCGACAGTCCGCGACCATTCGAGCAGTTCTGAGATATCGAGAGAGGAAAGCTCGGCGATATTCTTTCCGTCGACGAAGAAGTGCAGAGCCTCGCGGTTCAGCCGGGCGCCGGCACATTCGGGACACACCTGGCGCGAATAAAACTGGTCGCTCCATTTCTGCGCCGCCGAGGACGCGTCGTCGTTCTGTTGCAGTTCGATGTATTTCAACAGTCCCTCGAACGACAGGAAATAGTTTGAAGTCGACAGGGTGTCGCTTTTCACTCTCAGCCGCTCGTCGGTGCCGTTCATGATGTCGCCCACAGCTTCCTCGGGAAGGTCTCGCAGGGGGGTATCGAGCGAGCAGCCGTATTTGTCGCAGATCGCGTCGACCTGCCAGAATATCATGGAGTTTTTGTATTTGCCCAAAGGCGCTATGCCACCCTGGCGGATAGAGAGCGAAGGATCGGGGACGACCTTCTCCATGTCGATGACGTTCACCTCTCCCAGTCCCTTGCAGCGCGGGCAGGCGCCGAGCGGGGAGTTGAAAGAGAAGTTGTGCGGAGCAGGCTCGCGGTACGAGATGCCGCTGACCGGATCCATCAGGCTCTGGCTGTAATGCCGGGTCTCGTCAGCATCAACGTCATACACCATCATCTGACGGCCTCCCTGCCGTAGCGTGTCGGCCACGGAATTCCTTAACCTTGATGTGTCGTTACCGCTGACTTTCATCTTGTCGACAACAAGCTCTACCGAATGGTTCCGATACCGGTCAAGTTTCATTCCGGGGGTTATCTCGCGCAGTTCCCCGTCGACACGCGCGTTAAGGAATCCTTTCTTCACAAGCTGCTCGAAAAGATCCTTGTAGTGGCCCTTGCGGTTGTGGACCAACGGGGCGAGAAGGCATACTCTCTTTCCGGCATAGCGTTCGAGAATCAATTCCACGATTTTCTCCACGGAGTATTTGACCATAGGTTCGCCGCTGACATAGCTGCGAGCCTCCCCTACTCTCGCGAACAGAAGGCGCAGGTAGTCGTAGACCTCGGTAGTGGTACCGATTGTGCTTCGCGGGTTTCGGTTGATGGTTTTCTGCTCGATGGCTATGACGGGTGACAGGCCTGATATATGGTCGACATCTGGACGTTCGAGCGACCCGAGCATGTTCCGTGCATACGAGGAGAATGTCTCTATGTAGCGGCGCTGCCCCTCGGCGTAAATTGTGTCAAAGGCAAGCGACGACTTGCCGCTGCCACTCAGCCCGGTTATGACCGACAGTGTGCCGTGGGGAATGGCGACATCTATATTTTTAAGGTTGTGTACCCGCGCCCCTATTACTGTAAGGTTCGCAAGCGGGTCAATCTCTTTTGACATAGGCGGATGGTTGTGCAGTTCTGAATGTCCCGGCTGTCGGGCGTTCGGGCTGGTTAAGACTTAGGCAGCCTGATGGTGTACGTCTTTCCAGGGGTCACAGGAAGTTTCTTGGCCCGTATCCACGGATTGTACTCTCTGAGCATATAGTAATTGGACCCTTTTGCCTTGGCCCATGCGGGAAGGTCCTCTATTGTCTCGTCCACTGTGACCTCTCTGTACTCGTATGGCCGGTAGAGCTGCGACTGGCGCAGCTGGTAGCCGAATTTCTCAGGGTTCTCCATCAGCACCTTCGCGGCAAGCACCCGGAACATGTACCGCGACGTCTCCTCTACCAGGTAGAGGTCGAAAGCCGAATCAACGAGCTGCGCCTCGAGTTCTTTCGAGATTCGTCCCTGCCCTCCGTTGTATGAGGCCATGGCCGATTCCCAGTTGCCATATTTGGCTTTCGCTTTTTTCAGGAACCTTGCGGCCGCGGCGGTCGCTTTCTCCGGATGGTAGCGCTCATCGACGTACTCGTTGACCTCCAGACCATACTCTTTCGCTGTCGCCGGCATGAACTGCCACAGTCCGGCGGCCTTCGCCCCGGAATACGCTCTCGGGTTAAGGCTCGACTCTATCGCTGCGAGATATACCATATCCTCCGGCACGCCGTTCTCTTTGAGAACTTTCCGCATCATGGGAAAGTAGCGGTTCGCGCGTTTAAGCATCAGCAGTGTAGAGGTATGGGAATATGTCATCTGTGACAATTCGCGGTCAATGCGTTCGTACATATCTGGACGGTCGAAGCTGAACCGGTGACCTGCGAATGTCATCTGTTTGGGAACGGGAGGGCTGTAAACCGCCGGCATGGCCAGCGGGCGCTCCTGGGCGGCAGCTGGTGCCGCCGCGGCAATCAAGAGTGTCAGTGAGAGTGTCAGAAAATTCTTGTTCATGTTTCAATAGTTCTGCGGGCTGGTGCTGCACGGGAGCTGACGGCATGCCGCTCTCCTTATTCTGCCGGAGCGGAAGTCGTGCCCCGCGTGCCCTTGTAGCCCAGGATGTTTATGTCGCCGGAAAGCTTGTAGTTCTTTCCGTCGGCACCATGAGCGGTGATCACATAATAATAAACACCCGAAGGCACTAATTTCCCGTTGTGGCGTCCGTCCCACCCTTGCGAGGGGTGTGTCAGCTTCGCTACTTCTATCCCCCAGCGGTTGAAAATATGGCACTCAAACTTGGTGATTGACTTGTAGCTGACCTTCCATTCGTCATTGACCCCCTCTGATGCGCCGGGAGAGAAAGCGTTGGGACATTCCAGCCTCGACTCGCCGATGCTTACCGTGTAGGTCTGGGATACATATTCGCAGGAGCCGTCGTTGTTCCCGCAAACGAATCTGACATAGGTCGTGCCGTAGTCGTCGAATGTGCGGTCTGCTTCCGTCTGGTTGATTCTCAGGTCGATTACATCGAACTGCGGGTCGGGAGAGAACTGCCATTCGCGGTATATGGCGGCATCTGTCACTGCCGCGGTGAACGTTATGTCGATTGGCGCGGATCCTCCGAGTGTATCGCCGCTCCCTTCGTCCGTATCCTTGATTTCGTTATCCTTGTCGCACGCGTCCTGCTCGGCCCATGTCGCTGCCTCAACGGAGTGAGCCGCGACAGTCGGAGTGGAGACCGACTGTTCCCTGCCCCATTGGCGTTGGAAGCGGTCGCCCGACAATTGAAAATCTGTATCGCAAAGCGGTGCCGGACAAATGATGTCGCCGGTCACATAATCAATTGACTCCTCAGCTTCGACAGTCGTCCACTGACGGCGCTCTTCGTCAAAAGAAAGGGTGGAATATTCCAGTTTCAACCCGCGCGACAGAGTTTCCCCCCTCCCGTTTACGGAATAATAGGCAATCCGGCCGGCATCGCCGTCGAGAATCAGGCGTTGCTGCCCGCAATCCTGTGCGGCGGCAGAAATCAGTTCGCGGAGCACGCACGCGTGGGCCGCGTAGTTCACAATCCAGAAGCATACAGGTTTCGCTCCCACATATGGCGTGACGATATAGCCGGCATCTGCTTCTGACAATTCCACCACACTGCATGAGCCGGATATGCCATATGGGACGGTCTCGGCGTAACCGCCACCGCGCGAGTCGAACCGCTGCCACTGATGGCTTGAAGCCGGCGCGCCGGCACTCTGATACAGAACCCTGGCATTTGCCGCCGCGGGCAACACATACACAGCCGAGAGCCCTGTCGAGACCGGGGGCGCGATCTCTATCACTTCCCCGCCGGTATTTTCAAATGATATTTGAGCGTGTGCCGTGAATGTCACCGTCAGCAGGGCGGTAAGTATGTTTTTTAGTCTGCGAGTCATACGGAGCATATGTTATCTGTTGAGTTCTCCAAGCCATACCGACAGAGAGTCGCGCAATAGCGAATCTTTCGGGTTCAGGGCCCAGGAATGGAACTGGTTGAATGAAAGGCCGAGCGAGAAATCGAGATTCGGGAACATTCTGCTCATTGCCAGCACGACGGCGAGCGACACCGCGGCGTTCGGTCGCTCGCCGTTGGCCACAAGTATCAGTAGCTGCTCAGAGGAGTAGAGAGAATCCTGCCGCACAATTATGGTGTCGCCGATCTCCCTCGACAGCGAACGCATGCGGCTTAACGCCGGAGAGCCCTTCGGAAGGTATATCTCTTTCCCCGCGAGTTCGACCTGGGTTCTGATCGGTATATTGCCCGCGCTGTCGGCCAGTTGCGCGAGCACCATTCTGTCTACTTCGACAGGATCGGTGAATATGAAGCGCTCTTTCATATCGGCAGTCGCAGGTATGTCGGATACAACGAGCTGGTATTTCCCCTCGGCAAGCCCCTCGAGGGCGGTGGAAAGGAGTGTGAAAGGGTGGAAGCGGACGTTGATTCCGTGGCGACGGCATACTTCCCGCACCATATCGTAATACACCCCCGCGAGTGTGTCTCCTGCCAGGCTGACACCCATAGGAGAAAGCTCGATGGCGACATTTATAGTGTCACCCCCGGCGATGTCTTCGTGGCGCGGAGGCAGACCGGGCGCGGAACACTGCCTGACTGAAATCATCAGGAACAGCGCTCCCACAAGTAGCAGGAGGCTGAGCGCAAGTTGGCCGCGTTGCGGTTGTAATCGCTTGAACATTGCTGGGGAGAGGCTAATTGGTTAGATCTACCGACAGGCCGAGCTGGAATCTACGGGGGTTCATCGGGTAATTCGGCATAGAGAAATAGTTGTCGCCTGTCAGACCCTGGTTGATATGGCTCATCATGACGTAGAAGCGCGTCTTGGATAACTTGAAGTTGATGTATGCGTTCATGAACGGATAGTTGCCAACGAGATAGTCGCGCTGGTTGTAGAACTGCAT
>ERZ777306.4549-NODE-4549-length-12442-cov-3.863002_pt1 | contig 12442 bp, 12 predicted proteins | sample MGYA00374966_ERZ777306 | MGnify/ENA primary metagenome ERZ777306 (study PRJEB29329, sample SAMN06343882) | mouse gut metagenome | isolation source: Mouse cecum | place: Austria: Vienna | collected 2014-11-15 ...
AGCGCAACAACCATTGTAATATTTCCATCCGAAATCCCTCCTTCATTCAATTCTCTTAATACCTGCGGTAGCACCCGGTAAGACGCCATCGGTCTTGTAATATCACTGGTGACAATCACAACCCGCTGTCCAGGCGTTACCAGCTCCCGCAATCGCTTAGAACAAATGGGATTTTCCAGACTGCGGGCAATTTCTTCCTCTTCGGATGCCTTCTCCCTCTCCCCCAAGTCATTTGGCATTAAAGTCTGCATATAATTTTCGTCCGGAATGGTTATTTCTACTTGTTCTTTCCCAAAAGGCAATTTTACTTTCATCGTGTCCTTCCCTTCTCAATCGCCTCCCATAAACCATTTAAGTAAGCTGCTCCTAACGCACGATCATACAGTCCATATCCCGGCATAGCCTTTTCTCCCCAGATCATCCGTCCATGATCCGGACGGATAGGACCGTCAAATCCGATATCATAAAGAGCTTTCATAATCTCATAAATGTCAAAGCTTCCGTCAGATGATAAATGTGCCGCTTCTTCAAAATTTGTTGACGTAATAAATTTCAGATTACGTACATGTGCAAAATGGATTCTTCCTTTTAATGAGCGGATCATATCCGGCAAGTCGTTTTCCCGGTTTGTCCCATAAGAACCGGAGCAGAATGTCACTCCATTATGCGGATTATCCACCATCCTTGTCATCCTTAAAATATTTTCTTTTGTAGTCATAATCCGGGGAAGCCCAAATACGCTCCAAGCCGGATCATCGGGATGAATGGCCATTTGAATGTCAAACTGCTCACATACAGGCATAATCCGTTCCAAAAAATACTTAAGATTATCAAATAACTGTTCTTCGTCTACCCCCTTGTACAGCGCAAACAATTCTTTAATTCCTGCCATACGCTCCGGTTCCCATCCCGGCATTACCGTACCGTTCATATCTCCGGAAATAGAATCAAACATTTTTTCCGGTTCCAGCGCATCTACCGCTTCCTGAGTATAAGCAAGCACAGTGGAGCCGTCTTCTCTTATACGTGCCAGTTCCGTTCTGGTCCAATCAAAAACCGGCATAAAGTTATAGCAGACAAGATGTACATCCTCTTCTCCCAGATTTGCAAGGGTTTCAATATAATTTTCAATATACTTGTCTCTGCTTTTCCCGCCTGCTTTAATATCATCATGAATATTTACACTCTCAATGCCGGCCAATGTTAATCCCGAAGCTTCAATCTCATCTTTCAATGCCCTGATTCGCTCTCTGCTCCATACCTCTCCCGGAGCAGTATCATACAAGGTGGAAATAACTCCTGTGACCCCCGGAATTTGACGAATCTGCTCCAATGTCACCGTGTCAAATGCTGAACCGTACCATCTTAAAGTCATCTGCATAAGGTTTTTCCTCCTCTTAATTTCCCAAATACTTTTTCAAGGTTCGCCGCACTGCCCCTATGCCGGTGCACATTTCTTTCATGTACACAGATACCATTTCACCCAGGCCGGCCTCCATCAAATCCACCCCAAAAATCTCAGCTCTGCGAAGTATCGGAAGTATCACTTCATCCGCTTTCTCTCCTGATTCCCAGCTAATCGCCCTTAAACGAAGACTTATCTCTTCCGCAAAGGGATCCGGACTCAGCTCCATTAATTTCCCATTATCATCTGCTCCCATCAGGTAACGGAGCCATCCTGCAAATACCAGAGGTATTCCAACCAGGGATTTTAAATCAAGAGTTTTTGATGCAAGATATGCTTTTATGGTTTCTCCAAAACGAATTGCCAGCTTCTGAGAAGTGTCCGTCACAATACGCTGGGGCGTATCCGGCATAAACGGATTGGCGATCCGAATATTCAGCACCGTATCTATAAATTCCTTGGGATCCAGGATTCCGGGATCGACCACCACAGGAAGTCCCTCCGCATAGCCGATACGCTCAACCAGCTTCCTAAGCTCCGGATCATCCATTTCCTCACAAAGCCTGGAATATCCAAGCAAGCATCCAAATACGGCAAGCGCCGTATGCAGGGGATTCAGACAGCTGCATACCTTCATCCGTTCTGCCTTACTTACGGTTTCCCGATCGGTAAATATCAGGCCGCCGGCTTCTAATACCGGCCTTCCATTGGGAAAATTGTCCTCAATCACCAGATACTCTGTCACTTCCGCATTTACAAAAGGCGCCGCATAGCTGTTCTTCGATGTTATCACCGGTTCCAATCCCTGGATTCCGTCTTTCACCAGCATTCTCCGAATAGAATCATCCGGGCGGGGTGTAATCTTATCAATCATAGTCCAGGGAAATGCAACCTTGCTTCCATCTGTCACATAGGATAAAAAATCTTTGTCCGTCTGGCCATTTTCAGCCCATTCTTCTGCAAATGACCGGACAGCCTCCAATAACCGTTCTCCATTCTTTGAGCAATTATCCATGCTCACCATTGCAATGGGCTTCTTTCCGGCTAAAAATCTTGCGTACAGCAAAGCAGTTATTTTCCCCATATAGCTTTTGGGTTTATAGGGGCCATTTTTCAAATCATGGGCCACCTCCCGAAGCAATACCCCGCTGCCGTTTACCAGGCCGTATCCCTTTTCCGTTATGGTAAATGACGCCATCTGCAGAGAATCCTGCCGAAAAATATCCAAAAGCCTGTTATATTGGACCGTATTTGCTGAATCTAATACCAGTGCTTCCGCTATACTCCCAATTACTGTTTTTTCCACTGTTCCATCTGTTTTTAACGTTGCTAAAATACTGAAATTATCGTGCGGCCAATACATATGCTCCACAATCTCATAATCAAATCCTTCCGCTGCCAGAATTCCCCGATCCAATACCCCGCAGTTTAACAATTTCTGTACTACATTTGCCTGAAATGCCCGAAAAATATTTCCTGCCCCAAAGTGGATCCAATAAGGCTTCTCTTTTGTTGCCTGTTCCATTTTTTCTCTGTCAAAATCAGGCAGTTGATATCCCTTTTCCCTCCACCATTTTAAATTTTTCAAGCCCTCCGCATTTAATTCCATCTTCCGCTCCTTTTACTTATCGGGAAGTAAATCCCCCGTCTGCCAATATATCTTCTCCTGTAATGTATCCGGACGCATCGCTTAAGAGAAACAAGATTACCTGAACAATCTCTTCCGGCCTTGCAATACGGCGGAGGGGAACACTGTCCTCCAGTTTCTTTCTTAATTCCGGATTGCTGTGCGGCTCCGCAGTTAATGGTGTATCCACATATCCCGGACTTACGCTGTTCGCCCGAATCCCATATTCGGACCACAGCATCGCCATGGATTTCGTCATCATTTTAACGGCCCCTTTAGAGGTGCAGTAGCCAATCAGCCCATACTCTCCGCCTCTGCCGGGACGAGTCTTTGCCGGAACAATTGTTGCTGACATAGAGGCAATATTGACAATCGTACCGCCTTTTCCCATCATGTGCTCTGCAAAAGCAGAACAGCTGTAAAACATTCCCATTAAATTCACTTTAATTAAGCGTTCAAAAGTCTCCTGAAAGCTTTCGCCCTCCCTGGCTTTTGCTCCAATTCCAACAGAATTTACCAAACAATGAATTTGCTGAAAATTTCTTTGTATTTGTTCTGCCGCATTTGCTGCACTTTCCGGATCCGCCGCATTCATCCGGAACGCCTCAGCCCGGCCGCCCAAAGTGCATATCTTTTCCGCAACCTGCTGTGCACCCTCCAAATTGAGATCCGCTATAGCCACATTGGCGCCAGCCGCTGCCAGATGTTCCGCAGTGCTGCGTCCCATTCCGGAAGCTCCTCCGGCCACCACACAGTTTTTTCCACTAAAATCAAATGCTGCCTTCATATACTGCCCTCCGACATATTTTATTTATAGCTTAAAATTGGGCATTTCTCACCCACACATGTTCCGGATCCTCAATACGGTCAACCCATGGATCATCCGGCAGATGCCGAATCATCCACACGATATACAACTGATATCCGGGCGCCGTAACCTGCGGATGAGTTCTTCCGTCCAAAAGTATCGAAACACTTCTGTCCTTAATGACATACGCCTCATCTCCTATAAAGCAGGCTCCAAATCCCTGGGGCTTGTCCGTGCGGTAATAATAAACCTCCGGCTGTCGGTGTCCATGAGGCGGATATCCCGCCCAGGATCCTTGCATAGTATAAGTTTCTCCAATCACAAGATTGGAGTATGGAGCATTATTGTAATCTATAATGGTAGTCACACGGCGTGTGCATGTTCCCCCGCAAAGTTCTTCCCCCACTATCACATTGGAAATCTCGTCCGCATGATAAAGCTTTGCAGAAAATTCCCGTTCATTTTCAGTAGCTTCCCACATAATTTCCGTTTCTGCAAAAGCCGTAACAGTTACCTCCGTACCCCTGCATACATGCAGGCAGGCCGTACCCTCTCCCTGGTCAAAAAACGTCTTACGGGCTATACGCTCCTTCTGATCGTTCCACCAAAATTCCGCATCTCCATACATCAGCAAAAATGCCTGTTCCTGATCTGCAAACTGAAACTTCCGTACTTCCCCCTCCTTCATCCTGTAAACCGAAGTACTCATCCAGCTGTTCTCCCCATGATCCAGGGTCAAATGTTGAACGCCATCCGGCATAAACTTGGGATAATCAAATTCTTTTACCATAGCAGCTTCCTCCTTGCTATTCCAGTTCCGTAATCCCCCTCTCAGTACACCTTAGCCTAAATCAATTTCCAGCCGCAAATACGTGCGTCTGTAAATCGATTTGTGCACTGAAAAGGGTATTACTGTTTCACAATTTCCAAACAACACACGCTCAATCTTCTTTCATCTCTTTTATCGTCAGGACAATATGCTCTGCCGTTAAGCCAAATCTTTCCCGAAGATATTCCTGCGGTCCCACTTCACCAAACGTATCCTCCACTGCAACATGTCCCACCAGCGCTTCCCCATTCAGCGCCTCCTTAACTGCGCTGTACAGGCCGCCTATCCGATTGTGATTTTCTGCCGTTACTACAATACCTGTTTTTGCCGCATAAGCTCGTATTAATCCTTCATCAAAAGGTTTAATGGTAAACGGATCAATCACTGCCGCATCAATCCCCATATCCTTCAGCATGCCAGCCGCCTGCATTGCTTCGTGAACCATAATGCCGCTGGCAACGATTACACAATCCGTACCGTCCCGCAAAACAGTTCCTTTCCCAATCTCAAATGCCGTCCCGTCTTCATATACCTGTACGGCACCTTTTCTGGGTGTCCGTAAATACTTTACTCCCTTCATTTCCGGGAATGTGTGCAGACAATATTCCAGCATAGGCACATCCGTTACATCTACAATCACCGCCCCCGGTATTGTGCGGTAAATAGCCATATCTTCGAAAGGCATATGTGTCCCCCCATTAAATGCAGCACAGATCCCCGGATCCGTACCAATCACCGTAACACTGTTTCCTGCATAGCCGCCGGACAAAAACACCTGATCAAAGCAGCGCCGGGATGCAAACGGTCCGAATGTATGCACAATCGGATGAAACCCTGCTGCGGAAAGACCACAGGCTATCCCTACCATATTAGCCTCCGCAATTCCACAGTTAATCGCCCTTTCACATGTATCTGTCAATTTTGCCGTCCCAATGCACCCCATCAAATCGGCGTCCAGATACACCGCATCCGGATCTGTTTCCAAAATCCCTCTTATGTTCTCTCCGATCACATCCTTCATCATGCGTGTATCTTTTATTTCACCGTATACAATCTTCATGCCGTCTCCTTCCCTCCGGTCAGTGTCTCCAACTGGTCACGCAAATCTGTCAGCCATCTGTCAAATACCTCCTGCCCTGCCGACATGCTGTGATTGGAAATGGTTTCCTCGATTTCCCTTACCCCCTTTCCTTTTACCGTATCCAGAATCAAAGCAAGCGGTGCCTCATGGGTTTTTATATGCAATGCCTCATGTAACTGCTCAATATTGTTTCCATCAACGGTATGCGCCTGAAAGCCAAAAGCCCTGAATTTTTCTTCCAAATCAAAGGGATTGAGAATATCCTTAACGCAGCCGTCCAATTGCTTCTTGTTATAATCCACCAGCCACACCAGGTTATTCACCTGCTTCGCAGCCGCAAACATCGCCGCCTCCCATGCCTGTCCCTCATTCAGTTCACCATCTCCGGTAATCAGAAAGACCCGATTCCCTCTCCCTTTCAGCCCATCGCCCAAAGCCATTCCCACCGCCAGTGAGGTTCCCTGGCCAAGAGACCCTGTGGTCATATCCACGCCTGGTGTTTTATTCCAATCACAATGACTTGGCAGCATCGTCCCCGGACGGTTCAATGTGTACAATTCTTCGTACGGGAAAAATCCCTTTAGCGCCAACGCCGCATACACAGCAGGGCCAGCATGTCCTTTGGAACATACAAGCTTATCCCTCTCCGGCCACGACGGATTCTTGGGATCATATTTCATCACATCCCCGTATAAAACCGCCAGTGCGTCAGCAATGCTGAGACATCCTCCCACGTGTCCGAACCCCCGTGAGCGAATCGCTTCTAAAGCTCCTATTCGAATCTCACATGCAAAGCCTTTTAATTCTAATTTTTTATCCGAATCCAACCCTCAATCCTCCTTTTTATTCCCGCAAAGCCGCATCCCGTAAAGCCCTGACTGCCGGCAGCTCCTCTCCACTCAAAAACCGAATCAATGCACCGCCGCCTGTGCAGATATAATTTATTTGATCTGTTTTTCCATATTTCTTAGTAGCCGTAATGCTGTCGCCGCCGCCAATCACCGTATAGGCTTGTGTCTCTCCCAGAGCCTCCCATACGGTTCTGGTCCCCAATTCCGTCTCAGCCTGCTCAAATACTCCCATAGGCCCATTCACAAATACGGTATTTGCCGCCAGTATCTCTTTTGCATATGCCTTTGCCGTCCTGCTTCCGATATCCAATGCGCCAAACATTTCCGGTATTGTATCCAAAGTATATTCACACCGCTTTCCATCATCTGTGCCTGCCAAATCTATTGGTGTCAAAATACGTTCGCCATAGTTCTCCCATAGTTCTTTTGCAATTCGAATATTTCCACTGTTATTTGAACGTTCAATAAATTCCTCACTGGCTCTTCCGATATGTTTGCCCTTGGCCAATAAAAGGATATTTGCCACTAAGCCGCCGGTTAAAACCCGGTCTGCAGCACCATTTTCCAAAACTGACCGCATCATCAAAAATGCATCGTTCACCTTGGCGCCCCCAAGCAGAAACAGACAGGGACGTTTTGGATTCTCCATCATGTCAGATATTACGCAGTATTCCCGCTCAAACAGCCTTCCCATAGCAGATGGAAGTACTTGTTCGAATCCGCAAAGAGACGGCTGATCCCTGTGGGCGGCAGCAAAAGCATCACAAACAAAAATATCTGCCAACGGAGCCAGTTTCCTGACCACCTGTGTCTGTGCCTGTTCTTCGTGAGTAAGCTTCAGCTTCAGTTCAAACAATGTCTGTTCCTCCGAACAGTACCGCACATTATCCAACAGCAGAACCTGGCCGTTTTTCAAGGACCGGATTGCCGTACATGCTGCCGGACCGCAAACGTCTTCTACATACTGAACCTCCCGTCCCAAAAGCTCCGACAGCACTTTGCTATGTGGTCTTGTTGAATAAAAATTTTTATATTCAATATCACTGCCCTGATGTGCCAGTAAAACTACCCTTGCTCCCCGCTCTGCCAGTTCACGGACTGTCGGCACACAGGCTTTAATCCGTGTTATATCCCTTAAGCTTCCCGTCTTCTTGTCCACCGGCTGATTGATATCAATCCTGCACAAAACTACCCGGCCTGAAACTTCAAATTCATCTAATGTATGAATACCAAACCTCATACCCCACCTCTCATCACTCTTTCATTCCAAGATAACGATTTGTCATGGAAGTTCCTTCCTTATAAGTCTCCTGCATTTTCATAGCCGCACGGATTGCATCAATTGTCTCCGGTATTGTAACGCTTTCCTGAGGAATATTTACCGCATACATAATATCGTTTCCTGATTCCACAATGGAATCTTCCCACAAGCCAATCTCATACATATCTCCACGGCGGTTCCCCAAATCCCGTGCGTATTTAAAGAAGCTTGCATTTCCCTTGAATCCCTCATCAATCGTAACCACGCGAATTCTGGGATGTTTGCAAAATGCCTTTAAAGCCATTTCCTTTGTGATCTTCTTTCCGTCTCGAGCCGTGGCCAGAACCGTAATGATATGTCCGTGAGTTACCGGTGTATGTAACAAGATTCCTGTGGCTTCAATATGAGGCATAATCGTCATCAGATCTACAGCCTGATGTGTGGGTGCTTTCTCCATTTGCAGTGCATTTGTCAGACCTCGATGATAATCACCCGGATCCGCCACTCTGCGGACAATGGTGATCGCCACCTTTTCGATTCCGATTTCCCTGTCAAGGCAGTCTACGGAACGAATCAAACCGGTTGTATTGCAGGAAGTCAGCTTCAGATAATCTGCTCCAAGTCCTTTTTCATAATTAGCGTATCCATGGAAAAATACATCCGCTACCTCATTACTTTCCCCGCCCTGAAAAATTGCTTTAACTCCCAATCGCTTATAGATTTCTTTATTTTTGACACCTACACCGCCTGGAGAAGAATCCAGCATAATGTCAACCTTTTTACATAAATCCTCAAAAGTTCCCGAAACCGGTATATCCATTTTTTTAAAGCTCTCTTCATCAGCGCCGTCTACCAAATACAGATCATATCTCGTATGATTAGCTCCTATCATATTCCGCTCACGCAACGCCCGGATAGACAGCGTAGGCGCCAAGTCTGCAATGCCAACCAACTCCATATCCTCCTGCAGAGCCACCCCGTCCGCAAGGCGCTGACCAATCGTTCCATATCCTGCCACTCCAACTCTAATCATTTTTATTCCTCCTGTGATTATTTATATTTTGGTTTATTATTGGTAAAACTACTGGTAAAATGTTATTTTTATTCTTGAAAACTTATCCATGAGATAGTACAATTGATAAGAAACTTACTACTTTTGACATAGGAGTATAATGTTATGCGCATGGATCGAATCAATGAGATGGAACAATACATCTTACAGAATCAAATGATTTCATTAAATGATTTGGCTTCACATTTTTCCGTCTCCATGAATACCATCCGTCGTGATATCCGTGAATTGATTACACACGGCAAAGTCAGAAAGGTTTACGGCGGAGTTGCTGCCGTCGAAACAGTCCCTCCCCTTCCGCTCACGGAACGCACCCTTAAAAGCTGTGCGGAAAAACAGCTCATTGGTCAGCTTGCCGCCTCCATCGTTCAAAATAACAGCACTATTTTTCTGGATTCCGGTTCCACCACGCCGTGTATTCTTCCCTACCTATCTGAAAAGGATAACGTTACCGTTGTCACATACAGCCTCAATATTATGTATGAGGCTGCCAAATATCCGTCACTCAACATCTACGCTCTTGGCGGTATGTTTAACCATATTACGGCTTCCTATATCAACCAGACCAATGAATTGCTGGATATTATTCATCCAACCGCATTTTTCATGGCTGCCTCTGCAGTCTCACTGGAATGCGGGCTTTGCAACAATACTTACGACGAATTTATCATCAAAGAACGAATAACCCGTCAAAACAACAACATCTTTTTAATGGCTGATCATACAAAGTTTGATTCCTCCGCCACCTACACATTTTGCCGCTTTTCCAATCTTTCCGCAGTGATTACCGATGCCGAACCGCCAAAGCATTACCTGGATGCCATGCAAAACAGCGGGATAAAGCTCTATTGCCCTTGAGTCTCTTTTAATTCATTCTGGCCCCTCCATCCACATTCAAGGATTGTGCCGTAATATATCTTGCCATGTCAGAACAAAGGAACAGCACCGCATTTGCAATATCTATTGCCTCCTGCTCAATCCCCATGGGAATTGTATAGCCAAGAGCTTCCTGCCAGCATTCTTCACGGCTTTTTCCCGTATCCCTCATCATAAAATCCAAAATCTGATCCCACATAGCCGTATGGATAATCCCAGGACAAACCGTATTGACATTCACTCCATATTTTGCTCCAAACAATGCCGCCGATTGTGTCAGATTAATTACTGCCGCTTTAGACATGGCATAATATGGCTTTGTGGTACAGCCATGCCTTCCTGCAATCGAAGCTATATTAACAATCCGTCCGGATCGCTGTTTCATCATCTCCTGCATTGCGTACTGTGTTCCATATGCGGTTCCATTGATATTCACATCCTCCAATCGCCAGAGCTTTTCCGGGTCCAGATCTATCAAACTGTCCGGGTACATAATTCCTGCAGCATTAACCATAATATCCAAAGCTCCCTGTCCGGCAACCTCCCAAATCAGTTCTCTCATCTGGCTCACACTGGACACATCAATCGCTTTCCAGGGAATACAATGCCCTCCTCTTTCTATCCCTTCCTGACAAGCTCTGCGGCTTTTTTCTTCGTCATAATCCGCAAAATACACGATTGCTCCTGCCTCCGCCAAGCGAAGCCCGATTTCCTTTCCTAACCCCTGGCCTGCTCCGGTCACAATGGCTCTTTTTCCGGTTAAATCAATTCCGATCATAACGGCTTCCCCAATATTTGGCTGGCAATTCCTTTTCCATCCAGGCCATAAGCCTTAAGGATCTGTTTCGGCTCACCGGAACGACCAAAAACATCCCGAACACCAATCCGTTTTATCGGTATGGGCATGGTTTCCATTAACACTTCACTGACCGCATCTCCCAATCCGCCATAGATGGAATGCTCTTCCACTGTTACTGCTTTTTTGCATTTTTCCGCATACTCTATTACCCTCTGGCGATCGATTGGTTTAATGGAATACAAATCAATAACCGCTGCATCAATTCCATGCCTTTCTAATATTTCCGCAGCTTCCAGGGATTGGCTTACCATATATCCAAAAGTAAAAACAGCCAGATCCTTTCCTTCACGCATTACATGAGAACCGCCCAGTTCAAAGGAAAGCTTGTCATCATAAACAGGGGACGGCATTCTGGACATACGAAGATACATGGGTCCTTGGTAATCCGCAGCCATACGCAATGCTTTCAATGTCTGATTCCCATCGCATGGGCACATCACTGCCATATTAGGCAGCACACGGGTCAGGGCAATATCCTCTATCGCCTGATGGCTTACTCCGTCCGGACCTGCCGTAATTCCTCCATGGGTCATACACAGCTTTACATTCGCCTTTCCATAGGCCACCGTATTTCGGATCTGGTCATATGCACGGCCAATGCCAAATACTGCGAAAGCACTGACAAAAGGAATATATCCCATATCTGCCATTCCTGCCGATACGCCAATCATATTTGCCTCCGCAATTCCCATATCAAAAAAACGTTCCGGATATGCCGACTTAAAATAATGTGTCATAGTAGCCATCGCTACATCCGCATCAAATACAACAACCTTTTCATTTTCCTGTCCCAATGTAACAAGAGATTTTCCATAAGCCACACGAGTTGCAATGGATTCCATCGTTCAACCTCCTCTCTATTTCAACTCTTCCATAGCCTGTCTTAACTGTTCCTCGTTAGGAGCAGCGCCATGCCAATAAACTGCATTTTCCATATAAGAAACACCCTTGCCCTTTACCGTGTGAGCCACAATTGCCTTGGGCTTTCCACAATGAGGCGCAGAAAACGCACTAAAAATCGTTCCAAAATCGTGACCGTCATCTATCTCTATTGTTTCCATTCCAAATGCTCTCATTTTATCCGCAAGATTACCAAGAGACATGACTTCTTCATTTGTACCGTCAATTTGAAGACCATTATTATCAATAATAAAAGTTATGTTATCCAGGCGATAATGGGCTGCGGACATAAACGCCTCCCATGGCTGCCCTTCCTGAAGCTCCCCGTCTCCCAGCATCACATAAACCCGGAGAGACTTTCCTGCCTTTTTAGCTCCCAGCGCCATTCCAACCCCAACCGACACCGCCTGTCCCAGAGAACCGGCACAGGCATCTACACCCGGCGTCTTTTTCTTATCAGGCTGCCCCTGAAGATGGGAGTCCACATGCCGTAATGTTCTCAAATCTTCTTTCGGGAAATATCCCTTATCCGCCAAAATAGCATACAGTGCAGGACAAGCATGCCCTTTCGATAAAATAAATCTGTCCCGATCAATGTTATAAGGATCCGTACCGCTGATATTTTTCAATTCCCCATAGTATAATGCTACAAGCAATTCCATTGCCGACAAAGAACCGCCCGGATGCCCGGAACCGCCTGCATAAATCGCCTGCAGAGTATCCCTTCGAAGCTGTTTTGCTTTTTCCTTTAACTCCTCGTACATAATACAATCACCCTTCTCCTGCAATCTTTCATGATTTGATTAAAACCTTATTATGTTTTGTATCCTTCAGACAAAATTCAAAGGCTTCCTGAATCTGGTCCAAATCAAA
>ERZ777306.4561-NODE-4561-length-12409-cov-4.121742_pt1 | contig 12409 bp, 8 predicted proteins | sample MGYA00374966_ERZ777306 | MGnify/ENA primary metagenome ERZ777306 (study PRJEB29329, sample SAMN06343882) | mouse gut metagenome | isolation source: Mouse cecum | place: Austria: Vienna | collected 2014-11-15 ...
CCTGCGCACCGGCATAAAGGCGCCCAAGGCCGACAACGGAAACATATCCTGCGACGGCCGCAGGACTTACTTCCGCGACCTCGCCTCGACGGAGTTCTCGCTTCACGACGCCAACGGGCGCGAAATCACCCGCTTCTCCGTCGACAGTGACTATTATGTGGCGGAATTCGCGCTTACCGACGGAATCTACATACTCCGCGGCTCCAACGGGATGACTGCGAAAATCGTTCTCAACAAATGACACTGATTCGTTCTTTATTCATATCCGCTCTTGCGGCGGCAGCCTCCGTGGCTGTCGCCGCAAGCAACGTCGACTACTCCGACGGCATCCTATTCGTCAACGAGGACTGGTACGGCCATCAGAACTCCACGGTGAACTTCCTGGTGCCGGACGCTATCGATGGTGACTACTGGCACTACCGAGTGATCCAGGCCGAGAACCCCGGCATGGAACTCGGATGCACCAACCAGTACGGAGCGCTCTGGCACGGGCGCCTTTACCTGATAGCCAAACAGGAAAAGGACCCCGGGACCGACATCACCGGGGGACGGATCACCGTTGCCGACGCCCGAACGATGAAAATCATCCACCAGCAGACGAACATCGATCCCTCCGGGGCGCAGTGCGACGGCCGCGGCTTCGTAGGAATCGACGAGCACAAGGGCTACATCTCGTCGAGCAACGGCATATGGGTGTTCGACCTCGACACATTCACCATAACCGGCCAGGTCGAAGGCTCGGCCAATCCCAACGTGGGAGGAAGCGACGACAAACCGGGCGCGGATCCCGCAGGCGCGCTCTACCGCGGCCAGTCGGGCACGATGGTGCTCGCCGAAGGGAAAGTGTTCGCCGCCCACCAACAGTACGGCGTGCTCGTGATCGACCCGGCGCTCAACAAGGTGACCGACGTGATCGCCATGGACTTCGTTCAGGAAGGGGCCGGCATCGGCTCCATACTGAAATCAAAGGACGGCGACCTCTGGCTCTCCGTGGCCAAGAGCACCCAGGGAACCGGCGCGGCGCTCAATTATCTCGTACGTCTCGACCCCGTGACACTCGCGACCGAGGTGGTGGCCATACCCGAGGGTATGTACGCCCCGCTAAACTCCTGGTACGCCTGGACCCCCGACGCGTTCGCCGCCTCGAAGCGGCAGAACGTCCTATATTGGAAAGGTGGGCAGAACCGTTGGTTCGCCGGAACGCGGATCTACCGTTTCGACATCGACACCCGCGAGGTAAACCTCTTCATCGACCTCGACCAGGAGGGTGCCAACTGGAAGCTCTACGGATGCTCGCTGGGGGTGCACCCCGTCACGGACGAAATCTATATGTCGCTCTATCACGAACTCGGCACCCCTACCTACATAACCCGCCGCTATTCGCCAACCGGCGAGGTGGTGCGCGACTACCAGATGATCATGAACTACTGGTTCCCCTCCATGCCAGTGTTCGCCGTCAAGGACACACCGGGCGCTGTGGAGACAGTCGGCGCGCCATCTTCGTCAACGACGCTAAGTTTCCGCGACGGCCTCCTGTCTGTGACAGACGCGGAACCAGGCTCGGCAGTCGGACTATACGACGTTTCCGGCTCGCTTTCAGCCAGGTTCCACGCGGATGCCGAGGGCAATGCCCGGTTCGTCACTTCCGGATTCCTCAACCCCGGCGTCTACATTATCCGCAACGGCGACGCGACGCTCAAGCTCCTTGTCCGCTGACTGTTGTTTTCTTTATATTCCCCGTATCGCACCCGCCCGGTATCCCCCGGCGGGCGCGTTTTTTATTTATGCCTTAATGGAATGGGGAAATATGCGGGAAATTCGTAACTTTGTCGGATTGATTCCCGCAATGGGTTGTTTTCAGTAGTATGAAGCTATTTAACAACGAACAAATACGCGCTATCGACCGCTACACCATAGAGGTGGAGGGGGTAGCCCCCGCCGAACTAATCGAAAGGGTCGCAGAGGGGGTTGCCGACGAGATTTCGTCCCGTTGGCGCCCCACCAAACCCACGACCGTGTTCGCCGGACCGGGCAACAACGGCGCCGACGCGCTTGCCGCCGCCCGGCTGCTATACGACCGCGGCTTCCGTCCGGAGGTGTTCCTGTTCAACATCGGGGGCGACAAGCTGTCGGCCGACTGCGTGTCGGCCCGCGACCATATGCTGCAATCGTGTCCCGACATCGCTTTCTGCGAGGTCACAAGCCGGTTCACTCCCCCCGAGCTGTCGCGCAACCACCTGGTTGTCGACGGGCTGTTCGGCTCCGGCCTCCGCGAGGAGCTGCAAGGAGGGTTCAAGACCTTAGTGCAGTTCATCAACGACGAGCACGCGACGGTGGTTTCCATCGACCTCCCCTCCGGAATGTTCGGCGACTGGAACCCGCAACTCGTGAACCGCAACACCATCCACGCCACACTGACACTGGCCATACAGTTCCCCCGCATAAGTTTCTTCATCCCCGACAACGCCGAACTGGTGGGCGAGTGGAAGCTGCTCGACATAGGGCTGAGCGAGAAAGCCGCCGCGCAGACACCGGCGGAGTTCTGCCTGGTGGAGAAGCGCGACGTGCAACGCCGCCTGCGCCGCCGCAAGGAGTTCGCCTCGAAAGCCGACTTCGGCTCAGCGGTGCTCTTCGCCGGTTCCTACGGGATGATGGGGGCCGCCGTGCTCGCCGCCAAAGGAGCGCTGCGCGGAGGCGTCGGCAAACTCACCGTCACCTCCCCGAAATGCGGCAACTTCGTGTTGCAGACCGCCGTCCCCGAGGCGCTATACCGCCATAACCGCGGCGACCTGGTGATAGTGGAGATACACCCCGACCACGATTTCACCGCCGTGGGCATCGGCCCGGGTATGGGAACCAACGAAATGACCGTCAAGGCGTTGGAAGATTTCCTGGCCTCGACTAGCCGCCCGGTCGTGCTCGATGCCGACGCTCTCAACTGCATAGCGCTGCGCCCGTCGATGCTCAACACAGTGCCAGTGCTGTCGATAATGACTCCCCACGCCGGGGAGTTCGACCGACTGTTCGGCCCGCAGCCCTCGGCCGAGGCCCGCCTCCGCAAAGCCATAGAAATGGCCAAATACTACAACATCTTCATCATCCTCAAAGGGCACAACACCGCCATAGTCCGGCCCGACGGCAAAGTGTACTTCAACTCGTCGGGAACTCCCGCGATGGCAACCGCCGGCAGCGGCGACGTGCTGACGGGCGTGCTTCTCGCGATGCTCGCCCAGGGATATCCCCCGGAACTGGCGTCGATCATCGCCGTCTACATCCACGGACGGGCAGGGGAAATTGCGGAAGAGACCCACGGAGAATACGGCGTGACAGCCGGCGACATCGCCGAAAACATAGGCCACGCCATAAAGGAGACCATGACCAAATAAAAGCGAACCAGACCACCATGAAGCAGTCAATACTCGCCCTCTGCGCCCTGGCGCTCTGCCCGGCCGCGGTTAACGCCCAGAACACCCAGCGCCTGTCGGCCACCAAGGCCAACGAATACGCGCTCGTCTACAGCCTCCCGACCACGGCACTGTCGGTGACCCTGGAGGCCGAGGTCACCACGAAAAAGCCCGGCGAGTTCTACAAATACGCCAAACGCTACCTCAACCTCGACAACCCCCTAACCGCCGAGAGCCATTCGGCACGCCTCCTCAGCGCCGCCATAGGCACCCGCGGGATACCCGACGAGGATGAACGCTACACTGTCCAGTTCAAAAGCGGAGCGCCGACATACATACTCCTCAGCCCCGACGGAATTCCCCTGGCTGTGAACACAGAGGAGACTTTCAAAGCCCCCGCGCCGGAGCTCCCGGTCTCGAAAGACGCCCTCCCCACCCCGCTTGAAACCCCCGCGGCAAGGCAGGTGGTCAGCCAGGAGATGATGCAGAGCCAGTCTACCGCCAAACGCGCCGAACTGGCCGCGCAAGCGATTTTCGCCATACGCCAGACGCGCAGCGAGCTGGTTTCCGGGCAGGCCGAGACGATGCCCCCCGATGGCAAGTCGCTCCAGCTGATGCTCGACAACCTCGAAGCCCAGGAGCAGGCTCTCATAGCAATGTTCATGGGCACCACCTCCACCCGCACAGATGTCGCGACCTACACTGTCGTGCCTGAGGCGGAAATGAAGAACTACGTCCTGGCCCGCATATCGGCCCTTGACGGCCTGGTCGGTACCGACGACCTTTCGGGAGCGCCGGTAACGCTCAGCGTGATCCCCACATCCAAGGGAGAACTCCCAGTCAACGACAAGGGGGAGACCATCCCGTTTCCAAAGAACGGCTTCGCCTACCGTATTCCAGGGGAGGCCCGCGTCAGCGTAAGCTACGACGGCGAGACCTTTGCCGACGACACGGAGCAGATTGCCCAGTTCGGCGTGGTCTACGGCCTCTCGCCATCAACTATCGGCGACAAGAAGGCCCCGCAGTACGTCATTCTCGACCCGGCGACCGGCGCCGTCGTGAAGACCGGCGCGGCCCGATAACCCCCGCTATAACCACCTAACAACCTTTTCCCGCAGAACGAAATGAGAAAATGGCGAGTTGAAGACAGCTCCGAGCTTTACAACATCCCCGGCTGGGGACGGCAGTACTTCTCGGTCAACGAGAAAGGCCATATGGTAGTCACCCCGCGCGAGGGGCTGGCTTCCGTAGACCTGCGCGACGTGATGGACGAACTGCAAGTGCGCGACATCACCGCCCCGGTGCTCCTCCGCTTTCCCGACATACTCGACAACAGAGTAGAAAAAATATCCAACTGCTTCAAAAAGGCAGCGGAAGAATACGACTACAAGGCGCAGAACTTCATAATATACCCCATAAAGGTCAACCAGATGCGCCCCGTGGTGGAGGAAATAGTCACCCACGGCAAGAAGTTCAACATCGGCCTGGAAGCCGGCTCGAAGCCTGAACTCCACGCCGTGCTCGCCACGAACATCGACGACAACGCCCTAATCATCTGCAACGGCTACAAGGATGAGAACTACGTGGAGCTGGCGTTGCTTGCCCACAAGATGGGGCGCCGCATAATACTCGTGGTCGAGAAGCTGAACGAGCTTAAAATCATACTCCGCGTGGCCAAGCGGCTTCAGATTACACCGCAGATCGGCATCCGTATCAAACTGGCCAACTCCGGAGCCGGGAAATGGGAGGAGTCGGGCGGCGACCAGTCAAAGTTCGGCCTGAACTCCTCTGAGCTGCTGCAAGCCATCGACTTCCTCGAAAAGCACGAGATCACCTCCTGGCTGAAACTCGTCCATTTCCATATCGGAAGCCAGATCACCAAGATACGCCGCATAAAGAACGCCCTGCGCGAAGCGGTGCAGTTCTTCGTGCAGCTTTCCAAGATGGGATTCTCTATTGACTTCGTTGACATCGGGGGCGGCCTCGGCGTGGATTACGACGGCACTCGCTCGGCGGCCTCGGAAAGCTCGATGAACTATTCCATCCAGGAATACGCCAACGACGCGGTGTATTCCGTGGTCGACGCCTGCGAGAAAAACAACCTGCCGCAGCCCAACATAGTGACCGAGACCGGGCGCTCGCTCACCGCGCACCACTCGATTCTCATCTTCGAGGTGCTGGAAGCGACATCGCTTCCCACCTGGAAAGAATCGGAGGAAATCGGCGAAAACGACCACGAGCTTGTAAAGGAACTTTACGACATATGGGACAACCTCAACATGCAGAACCTTTTCGAGGGGTGGCATGACGCGATGCAGTGCCGCGAAGAGGCGCTCGACATGTTCTCGCTCGGCATAATCGACCTACGCACCCGCGCCCTGGTGGAAAAGCTTTTCTGGGAAATAGCCCGCGAGGTAGGACGGATGGGCAACCAAATGAAGCATCCGCCCGAGGAGCTGCGCAAAGTGGCGAAAATGCTGCCCGACAAATACTTCTGCAACTTCTCGCTTTTCCAGTCGCTCCCCGACTCCTGGGCGATCGACCAGCTGTTCCCGGTGGTGCCCATAGCGAGGCTCGACGAAAAGCCTACGCGCCTGGCGACCCTCCAGGACATGACCTGCGACAGCGACGGCAAGATCGCCTACTTCATATCGCCGCAGGGTGTCGCGACCTCTCTCCCGGTTCACCCGCTGAAATCCGGCGAGCCGTACTATATCGGCGTGTTCCTCGTAGGAGCCTATCAGGAAATCCTGGGTGATATGCACAACCTCTTCGGCGACACCAACGCCGTGCATATCGACTGCTACAAGGACCACTACGAAATCGACCAGGTGATCGACGGCGAGACAGTGGCCGAAGTGCTCGACTACGTTCAGTTCAACCCCAAGAAACTCGTGCGCAACGTGGAGACCTGGGTGACACGCGCCATGAAGGAGGGACGAATCACCCCGGAGGAAGGGCGCGAGTTCCTGTCGAACTATCGCTCAGGCCTTTACGGCTACACTTATCTGGAAAAAGACTAACAGCGAAACCGCGCTTCCACGGAAAAAGACTATGACCCGCCACTTCATCCACCTGGCCTACCTGGGCGCCAACTTCCACGGCTGGCAGCGCCAGCCACACGACACCAGCGTCCAGCAGGCCATAGAGGAGGCGCTCGCCATGTATTTCCGACAGGAAATCCCAATAACCGGGGCAGGTCGCACCGATGCGGGGGTGAACGCATCTACGATGTTCGCCCACTGTGACCTGCCCGAACCGCTGGCCGACGATACCGCCGCCGTAAGGGCGCTCAACAGCATCCTCGGGCGCGACATAGCGATATACTCAATCACCCCCACACACCCCGACGCGCACGCCCGCTTCGACGCCGTAGAGCGCACCTACCGCTATTTCGCCCACACGGTCAAAGACCCGTTCGCGGGAGGGCTTTCCTGGCAGGCATCCCCCCAGCTCGACTTCGAGGCCATGAACGAGGCCGGGAAAATCCTCTTGGAGACCAGCGACTTCACCTCATTCTCCAAGCTGCACACCGACGTGAAGACCAACATCTGCCGGGTGACGGAGGCACGATGGTTCCCACTCGACACCCCGGGCCACTGGTGCTTCCAGATCAGCGCGGACCGCTTCCTGCGCAACATGGTGCGCGCCGTTGTCGGCACGCTCGTGGAGGTAGGCCGCGGCAAACTGACGCTCGACGGCTTCCGAGCCGTCATCGACCGCCGCGACCGCTGCGCCGCCGGCACCTCCATGCCCGCCTCCCCCCTCTTCCTCCACTCCGTCCGCTACCCCTACCCCGTCGGCAGACACATATAGTCCCATATGATATTATAATAATGGGGTAAAAATCTTGGATGAATTAGATAGTGTTGTGACTTTTATCCGCCCGGTGCAGGGTCGCGGCACGTCTCGACCGCCAATCTGGGAATCACATTGACGGAATTAGAGCTTTGTGACGGCCGCGACATGGCGCGGCCCTGCGTAAAATGGCGCTTTAGGCTCCGATTAGGCCTAATTCAACCAATGAGTTAGGTAACTATATCATATGTAATCGAGGTATTTATATCCGTAAGATTGGTAACAATCACCAACTGAATTGTGGCTAAATTTGCACCGAGAAAAAGAACGGCCAATGACAGAAAAGGAATTTTTCAAATATGCTGCCTCCGGTGCATTGATAGTGGCCGGAAGTGAGATTCATCAGGTGATGCACCGGATGAGTCAGGAGGCGTTGAGGTTGACAGTAAAGATAAACTCCGGCTACCACTGCCCCGATGAGTTGCGGGAACTGATGTCTGAACTCACCGGGAAGCGGCTTGACGAGGGTTTTGGGTTATTTCCTCCTTTTTATACCGATTGTGGCAAGAATATAAACATTGGCAAGCGGGTTTTTATAAACATGGGCTGCTCATTTCAGGATTGGGGAGGGATAACCATAGGCGATGACTGCCTTATAGGGCATAACTGTACCATTTGCACGGTCAACCATGACAAAAATCCCGATACGAGAGGTAACATGATGTGCCTGCCTGTAAAAATCGGGGACAAGGTGTGGATTGGCGCGGATGTGACCATATTACCAGGTGTTTCAATAGGAACCGGTGCCATCATAGCTGCCGGAACGGTAGTGACAAAAGATGTCGCTCCCGGTATGATTGTCGGCGGTATTCCTGCAAGGGTAATCAATAAGATCTGAAAATAAAATGAATAAATATTTCTTAACCACGATGTTGGCCGCTACACTTTCAGTGTCGGCATACGCGAAAGAACCAACGACCATGAGCAATCACGGCAACGAAATTGTGAAAGAGAACCTGGTGTTATCAACCGAATGGGACAAAACATTTCCCCAAAGTGGCAAAGTGAACCACAGCAAAGTTACCTTTCCCAACCGTTATGGCATAACCCTCGCAGCCGACCTCTATATACCGAAAAATGCCGTAGGGCAGCTCCCGGCAATAGCGGTCAGCGGGCCTTTCGGGGCTGTCAAAGAACAGGTGTCGGGCAGATACGCGCAGGAAATGGCGGAGCGCGGTTTCCTGACTATTGCCTTCGACCCTTCGTTCACAGGCGAAAGCGGCGGAACACCACGATATGTAGCGTCGCCGGATATAAACACCGAGGATTTCAGTGCCGCCGTGGACTATCTTCTGACAAGGGATGATGTCAATCCGGAGCAGATAGGCATCATCGGAATCTGCGGTTGGGGTGGCTTTGCCGTAAACGCCGCCGCCAACGATCCGCGAATCAAGGCTACGCTCGCGTCTACTATGTACGATATGAGCCGTGTCAACGCCAACGGATATTTTGACGCGTCAACGCCGGATGAGCGTTACGCGCTTCGTGAAAAACTCGCGGCACAACGTACTACCGACATTATCAACGGCTATTATACTCTCGGCGGGGGTGTTGTCGACCCGCTCCCGGCTGACGCGCCGCAGTTTGTCAAGGATTATTATGACTACTACAAAACGGCTCGCGGCTATCACCCACGCTCGCTTAACTCAAACGGAGGATTTAACGCCACTTCTTCCATGCCATTCGTCAATCTTCCGCTGCTGGCTTATGCCAATGAAATCCGGAATGCGGTTATGCTGGTGCATGGGGAAAAAGCCCACTCACTCTATTTCAGCAACGACACATACAAGAATCTGACGAAGGACTGGAAGCCCGGCACGCCCAACAACAAGATACTCCACATTGTACCCGGAGCAAACCATACTGACCTGTATGACCGCATGGAAATCATTCCTTTTGACGATATTGAAACATTCTTTAATGAATATATGAAACGCAATCCCCGCAGGAGCAATTGAACAACGGCGCAAAGGTGGTCAGAGGGGGAGGTAGAGGTCGCCGGAGGTGAGGTCGCGGAGAAGGTCGGCATATGTGGCAGCCACGGCGGCGGCGAAGCGGGCACCTTTTTCGGCAGTGGCGAGCTTAGGCGAACCGATGCCGGTATCAGCAGAGACGCGGTTCCAGGCGCGGGGAATCCAGGCCACGCCGCGGCGCAGCGTCTCGGAGGCGAAACCTCCGGCTTTGCCGTCGCCCGCCTCGGAAAGATTTACAAGTTCGGGGTGGTAATGCATCATCACTGAGGTCTCCAGCTCGTCGGCGTGGTCGCCGGGGGCGTCGAAATATTCCTTGGCCGGGCACGCCTTGAACCACTCGCTCGTAGCGATCAACATGTCCGGCAAGTCAATCGACAGGTCGCGGATCATACTCTTGAACGTGTTGCCCCCATGCCCGTTGACGATCAACAGCTTTTTAATCTCCTGGTGGTCGAGCGACGCGGCGATGTCGGTCAGAACAGCCTTCTGCGTCTCGTAGCGGTAGTGCACGCAGAATTTCAGTTCCCGCTGCCCGGGATTCTGCGCGCCGAGCGGCACAGGGGGCATAACCATGGTCCTGATGCCGTATTTCTCCAAAGCTATCCGTGCAGCGTCAACCGCTATGTCGTGGCTGAGAATGGCGTCGGTAAGATACGGAAGATGGTAATTGTGCGGCTCGGTTGCGCCCCAGGGGAGTATGGCAATCTGGTAATCGAGGCCTCGGGTTGTGCCGTAGTTGCTTATGGCGAGATCTATTTCTTTATTATTCATATTTCTGTCTTTATTACCGGTATTCCGGGATAGGGATAACATAGCGGGTGATGCGCGGCGTGCGCACGCGGGGCTTCACTTCGCCGCCGATAAGCACGAAACCGCCGTTGTCGCCGGTCGGCACGATTGCGGCTCCGGCCCTGGCCGCGTCCTGGCTGCGCATAACGTCGTGCCATTCCGACCGCTCGGGGTCGAAAACAAACACCAGGTCGTTGAACCTATACCATGATGCCGGATGAGAGAGGTAATCGGGAGCCTGCTTCCGCAGGGCACTGAGGAAAATATCCTTGTTAACCCCTCCCGTCGCGACAATCTTGCCGTCGGGAAGCGCGCAAGCGGCTCCACCGCCGAGCGACACAGGCAAACCGTCTGCCCCAAGCGGTGCCGGGAGCGGCGACCATTTGTTTTTCTTCGGATCGTAGAGCAACCCGTCGGTCTCCAAAGTGGCTGAATATTCTTTTTTTCCGCACCTGTGTGCCGGGGCGAAACCGCCCCACATATAGAGTTTGCCGCCTGACGCGGCCATCACGGGCTGCGTGCGAGGATTCCCGGGGAAGTCGCGGAGACGCCTCCACCCCTCGGATTCCTTATCCAGGTCAAGCGCGAAGAGCGTGTTACCAGGAATACCGTCTATATTGCCCCCCGCGACATATACAATACTGCCGACAGTGGCAGCGGCCATATTGTCTATGGCGAACGGAAGCGACGGGAGACACCTCAGAACCGGGTCGCGGCCCTCCATATCAAGCAGGTAGACCGACGCGGTTGGTTTGCCGTCCGCTATCCCTCCGATCAAAGCCAATCCTTTCGGTGTCTGGGCCGACGCCCCGTAAGCGGTCGCCGCGGGAAGTTCCCCTATCTCGCGCAACCCGGAAGCCGAGAGGCTGTCGACTATGTAGATCCCCTTATAAAAACGCTTCTTGCTGTCGGCCGCGAGAGGTTTATCCGGGAAATTGCATCCTCCGGCAATCACCAGCCGTCCGTCAAGTTTCCCGGCAAAAGGAGCCGACACCCCGTATTCGTATCCGGCCTCGACCACACCAGGGTTATCAACCTCCATAAGGAATGTCGAAGCCGGCAAACCGGCGCAGTTGACGAGATTAGCACGGGTGAAGGGCTGCCAGCCGTAACGCACGAAACGCGGGGCGGCCACCTCGTGGGAACTTACCCGTACCACGCTGTCGTTCTCGACCACCGCGGTGGCAGGATAATAGATCCCGTCGATTTCCGCCACTTCAAAGCCAATAAGGGAATCTCCCGCCGACGGGCGCATACCAGCTCCGTCGGCGAAAGTCACAGTCGCGGAACGGCCTAAACGAGAGGCACGTACAGGCGAGGGGCCGGAAGCGACTATATTCCGTCCGTACGCGCCGCGCAGGGCAAGAAGTCCCAGCCTCTCGCCAACCGGGCGCTTGTTTTTCGGATGCACGTCGAGAGAGTCCCCCCAATCGGAACTTACGGCCATCGACACACCCGGTATCTCCCCGGCCATACGGCGCTGGCTGTCGCGGAACCGAGGCCACGAAGGACGGTTGAGGCTGCTCAGCTGAACAAAGCAGAACGGTAGCTCACTGTCGGAAAAATATCCGCGCCAGTTTTCCACCAGCAGCGGGAAAAGCGTCTCGTGGACGTCAATGTTATGGGCGTTGCTCTCCCCCTGGTACCAGATGACACCCGCGACCGGGTAGTGGTCGAGCGGTCGGATTCCCGCGGCAAAGAGATATGACGGCTCATATGGATGACGATGGTCGCCGGCGTTCTTGACAGCGCGGCCCTGAACCCACTTCTGCACATAGTCGTTTTTCCGCCATTCGTTGAGAATCTCGGGTATTCCGTCTTCAAGAGCCTCCACAGAAATCCATGCCTCGGCTGGAGCGCCTCCAACAGCGTTGGAAATCACTCCGACAGGCACGCCGAGGCTGTCGCGCAACTGTTTGGCGAAGTGATAGGCCACGGCCGAGAGGGCGCCCGCGTTAGCCGGGGTGACCGTCTCCCATGCCGCGGGGAGGAAATAAGCAAGACTGTCGACACGCTCGCGAACCGAATCAGGCCATTCGGCATTGGTCGTCTCGGCAACAGGCAGCATATTGAAAAAGCGCAGTTCCGGATCATCGGCAGCAGCCACTGCCTCTCTGCCGCCGACCTCATCGGCGAGGCGGAACGCCATATTGCTCTGGCCGCTGGCAAGCCATACCTCTCCGGCCAGTATGTCGGTGAAACGCAGCGTCCTCCCGCCGGAAGTAACCGCCATCTCATATCCACTGCCTGACGTTATCGGCAGCGTCACAACCTCCCAACGCCCGCAGTTATCGGCCTTGGCGAAATATGTCTCCCCATCGAGGGTCAGCATTACCGGCTCGCCTGCGTCGGCCCTTCCGCCAATCCGTAGCGGGCGGTCGCGTT
>ERZ777306.4564-NODE-4564-length-12405-cov-5.663563_pt1 | contig 12405 bp, 8 predicted proteins | sample MGYA00374966_ERZ777306 | MGnify/ENA primary metagenome ERZ777306 (study PRJEB29329, sample SAMN06343882) | mouse gut metagenome | isolation source: Mouse cecum | place: Austria: Vienna | collected 2014-11-15 ...
GTTTGTCTGGGGAATATTTGCCGTTCTCCGTCGGCGGAGGCTGTGATGAAGAAGCTGGTAAAAGATGCCGGCCTTGACAATTATATAGAAGTCGATTCGGCAGGTATCATGGGATACCATGAGGGAGAACGTGCCGACCAGCGGATGAGGGCGCATGCCTCCCGCCGGGGATATATGCTGGATTCTATTTCCCGTCCGGTTCGTACGACTGACTTTTATGATTTTGATCTGATCATTGGAATGGACGACCGGAATATAGATGACCTGAAACGGAAAGCTCCCGATCTGGAATCAGTAGCTAAAATACATCAGATGACGGAATATTCCCGTAATAAGTTGTATGATCATGTCCCTGACCCGTATTATGGGGGCGCCTCCGGTTTTGAGTTGGTACTCGATTTGTTGGAAGACGCCTGTGGAGGATTGCTCGAAACTATTTCTTCAGGTCGGGATAACTGATACGGGTGTGGAACATTGTTTTCAGCTTGTCGACAAACACGCTTTTGATCGTCTCTACATCCCGGAACGTCAGCGGGGCACTTTTCAGTAATCCGTCTGCTATCTGTCCGTCAATAATTTTATCCACCAACTGTCTGATGCTTTCTTCCGTATGCTCTTTCAGGCTGCGGGAGGCGGCTTCAACGGAGTCTGCCATCATCAGCACGGCAGTCTCTTTCGAGAACGGGTTCGGTCCCGGATAAGTAAACGTCTTTTCGTCGATCTCTTTATCCGGATATTGGTTTTTGAATGAATTATAGAAATATTTAGCCTTTCCTAATCCGTGATGTGTACGGATGAAATCGACGACAGCCTTGGGCAACAATGCCTTTTCAGCGATCCTGACTCCATCGGTGACATGATTTATGATCACTTTGGCACTCTGGTCGAAACTTAGTTGGCTGTGCGGATTCACGCTACTTTGGTTTTCGGTGAAGAAAGCCGGGTTTGCCATCTTCCCAATATCATGATACATGGCTCCTGTACGGACCAGTTGGGCATTTGCTCCGATTTTTGCAGCGGCTTCCGATGCCAGGATAGAGACCTGCAAGGAATGCTGGAATGTTCCGGGAGATGTTTCCGACAACTTTTTAAGAATAGGCGTATTGATATTGGATAGTTCCACCAGCGTGATGCTCGATACATATCCGAATGTTTTTTCCAGCATATAAACCAGGATGTAAGTAAACATCAGCAGGATGAAATTGATACCGAAGTATAGAAGCATCAACCAGTTGATCTTGTTGAAGTCCGCCTCTTGATACAAGGCAAGGCTTATATAACATAACGTATAGGACATAAAGATCAGGAATGCGCAGCGAATCAGTTGCGAACGTTCCGACAGGTCTCTCAGACTGAATGTAACCACCATTCCGGCAATGATCTGTAACAGCAGGAACTCATGCGGGAAAGGTACCATCAGCGAACAGATCAGCACGATGACCAGATGCGTAAATAGGGCTGTACGCGAATCGAAGAAGGTCCGGACAACAATAGGCACGATCGCATAAGGCAGGATATAAACATTGAACAGCGCATAAGTGACGCATAACTCCGTTAATATGCAACTGACAAATATGCATAGAATAAGGAAAAGCGCATTCCGCCTGTTGTGCAATATCTTTAACCGGAAAGACCACAGGTATAACCAGAAACAGAAGATAATGCCGCAGACCAATACAAACTGCCCTCCGAGAATAATGCTTTGGCGTTGTGCACCACCCGATTTGGTCTCGTGCACAATCTTCAACGAACGCAGTACATTATAGGTATGGTTATCAATAATCTCCCCCCTGTCTACAATACGTTCTCCGGCCTGTACCATACCGTTCGCCAAGGATACGCTCCGGAGCATATCGTCTTTTACTTTCTCTGACATCGCTTCATCATACGATATATTTTCCTTCAGATAGTTATTTATATCGCAGGATTGCAGGACCGATTTGTCTAGCCGCGGCGGACAGTTGTTTATGATAAACTCATAAGCCGTTTTTATGGTGAAAAAGTCACTGGCATATCGGGAATGAGCGATATTGTTCTCCAACAGATTGACACGCTCATAGTTATCCTTTTTCAGTTTTTCCTGTTCCTGTGATGAGATAATCCCGTTTTTATATAGGCTGATCAAACTATTTTCGATATAATGCATATAGGCAGGTGTCGCTTTCCGGTTCAGGCCATCGGTATAGGCGGCCCGTAATTTGTCGACTTCTGTGTTCTCGACAGTCGCATCCATACGGAAATACGGTTCGAAGTTTTTCAAAACGCTATCTTTCTCGGCATCGACTTCTGCATCAGTCTTGTAGATAGGAAAATCGCTTGGAGCCGTCAGTAATCCGTACCTCCAGGGTTTACCTTCATAGAACTGGTAACGGAACTTTCCCTCGCGAGGAAAAAAGTAGGCGATCAGCAAAGATGCCACGATGAAATATACGGCTGGGTGTATACTATAGTTTTTTAGTTTCATAAGATTCTCATTTGAGGGCGAAATGTACATAAAAAAGTTTAGTAAGAGAAAAAAAAGGACTACTTTTGCCGCATTATTATAGAATGAAATAATTATGACTCAAAGGAAAGTTAGAGTCCGTTTTGCACCCAGCCCGACAGGGGCGCTGCATATCGGAGGTGTTCGTACAGCTTTATACAACTATTTATTTGCCAAACAGAATGGCGGAGATTTGATCTTACGTATTGAAGATACCGACTCTCAACGGTTTGTTCCGGGAGCGGAGGCTTATATTATTGAAGCGCTTACCTGGTTGGGTATCAAATTCGACGAAGGTGTGAACTTTGGTGGCGAATACGGTCCGTACCGTCAGAGCGAGCGAAAAGCTATTTACAGGCAATATGTCGACCAGTTGCTGAATGACGGTCTGGCTTATATTGCATTTGATACACCGGCTGAACTGGATGCCAAACGTCAGGAAATTGCCAATTTCCAGTATGATGCTTCCACCCGTTTGCAGATGCGTAACTCCCTGACACTTTCTGCTGAAGAGACAAAGGCGTTGATCGATGCCGGAAACCAGTATGTTGTCCGTATCAAGATCGAGCCGAACGAAGATATTCATGTGAATGATATTATCCGTGGTGAAGTGGTAATCAACTCTTCTATCCTGGATGATAAGGTATTATATAAATCGGCTGACCAGTTGCCTACATACCACCTGGCAAACATTGTCGATGACCACTTGATGGAAGTCACTCATGTGATCCGTGGCGAAGAGTGGTTGCCGAGCGCTCCCCTTCATGTATTGCTGTACCGTTATCTGGGTTGGGCAGATACGATGCCGCAGTTTGCCCACCTGGCTTTGTTATTGAAACCGGAAGGAAACGGTAAACTGAGCAAGCGTGACGGTGACCGTCTGGGATTCCCTGTATTCCCGTTGGAATGGCATGACCCTAAAACCGGTGATATCTCTTCAGGATACCGTGAAAGCGGTTACCTGCCGGAAGCGGTTGTTAACTTCCTGGCCCTGTTAGGATGGAATCCAGGTAACGATCAGGAAATCATGAGTATGGACGAACTGATCAACTATTTCGATCTTACCCGTTGCAGCAAGGCCGGTGCCAAGTTCGACTATGAAAAGGGAAAATGGTTCAACCACCAGTATATCCAGAAAAAAGACAATAAAGAAGTCGCAGCATTGTTCATGCCTATCCTTGAAAGCCACGGTATAAAAGCCGATCCGGCATATGTGGAGAAGGTTGTCGGCATGATGAAAGACCGTGTTTCTTTTATTAAGGAATTATGGGATGTTTGTGCATTCTTCTTTGTTGCTCCGACCGAATACGATGAGAAGACAACGAAAAAACGTTGGAAGGCCGATTCTGCTGCCCAGTTGGCAGAACTGATCGAAGTACTGCGCGTTCGTGAACCGTTCGATATCGAAGGAACGGAAGAAGAGGTGAAAGCCTGGATCGAAAGCAAAGGCTACCATTTGGGTAATATAATGAATGCTACCCGTTTGGCATTAGTCGGTGAAGGAAAAGGTCCTCATATATTTGATATTACAGAAGCATTAGGAAAAGAAGAATCTATTCGCCGTATCGAAAGAGCGATTGAAGTGCTTAAATAAGTTATGTATAGTCTGGCAATCCACTTTTACGCATTTATCATTGCGTTGATTTCTCCATTCCATAAGAAGGCCCGGATCATGCGTCTGGGGCAGTGGAAAACGAATTCCATTCTTCGTGAGAAGATCGACCGGAATGCAAAATATATCTGGTTTCATGCTTCTTCCCTGGGCGAGTTCGAACAGGGACGTCCGATGATGGAGAAGATCAAGGCGGAACATCCGGAGTATAAAATACTACTTACTTTCTTTTCCCCTTCGGGATATGAAGTCCGTAAGAATTATAACGGGGTAGATGTCATTTGCTATCTGCCCTTCGATACGCCTTACCGGGTGAAGAAATTCCTGAATCTGGCAAATCCTTCCATTGCTGTATTTATTAAATACGAGTTTTGGGGAAACTACCTGCAAGAGTTGAAGCATCGCAATATCCCGGTGTACATCATTTCATCCATATTCCGTCGCGATCAGTTGTTCTTCCAGTGGTTCGGTTATCCGTACCGGAAGATGCTTTATTGCTTTACCCATTTGTTTGTGCAGGATGACCGTTCGGCAGCTTTGCTGAAAGAGTTCGGGATAACGAATGTAACTGTTACGGGAGATACCCGTTTCGATCGGGTACTGGATGTCCGTAACCAGGCACGTGAGTTATCGCCAGTGGAACATTTTGTCTGTGAAGGAGGAAAGGAGAAAAGATTGACTCTTGTAGCCGGAAGTTCCTGGCCGCAGGATGAAGAGATTCTGATCCCTTATTTCAATGAGCATCCGGAGATGAAGCTGATCATCGCTCCGCACGAGATTCATCGCGAACATCTGATGTATATCGAGTCGTTGTTGAAACGTCCTTCCGTCCGTTTGTCGGATGTGTTTCATGACCAGTCTTTGGCGGAAGGTAAAGATTGTCTGATTGTCGACAGTTTCGGTTTATTGTCCTCTATCTACCGGTACGGAACGATCGCTTATATTGGTGGTGGTTTCGGAGCGGGTATTCATAACACGCTTGAAGCGGCAGTGTATGGCATCCCTGTTTTATTCGGTCCGAAATATCATAAATTCAAGGAAGCAAAAGACCTGATCAAGGTGGGAGGCGGCTTCTCCGTATCAGATAAACAATCCTTCTGCGAGAAGATGGATGAATTGCTGACCTATCATGAAGTGCTGGAAGCTGCGGGCGAAAGTGCCGGACAGTTTGTAAATGGCAATGCCGGGGCGACAGATAAGATATTACGAATAATAAAGTTGTAAAAAATATACCGATTGATCTGGTGTTTGATTTTAGGTTTATGCCGATAAGGAATTGGACACCAGTCAATCGGTATTTTGTTTTTTAGCCCCGGAGTCTCAGAATCCGGTGTATTCCACTTTCTTCCGATCGTCCGGGGCATAGCGCATTGTTGATGTTTCTAATGAATTGCGCTTCTTATCATTGGTCTATTCTGTTTCAGGAATTACTTCACCTACTTTCAGGGGAGTGATGTTGTTTTCTGCTCCCGGATATCCGATATTCTGATTGATAACTCCTCCGGTATTTGTCTTGATCGCATTTTCCGGAACGGGCCACAGTACATGATGTACACTCAGGCGATATTCGCCATAAGGGATAACTATACCTTTATTATAGAAGTTATTGTGCTTGATCACCCAGTCAAAATAGAAATTCACGCCTGCATCTTTGTTGTTTGTTCCGGTTCCACCTGGTCCTGAGAAATTATTCAGGGTATAGATACGTCCTCCGAAAGCCTCACATGCTTTGCCTGTTTTGGCATACAGATAGGATATACGGACCAGTTCTACATGGCGGTTCTCTTCATAATACAACTCACGGGCACGTTCAGCCAGTACTTCTGCTATACCGATCGTGCCGGTCAAAGGCTCTGCTCCGGCACGTGCACGGACGATATTCAGCATGGAGGCGGCGTTGGCATTGTCGCCTTTCCAGTAATAGCATTCGGCCATCATCAGATAGGTTTCTGCTGAACGATAGATATACCAGGGTGTTTCTCCACCCTGAAGATCCTGGGTTTTCGTTGGGTCCGGGACAAACAGTTTATAATGCGGCCACATGTACCAGCAACGGATGGAGTCTGCCACGGAAATGTCGTTCGGACGAACCAGTTGCTGACCATACCACGGGCTGTTGTTCTTCTTCAGGCTCGGCTCATTATACCGCAGGTCTTCCATTCGTTTCCAGCTGTCATGATTGTTCGGGCTGCGCAGGTCATTCTTTTCCTTGTCGGTCCAGATCTCATACTGGAAATAATTCGTAGGACGACAGGTTCCGATGCCACGGCCGTAGTTGGCATCATTGTCAATTTCCGTGTTTTTGTCTTCGGAAGCAGGGACGATGGCTGTTCCTGATTTTCCGTCGGGTGTCTTGATCGCTGCCCCTTTTGCCCAGTAAGGGAGTCCGTTACGCATCGTATAAATACGTTTGTCTCCGGCTTCGACGATGTCGGGGTAGGCTACCACATACATGATACCCTCCGTGTTGCTCATGTCTATTTTGGCTTCTACACTATGCAGGTCATGCATTAAATTCGTATTGGGCTTGTTCTGGTTGGTCGTGAAGCGCTGTGTCATCAGCGGGTGCCGTGCGACGACTTCCTTTCCAACTTCAATGGCTCGGTCAAAGTCTCCCAATGACATGCATATTTTCATCAGTAACATACCGCAGGCATCTTTGTTGGCTCGGCCCCGGTCCATTTGTTCGGGTACCCATTGGTAAGCGAATTCCATATCTTTTTTACATTGCTCAAGAATACTCCAACGGTCATAGGAGTAAAAGTCGAGTTTCGGCCGGGTAATTTCTTCACTTAACCAAGGAACGTCTCCGAACTGGTGGGTGAGTTTATAGTAACGATAGGAGCGGTGGAAATAGGCCCCGCCCAGTACGGCATTCCGCTCCGCCTCATCCTTAAAAGTGGCGGCATCCAGACGGCTGATCACGATATTGGCATACTTGATTCCTTTAAAACCTTCTGCCCAATACCAGCCGTTCTTGCCTTTCATATCATTCTTGGTTCGGGCAGGAAGCATCTCGTTATCGAAGTCCACCAACGAACCGCTTTCGTCGGTTTTCCCATGTACGGCAATATCTGCGGTGTACATTTCCGTCAGGATCGGAGCGCCGTCCGTAAAGAATTCGTGGCGCATATTACGTTCACAGGCAACCAGTGCCGAATACAAACCGGCAGCATCTACATAGGTGTTTTCGGGAGTATAAAAAGATAGCGGCTTCGGGTCGAGCCAACTGTCATTGCAGGAATTCAGTAAAGGTAAGGCAGCTAAAGCCAGTACCAGGTATTTTTTATTATTCTGATTCATAATCTTAATTCTTATGGGTTAATCAATGTTTATAAAGTAAAGTTTACACCGAAATTGACGGTTCTCAGCGTCGTGTCACCGCCTTCCGGATCGCCGAAAGTCCATCCCGTGATGACGAACGGATTACGGACGGCAACGGAGAAACGCATGTTCTGTACGGAGAATCTTTTCAGGAAATTCTGCGGCACATTATATGACAGTGTGATGTTTTCCATACGCACGAATGTTTTCTTTACATAATTACTGCCGATGTTCTTGGAACCCAGGCGTCCGTAATCGTTCGTCGGATTATCTTTTGTCCAGCGCGGGATATCTACAACGGTGTAGCGGTCAAACATTCCTCCCGTATTGGCTGCCCGGTTGAAGGTTCCGTATTGCCCGATGTGCGAATACACCATAAAGGATAAATTGAAGTTCTTATAGAATGTGAACTCATTTCTCCAGGACCAGCGGAAGCGTGGAGTGGTGTAACCCTGGAATATTTTGTCATCATTATCCATTACCCCGTCGTTATTCTGGTCGATATATTTGAAATCACCCGGCTTATTCCCATATTTGGCAGCCTCTTCTTCTTCTCCGAGTTGCCAGACACCGTCGCGTTCATAGTCCCAGATCTGATCCGTATCATGCCCGATAAACCATTTGTTTGCCAGGTCGTCTGCTTCTTTATAACCGATCACATTCCCGTCGGCATCCTTTATTTCTTCTTTGTCTCCGTACAGATGTTTGATCTTCCGCCGGTTGAAAGAGAAGGTTCCGCTCGAATTCCAGGAGAAGTTTCTGTTCTCTATCACATTGGCATTCAAGGTCAGTTCAAAACCGCGGTTGGTCAGTGTACCCAGGTTGGCCTTCACATTGTCATATCCTAAAATAGAGGGCAGGGAGCGGTTAACCAGCAGATCGTTGGTTTCGGCCATGTAGGTTTCCATGCTGCCGCTCAGTCTGTCACCGCACACAGAGAAGTCGATACCTATATTATAAGAGGCAGTACGTTCCCATTTCAATGTATTGTTCGGCATACGGTTGATGTATATCTGGGAGGTAACATACACATTTCCGTTCTGGTCGATATAGGGATGCAGTCCGGAGTTGAGGGAAGCCAATGCATCATATTGACCGATATCCCTGTTCCCGTTCTGTCCCCAGGAGAAACGGAGTTTTCCGTAATTCAGCCAGCTGCCCGATGCCTCCATGAATTTTTCGGAAGTAAAGACCCATCCTAAAGCCACGGCAGGGAATGTGGCACGCGGATTCATCTGCCCGAAAGCGGAATAACCGTCACGGCGTACCGAGGCTGTGATCAGATACTTATCCTTGAAAGAGTAGAATATACGTCCCATCAGCGCATCCCCCGTTTTATAAGTATCGTTACTGGAAACGGATGGAATGGCTCCTGCTCCGATGTTATGATATCCCAGTACGTCGCTCGGGGTAAATTGCTGGTTCTTGGCTACCGTTTGCCACCATTGTCCTTTTTCCGCATTGAACAGGAATGTTGCTTCTACACGGTGATCCTTTCCGAACTCCTGTTTCCAGCGTACAATATGGTCAAGCAGCCAGTTGAACGTTTTCTCGTTTTTACGTTCCGACTTGCCGCCTTCCCCGGCCCATTCGGGATGCTGGGACGATTCATGGTTCATGTATTCGTACCAATGGTAACGGGGAGTAAAATTCATTTGATATTCCAGGCCGAAGGGTAGTTTCAGGATGGCATACAAATTGGCATTGAAATCATGGTTTATATCGCGTCTGTCACGGTACAGGTTGTCAAAGAACGGATTTTTTGTATTGTTGTCGCCGGAGGGATACATCCGGTACGGACTATCCAGGTTGTCAATTTCATTAGTCGTGTAAGGCGAATTATGTTCACGCTGGTCGACATCAGCTGCCAGATAACCGCCGATACGGGTTGCGAACTGGGAATTCAGTCCGACAGTAAGAAAAGAAGTAACCTTTGATTCCAGATTCAGTCGTGAGCGGAAGTTCCGGTAGCGGTCGCCGGTTTTTACTCCTTCACGGTCGGCATATCCTAACGACCAGTAATAAGAGAAATTATCCGTACGGTTGGAAATACTGGTGGTATAATCCTGTTGCAGGCCGGTCTGATAAACAATGTCATCCCAATTGGTTTCCACGCCGTTCAGATAATTTTCAATCTCGATGTTCTGTAGATTCAGACGGGTCAGCCAGGTCGTGACCAGTGTCTTGTCATCAGGCAGGGCTGAACCCGGATTTTTCTGATCGTAATTATACCATGTCAATGGATCGATTCCCATCGATGACAAGGTTCGCGGGTCGGCATATTTGCCGGGTTGTGCGGTTAACTCGTCTTGTGATAACAAGCCTTCTGCATATTCCTGACGGAAAGCCAGGAAGCCTGCTCCGTCGACAGTCTTAGGTAGTCGCGAATTATGTACCAGGCCGACATTGGCATTAAAAGTGATAACCGGCTTGCCCGTATTCCCCTTTTTTGTCGTAATAGCAATAACGCCATTCGCCGCTTTGGCCCCATAGACAGCGACTGAACTGGCATCTTTCAGAACATCGATGCTTTCGACATCCATGGCATTGATATCCTGCATGGAACCGTCGTAAATGACACCATCCAGTACGATCAGGGGAGCCGAACCTGCGCTTAATGTGTTTTTCCCTCGTATCTGCAGGTCGGCTGTACCGGCTGCATCGGTAGACATACTGATGGATAAACCGGCTGCACTGGCACGTAGCAGGTCCTGGACAGACCGTGGAGCTTCTGCTTCCATTTTTTCTGCTTTTACACGGGAAATAGCACCAGTCAGGTCTTTTTTCTTAGCCGTGCCGTAACCGATAACCAGCACTTCGTCCAGTTCTTCGGTGTCTTCTTTTAGCGTGATTGTGAGCATTTCCTGGCTGACGACAGGAATTTCCTCCGTTACATAACCGATATAAGAGCATACTAATACCGGCTTTTTCCCAGATACATTCAGACTGAACATTCCGTCACTACCGGTTATGGTCCCATTGGTCTTTCCTTTTTCCATAACATTCACACCGATAAGTGCTTCTCCTGAATGATCTTTTACAATACCTTTAACGGTAGTTCTTTGCGCATAGGCCTGACAGATAAACATCCCTGATAAGAATAGTATCAAGGCGAACCGATGAAAAAAACTGAGAACATGATTTTTCATACAAATACTAATACTAGATATCCATCAATCCCCAAGTGGATGGTTATACAAATAAAAGAGGCGTGAGGATTGTTGATTATATCTAGTTGGAGGCCTTCGACTGCCCTGTAGCTAATATAAACAACAACTCACGCCCTTTTATCTAGTATATCCATAGAGACATATGCATATAACAATGCCTATGAACAGATATAACAAGGAAAGGTACGTGAGCGTTCTTGTTGTCTATTATCTAGCTACATTGAAAAGTGTCGAAGTTTCCAACTAAGATAATATCTTTAAAACGCTTCCGTAATCAATAAAATGTACCGACCAATAACGCTTTACCAGTGTGTACGGCAACAAATGTATGGAGAAGTGTTGAATAAAGCAAATAAAAACGAAAAAGTTTTTCATTAGATGATGTCATAATATTCTGAGCTACTGCATCAAAATGATGGTTAATCCCTATTAAATGGTGTTATATTCAAGATTAGAAAAAATGAACCTGTCATTTGTCATATATAAACAGCAAGAAGAATAATGGCAAATGACAAATAGCATTGCAAATAAAAAGTCCATTTGCAATGCTTCATTATCCTTATTAGCAGTGAGTTACACCGGTATATTGCAAATAACAAATAGAATGTTGAAAACTTTGTGTATAAAGGATGTTTTTATCATGCCCCCTTCTTTAAACTATTGCTATCCTCCAGTCTTACTAAATCATAGCCTATAACAAACTAATAGTTAACTCCCGACTCTGAATAATTACCCTGTACAGGATAACTGACCAGCCTGTACACCTTGGCGAATTAACCTGTACACCTTAATCGGTTACCCTGTACACCCTGGCAATAATGAGTCCTTACTTGTCAATTAGTTAGTAGGGAGGAATAAATTAGTATCCCTGCTTTCGCCGGTTAGTTTGTGATTGTATCCTCCGATGATGTAATAAACATTTAGAATATGGGAAATAGGGGATGGAGTCGATGGGGCATTCCAATAAAAAGATAATTGTTGTGAGGAGGATAAATAATAAAAACGTTTGAATAATTGTGTCTTCTTTCGAAATGTAGTAAATTTGTATAGGTACAAAAAGAACAGGAAATGACTATATTTGATGAATATAAGACATACACTGGTGATACATCAATCTCGTCATCCTTGCTTTGGGAATATGACTTGTCTCATTTTGATTGGTGGAAATCAAGAAAAGTAGTAGTTCAACGTGTCATAGAGAGGGGATGGCTAAAGGATTTTTATGCTGCATTTAAATTGTATGGCGGTATAGAAGGATTTAGGGAAATAATAAAAGAAGTTCCCAATTTGTCGTCCCGGGATATGAATTTTGTCTGTATTGCCTTTAATCTTAAAAAAGAAGAACTAAAATGTTACACACGGAAACTGTTGCGAGATCAACTCTTGAACTCTTAAAAATGCTGGAAAGTGAAAGTGTGATGTCAAATTTTAATTTGGCAGAGGGAACTTCTTTGGCCTTATATTTAGGTCATAGAATCAGTGTTGATCTGGATCTTTTTACACCGGAATCATTTGATGCAGGGAAACTAGAAATATTCCTTCGTGATAAATATGGTTTCCGTACTGACTTCATGGAAAAAAATACCTTGAAGGGAACCATAGACGGTGTTAAGATAGACTGCATTACCCATTCTTATGGGGTTATCTTGAGAAGCCATACACCGAGTCTGATATAAGATTGTATAGTATGGAGGATATCGTAGCCATGAAACTTTCAGCTATTGCCGATAATGGTTCGCGGCTAAAAGATTTCATTGATATAGCTTTCCTTTCCACTCGCTTTCCTTTTAATTTAATGCTGAGATTGTATGAGCGTA
>ERZ777306.4566-NODE-4566-length-12399-cov-4.297553_pt1 | contig 12399 bp, 9 predicted proteins | sample MGYA00374966_ERZ777306 | MGnify/ENA primary metagenome ERZ777306 (study PRJEB29329, sample SAMN06343882) | mouse gut metagenome | isolation source: Mouse cecum | place: Austria: Vienna | collected 2014-11-15 ...
AAGACGCTGTATAGAGGCAGGCATGGAATTGGAACAGGCATTCCGTCTCAGCGACTTCTATATTTTAAAAATGGACGCCTGCACTTCCATCGAAGCCATCTCAAAGCTTCATACACAAATGGCTCTGGATTATACCCAAAAAATGATGCTGGTTAAAAAAAGCGCCATTTTGTCAAAGCCTGTCATTCTTTGCATGGACTATATGTACACTCATATAAACTGCCGGATTACCGTAAATGACCTTGCCGATCAGGTGGGACTTTCTCCCAGTTATCTCTCCAGGCTTTTTAAAAAGGAGCTTAACATTTCCATTAGTGATTATATTTGTGAAATGAAAATCGAAAAAGCACAGCATCTGCTAAAATACTCTGATTACAGCCTGATTGAAATTGCCAATTACCTGGCATTTTCTTCCCAGAGTCATTTTATCCAATCCTTCAAAAAACTGATTGGCATAACTCCAAAAAAATACCGCGACCACTATTACCGCACTTCTTGGTAATAATGGCCGCAGCTCTTAACCTGCTGTTTCTATTTTTCGGAAAGCGGGACCAGCTCTACTTCAATTTTATGCAGCCCCTCATCCATGGACTCCACCGTCCCACGTTTTATAATAACCTGTGCCTTATCAACGATTTGCAAGGCTTCTTTGTCACAACTTGCCCTGCCGGTTTCATATGCTCCATATTCCATCCCATCCGGATTTTTAAAAATAACTTCAAGGTTCTTTTCTGCAAAACGGCATTTGATAGAAGCTATTCCTTTGCTATCAAATTGCTTTTTCAGAAGCTTTGGTCTGATTACCAGATCTCCCGCATCCCCACGAATCCCGAATACTTCTGTTATCATAGTCATCATATACCAGCTTGCGGCGCCTGTCAGGTAATGATACATTCCTCGCCCATCGCTGTTGAAATATTCCGGAATGCCGGGATAAATTTTACTTGTATCAAAATCCAGAGCCGTGTCAGCCAGAGTCTGAAGCGCCTTATATCCTTCTTTTACAAACCCTCTTTTATAAAGTGCATTGGCATACATAACTGTCATATGGGAAAATACGGCTCCGTTTTCTTTTTCTCCGTAAGCAAATCCAAACATTCTTCCCATATCAAACTTTAGTTCCTTAAAATCCGTATTCAACCGGTAGCCGCCAATGGCAGCGTTATACAAATAACGGTCTGCGCTTTTACAGATTTGACTTATCTGACTGGCTGTGGCGGTCCCGCTCATAATGGCAAAAACCTGTCCTGTCAGCATCATACGGACGCTTTCATCGAAAATGCCTTCCACCGCATTCTTATGATTATCATAATAGCTGTTAAACCAGCCTTCTTCATTTTTTCCCTGAATCCATTCTGTCTTGCGGACATGTTCCATGATCCAGTCTGCTTTATGCGTCAGATTATCGATCAGACTATGGATAGGCACCTGTATCTTCTTTCCGCTGATCTCATGCCTGCACAGCCCCGTATATTCTTTTAAAATCTCCCGTTTTGCTTCGGCATCTTCATAAAGCCCTTCCTCATCTTTAAGCAAAACATTTATTTCCTCTATAAGCTCTATTTCCGTACAAGACAATCTGTCTTTCAAAAGACGGAGACACTCTGCCAGCTGTTTTAAATTTCCCGCATATGCACAGGTAAATGCCACACTCTCTCCATTGTCCGCCGCCATATCCAGCGCATCATTCCAATCTGCACCGCGCAGCCGCATTTCATTATGTTCACCTACTTCATAGAAGGCGCATAAATGCTCTACCAGGAGATGTTCCAGAATTGTTCCTGCATATACGCTGCCGTCAGCTGTTTTCTGCCACATACCATAACCGTCGTTCCAGTCCTTATCTATAGCTGTTCCACGTTCTGCCTGGGTATCCTTAAAGTACCTTACCTTTTCCAGCAGAACCGCAATATCCCCTGTCTGGTCAAGATAGAGCCGGGTTGTCATAAACGGCCAGACCGCATGATCCATCCATACACGGCTGATACCATTCCTGTCCGCGATAAACTCTCCCTGCTTATTACCTATAATCGTGGCATTGGTTCCGTCAATTCTCACTCCGCCATAATTGCTGACTATCATTTGGCGTACATCTTTAGGATCCATCAGAAGAAGGGAAAGACAGTCCTGCCACAAATCCCGCCATCCTCTTCCTCCTCTTCCATAATCATGATGAGGCAGGAAGGAACATCCGTAAATACGTCTTAAAAACGGCTGAAAGCTTACCCACCGCATAAAAAGGTCAAAGCAGCTGTCGCCGGTATGATATCTGACGTTAACCTTCTCCTGCCAGTATTCCTTTACCTTCTCCAAAGCCTGCTCCACTTTGGAAGAGGAGGCATATTTTAAAACAGTATTATCTATCTCTTCTTCCTGTTCCGTGATTCCTATTATAATGACATATTCCGCCGTTTCATCCGCTTCCAACGTTATCTGCCCGAAACGGATACCGCCCATAGCCTCTTTTCCTCCGATTTCCGTTTTCGCAGGCATACCCTCTTTATTTCCGTAAATCGCCGCCGGGTGTGTAAAAGAACCGCCTTCCCCGATAAAGGAATCTACCGTAGGATAAAAGGATACGGGTTTTTCTCCGGTTCCTGAAGCTCCTGCCGCAAAATATGTCAAATGATTTCTCCGATGGCCTTTTTCATCAAAAGACATAGTAGGTTTTACCGTTACGCCATACTGCTGTGTATGGATTCTATGCAGCATGGATGTGACATTTCTATGATCCCGGATATTATCAGCGCTTCTCCCGTAAATCGGAACAGCCGCAACCGGCGTGATCCTCTGCTTTGCTTTTGACGTATTACGGAGGCACACCCGCATGATTTCCACATTTTCATCCACCGGTACAAAGGAAGTAATCTCACTCTCCAGATTATATTTTTCCGAGCTTCTTTTTACTGTCTGCCACATAAGTCCTGCGGTCAATGTGCAGGCATCCTGTTCCGGGGAAAATTTTTTATCCTCCGCTTCTGCCGATGCTCCTGTAGCGGACCAGCATCCGATACCTTCTACAATACACCAGAAATTTCTTGTAGACCTGTTATTATGCAAATTTTCTGAGCTTACAGGCTCCAGCAAAAAAGTTTCCTGATTGATTTTACTATCGCCGCCTAAATTTGGCGTTATGGAACTCTTTAACCCTTTTTCCCCTGCAATGGGAAAATAAAGATAGCTGTAATTCTCGGGCCGTTCTATGGAAAAGGTTCCATCATTGTCTAAAAAACGTATTGTCTCCATCCTAATTCTCCAATCCTGCACTCCGGTTTCTGACAAGTCGGTTTTAGAAACACTCTCAGCTTAAGAGCTTTCTCCCTGCCTGTCAAAATACGCTTCGGTTATTTATTCTGATTTTACCGACATTCCCAGAGCACATATATCAAAAAAGAGGAAAAAATATTAAATATATGACATTCATGACAGTGAAAGGACGAAGATATACGAAAATCATTCCCATAGATTCAGGAATCATTTTGATTTCCGCCCATGGACTGATATTGCTGCTTCCGGCTGTTCCGGTATTCCCTGGGCGTCATACGGTAGCTTTGCATAAAGACCCTGTTAAAGGTTCTCTGGCTTTCGAAGCCGGATTCCATACAAATATCCGTAACCGTTCGGCTGGTATATTCCAGCATGGCGCCGGCATAGTTTAACCGTGTTTCATTTAAATACTGATTGAAATTCCTGTGAAAGGTGCCGGAAAACACCCTGGAAAGCACGTATTTACTGACTCCTAAATCCGACGCCATTTTTTCTAAGGAGATGTCTTCCCTAAAATGGGCGGCTATGTAGGATACCGACTGATAGATGATGTCCTCACTTCCCACGCTGCTCTTTTCCACCATTTTCATGCAGGGTATACTTTTTGCCAGAAATATCTGTACATAGGCCTGCTGCACGATAAACTGTTCCTTTTCCGATTTTGTAAGGCATTTTATTCCGTTTACAATGTCCTGCGGCACCATGCCTTTGGAAATAACGGGATTTTGCGGGCAGTATTTTTGCAGCTCCTCTTGAAAGGGCTCGCACATAGCCGGCGACGCCAATATGTAGTAAGCTTTATTATTTCCCGGGGAAAATACCTGATAATGATGGATCACATTGGGAAACACAATGGCAAAATCCCCTTCCTCCATATGATACAGCTCCTGTCCTACGCCGATTTCCAAGGTTCCTTTTGTCACATATACAAATTCAACAGCATGATGAAGATGAGGCGGTACATGCTTCGAGGTTCTGTAAAGTATGCTTAGGCTTTTCTGTGTCTCTTCGTAGAATGGATACATATGATAACCTCCTTGCAAAAATTGGCTACTTTTTATTCTTTTTTGGCACGTATTCTCCTTAAAGATAATATACAATAAGTTCAGAAACAAAGAAAGGAGGCGGCACAATGAATAAAATCAAAAATTTATTAAAAAACTACAGGGATACCGTAATTGAATTTTATGCAACTTACTTCGATTATATTTACCATGCATAGCAGATATCCCGCCGCAGGAGCGGCCATCCGGCCGGTAAACGGCCGGAATCAACCACACCCATAAGAGCAGCAGCGTATTAAACGTCGCCTTGCTGCTTTATTTTTTTATTAGCAGCTTCCACATTCATTCTGGAAAGAATAAACGTCATGGCAAGACTGATGAGCATCGGAATCCAAAGATAAATAAAGTACAGCATTCTGATACAGGAATCCGATTGAACGGCAGCCGTTCCAACAAATCCGCTGGCGGCAAGCAGCCAGCCTGCCACGGCAGTACCCAAACCGCCGCCCAGCTTAATCCCTAAGGACGTACAGGAATACATTGTTCCGTCCACTCTTTTGTGTTTTGTCAAATAGGTATATTCCGAACAGGCCGCTATAACGGCGTTCATATCGCCCTGCCAGGGGCCCTGCCCCAATGCGGCAATTCCCGTAAATAAAAGCATCAAGGGAACGCTTCCCAAATAGCCCGCCACAATTACCAAGGCCCTTCCTGCAGTAGAAATCATATATCCCCTTAAATTCAGCTTATACATCCCGTTCCATTTTACCACAAGGGCAGGCGTGAGCAACAGCGCAATGATCAGCGGAATGTTGACCGCCCATGAGAATACGCCGTATAAGTTCTCATTTTTTAAAACATAGGTCATGTAGTAAATGCCCATATTGATCATAGCGGTATAAATCTGCTGAAGAATATAAACGCCGCAGATCATCAGATAATATTTATTGGCAATCAGCAGTTTAGCCGCTTCCATAAGACCGTATTTCTCTTCTACGGTTCCTTTTGCCTGAATATCACCGGCTTTTAAATTGTTTCCTGCCTCCGGACCATTTTCCTCTTCCATATCAGACCGGCTCAGCTCCTCTTGTGAAAGCTCCTTTACCGATAAAACCGATATGGTATTGACCAAAAGTCCGATAATCGCATAAATAATGGCTATGGTTCTCCAGCCGAAAGCGCCGCCGCCAAAGGCTGCTACCGCACCTATTGTAATGGACTGAATGAGCAGACTGGTTGCAAAGGCAAAAATGAACCTGTAAGATCCCATCTGTACCCGTTCCTTGCTGTTTTTGGTAACCAAAGCTGTCAGGGCCGAGTATGCAATATTGTTAGCCGTATAAAATACTGCGTTCAACAGTGTATAGGCGATAAAGAACCATATATACTGGGAGGTCCTGCCCATATCCAGGGGCACCGCAAAAATTGCCACAAGAGTTACGGCGCATCCGATATAAGCATAGAGCATCCAGGGCCTTGCCTTTCCCATCCGGCTTTTTGTTTTATCGATCATGGCTCCGAAAAAAATATCCGTCACTCCGTCAAAAAACTTGGAGGCCGCAATAAGAGTCCCTACAATACCGGGATTAAGTCCCACTGTATTGGTCAGGTAGATCATAACAAAGGAGGATAAAAGCGCATACACCACATTTCCCGCAATGTCCCCGGAACCGTATCCCACCTTATTGTACCATTTTAAATATTGTTTTTCCTGCATAGCATAAACTCCTTTTTATTTATTTTGCAGTGCTTTCGGATATTCGTTTCCGGATTCTGCATGCTAAAATATCCGAAAGCACGGTTAACAGTTCATAACTAATCATTCAGGGTCAAATTAAATCAGAGATTTTTGGTAAATCCTTCTTTTATTGTTCCTTTGCAAAAGGCGTTAATTTCATACAAAATGTGATTTCTTCATTATCTAACCGGTATTCCTTCATAAGCTCCGGTCCGCAGCTGTTAGACCCTATGCCGCTCTGGGCGTAATCGAGGCATAAAACCGTGCTGCCGGAAGGCTCTAATTGATAATTATGGGCCTTTTTTTCAAGCTCCTCCTGGGTATAAACGGATGCATTAAAGGAAAAAGGATTTGAGGAAGCTGCTGCTAACCCATATAAATCATCGGATACCGTGATATAGTCGCAATCCATATGGCTTCCGTTTTCCTGAGGGCGTATATAGTCCTCATGGAGCTCCATCACGTTTCCCCCATACAGGCCATGAAGGGAAGCCTTGTGTTTATCCCTATAGCTTTCATACGGGCCCATGCCGTAATAAGCGATTTCATCGAGCTCTTTTTTCAAAAACAGACGTACACCGAATCTGGGCAGCATGGGAAATTCTTTATTATGTTTTACAAAAATACAAGCGTCTATCCCCCCGCCACAGTCGATGATATAGGAAATCTCCCCTGTCAGTACGGGCTGTACCGACTCCGCCAAAACCGATATATGGGCCGAAATCTTTACATCCGATCCCTTTCGCTGTACTTTTAGGTCATAAGTTTTGGTATATGTGCTGTCATACCGGGCTCTCTTCCATTCCTTTTTTATATACATGTCGTTATCCACAGGCGCACGCCAGATATTCAGCTCCACAGGGCGGTTTAAATATTCCCGGTTTTTGTAGGTCATCTGCTTAAACAGACCGGTCTGTTTACACAATGAATATGTGAAATCTTTTCCCCTGCAAAGGATTTCCCTGTCCGTTTCAAGAATTTCTATCTCTCCATCCATGCCTTCACTTTTTCCCAGATATTTTAAAGCCGTTTTGTTTCTGTTATCCGCCGTTTTCAGCAATATTTCCTCATAGCCCAGCAGATGGCCGGCCGGAACCGGAGCCTTTTCCTTCCTTAAATGATAGTACAATCTTAAATAAGTACGTCCTTCTTGCGGTATTTCTATATGCAAAAATGTTTTTCCTGTTTTTTGAGGCTTTACGCTAAAGGGCTGGATGACCCCCTGCTCCACGCATTCCCCGTCGCAGTTGACTTCATACCGGATTTCCGCATAATCTTTTAAATCCGTAAAATCCATATAATTTTTAATCTCAAGCTCTCCGGTTCCCTGATGGAAGGAAACAACTCTTGCAGGACGATAAACGTTTTTATATTCCAAAAGACCCGTATGAGGTCTGCGGTCAGGATACACCAGCCCATCCATGCAGAAATTCCCGTCATGAACCGATTCCCCGTGATCGCCGCCGTAATAATAGATGGTTTTGCCTTCCTCTGTTTTTCCATGGGCAATCCCATGATCGCACCATTCCCAGACAAAGCCTCCGCACATCAGATCATTGTGATAGATCAGTTCAAAATAATCTTCGAAATCCCCCGGGCCGTTTCCCATGGAATGACAATATTCGCACAAAATAAAAGGCTTATCCGGTTTATTGTCCAGGTATTCATGAATCTCCTCTAAAGCCGGGTACATCCTGCTGTATAAATCCAGAAAGGAATAATCGTATTGCCTGCCGTTGTTTCTGTATCTTGCGCTTTCATAGTGCGTCAGCCTGCTGTTATCATATTCCTTTGTCCATTTCAGGGCTTTTTCAAAATTGCACCCATATGCGCTTTCATTTCCCATAGACCAGATAACGACACAGGGTCGGTTTTTATCCCGCTCCACGCAGAGGCGCACCCTCTCTAAAATTGCCTCTTCCCAATGGGGATTATCGGCAATACGCTCATTCCACCGGTTAAACTTGTTTTCATCCCTGTTATCCGCATAAAATATCTCAGCCGGGCCGTGACTTTCAACATCCGCTTCATCGATTACCATAAACCCGTATTTGTCACAAAGCTGGTAAAAAACAGGAGCATTGGGATAATGACTGGTACGGATTGCATTAAAATTATGCTGCTTCATCAGAGTAAGATCCTGTTTCATCTGCTCAATGCTTATGGTAAATCCCGTAACCGGATCCGAATCGTGTCGGTTTACGCCGCGGAATTTTATTTTTTCTCCGTTGAAATAAACAATCTTATCCTCTATATGAATGTCCCTGAAGCCTATATGGTCGGTGATGGTTTCCCCTTCTGTTTCCAGTACAAGGGTGTAAAGATAGGGATTTTCCGTATTCCATAAAACAGGATCCGTTATTTCTAAAACAATATTTTCCTCCCATCCCCCATTTTCACTTCTGATATCCAAATCCTCAGCCTGTATTCCGTTTTCTGTTTCATCCTCCATGTCCGCTGCTTTTGCCGCCCCGATATCTTCCATTTGGGATTTCCTGCTATTGCCTTTGCCACTTCATTATTATTTCCATCAAAAAGGACTGCCGAAACCGGAATTTTCTTGTCAAAATATCTGACGTCGATCAAAGCCTTTGCTTTCTTTTCTTCCTGTACGGTTTTGATAAAATAGTCCCTGACCGCCTGCACAGGACGTTTCAGCAAATAAACGTCCCTGAATATCCCGCTCATTCGGAATTTATCCTGGTCCTCCAAATAACTGCCGTCACACCACTTTAATACAAGAACCGCCAGTTTGTTTCTCCCTTCCGTAAGTATATCGCTTACGTCAAATTCGCTTGTACAGTGGGATACCTGGCTGTAGCCCACATAAGCGCCATTCAGCCACACATAAAAACAGGAATCCACCCCTTCAAAATTAAGATAAGCCTTTGGCGCCGCCTCATCTTTTTTATAATCAAATTCATAAATATAGGCCCCGCAGGGATTCTCTGAGGGTACATAAGGAGGATCAAAGGGAAAGGGATAACGGATATTGGTATATTGATGATAGTCATAACCCGCCATCTGCCAGACGCCTGGCACAGAAATCCCTTCATAGGCCAAAGAGTTAAAATCCTTTTCATAAAAAGCCTCTTCCAGGTCGTATATGCTCTTATAATAGCAAAATTTCCATTTTCCCGTCAGCATCTGCATGCGGTCGGACGCCTCTCTGTTTTCCACAAGTATATCCATCCGCTTTGAGGCAGGGATATAATAGGATCTGGGCGGCATGGCGCCTTCACGGAGCACCTTTAAGTTTTCGTAATGTTTTGGTATTATCATTGCTTATCCTCCTTGTCTTGTATTTAATTTTATGATTCCTTAATATCATCCCATATTAAAAACAGCTTCTATTGAAATTTTACATATTTTTCTTTTTATATTTTCCGCTTTTTATATCTTATTATTTCTGTTGTTTCACTTTTTAATATCTCATATAAACTTTTTTATACATCATATAAAAAGACTTTTAGGATACAGCTTACATCTATACCGGTCTTTTTTTTATATATAAATATACCATGTCGTCTTTCTGCTTTGCTTTATACCCATATTATATTTTACTTATACTCTTACCGTCCATGGACTACATTGGACAAAACATGCACAAAATGATACAATTCTAAAAATTGCCCAAAAGGGAGCGTGATGAAGCATGTATGCAAACTCGGGATATTTAAATAACTCGCTGGTGGATTTTAAAGATAAAAGCAAACCTCTGATAGTGGAAGCTGTGGAACCTATCAATTATATACGCACCCTAAGCTGCCTACCTACCGCCCCAGGGGACGGCTGGATTTTCAGCTTTTATACATTGCATCCGGCAAAACTCATTTTTATTTTGAAGATGGAAAAGACACTATGGTCCCTGCCGGAAATATGGTACTCTACCGCCCAAAGGAGCCGCAAAAATACGTATATTACGGCAGCGAACGGGCGGAAGTTTACTGGGTCCATTTTACGGGAAATAATGTAAAGAATATTTTGAAATGCTATGGAATTACAAACGATATGCGCGTGATTCCTGCCGGAACCAGTTTGGAATATTCCAGGATTTTTAAGCAGATGATACTGGAATTACAGCGATGCCAAACCGGATATGAAGAGCTGCTGTCTATGCTGCTGCGTCAGATTTTTATTACCGTCAGCCGTCAGCTTTCAAAGGAACACATATTAAAAAACGACTATCTGGATACGGAAATTGAACTGGCTTTAGAATATTTCAATGAAAATTATAATAAAGAAATCAGCGTGGAGGATTATGCGGCAGAAAGAGGCATGAGTATCAGCTGGTTTATCCGCAATTTCAAGCAGTACGCCAACACGACACCCATGCAGTATATTGTTTCCTTACGCATTACTAATGCCCAAATGCTCTTGGAAACAACCAATTATAATGTGACGGAAATAGGAAATATTGTAGGATATGATAATCCTTTATACTTTAGCAGAATCTTTAAAAAACAGAAAGGCGTGTCTCCTTCGGAATACAGGAAGGGGATGGGATCCGGATCGGAAACCTGAAAAATCCCAAATCACTCTATCGGCATTTTGATTCCATTATTCAGCGTTGTAAATCTGTGAAAACAGCCACCCCATAATTTCTTTATCAAAGGCAAAATACACCTGCAGACGTTGTCTTACAACCGCCTCATATCCGCCATCCCACTTGGAGCTGACATGCAGATATGCCGTAAGCAGATCCGGACGTTTTCCCAGCACTAAAGACATGGTCTCTCCCCCGCCGGAGTAACCGTTGACGTACATTTTCATTTTTTGTGCTTTCCGTCTGTCCCCTCTTCATCTTCCGATTCATCAGCCTGTTTCAGCATTTCACCTGCGTCTTCCTTTCGTTCATTTACTATCTACAGTATAAAAAAATCGAGACCTCCTTAGAAGTCTCGCTTATATTTTTCAAAAAAGCAGAATTTTGAATCCTTGCGGCATCTGCCGGACGGATATGGGCACATCCTCAATATATCTTAATCATCACAATATTTTTTGACAATAACCTCAAATTCTTTTCTTACCTCAGTAAAGGCTTTTAATAATTTAGACGAAAAAACGCCGCTTTGTCCGTTTATGATCATCTGATAAACCTTCTCCGTATTATACGCCGCCTTGTAAACCCGCCTGGAACTGAGTGCATCGTATACGTCTACCAGGGAAACAATCTGTGCGGCAATGCTGATCTCTTCTCCTTTTAAACCGTCGGGATAGCCTTTTCCGTCATATTTTTCATGATGGTGTCTGGCTATATCATAGGCATATTCGCAGAACAGCTCACTGTCCAAATGAATCACTCTTTCTATGATCTCCGCTCCCTTTGTGGTATGAGATTTTATGATCTCATATTCATCCTCATTCAATTTCCCGGGTTTCAATATAATATTATCCGGAATAACAATTTTCCCAATATCATGCAAGGAAGAAGCCCATCCGATTACATCAATCTTTTCTGCCGTAAGCTCATATTCCGGATATAGATTCATTACGCTCTTTCCGAGACTGAAAGAAAATTCCCGCACCCTCTTTATATGCTGCTCCGATTCCAGATTCCTGAATTCTACAATATTACTTAAGGAATCAATCAGAACCTCGTTGGTATGCTTTTGCTTCTCAGCCATGACTTTTAACACGGCATTTTGTTTTTTAAGCTTTTCCGTCTGCCCTTTAACAGTAATCTCAAGCTGTTTTTTGTACTGAAACACCTGAATTACATTGTCCACCAGCTGCCTTGCGGCTTCGGGATAAAAGGGCTTTCTGATATAACTTATAATACCGTACTCATAGCCTTTTTTCTCATATTCCACCGTCTCTTCGCTTGTAATCATAATAAAAGGGATCTGATTTAAAAATTTTCTCTGGCTCAGTTTCTGCAACACCTGAAAATTACCCTTGATCACTATTGTAAGATTTACGAGGATAACTGCCAGAGAAGGCGCATGTGACCTTAATACATCCAATCCGTCCTTTTCATTGGAAACCTCTATGATTTTATATTTGTTACGGAATATATCTGCCAGTTCCGCCCGGCTGGCCTCGTCGTTTTCAAGAATTAAAATTGTATCACGTACCATAATCCATGCCCATACTTTCTTTTCAAATTTACATTCTGACCATTACAACATTTTTGTTTTTGAGTTTAAAAATAATCCTGCTCACATTGGAACGCAGCATATATTTTATCGTGTTGATTTCAATAACACTTCCTTCATACGCATTTCCCCTGACTAAAACTGCTTTCATGCCCTCATCGGTTATATGCGCAAGCTTGGATATATCCGCATCCAAATCCGCCAGTTCATGATCCTTTGCTACAATTGCGCCATTTAGTTTTTTAATAAGCTCTACCGCCTTTTCTTTATCGGGAGGAAGTGATTTGAGTAT
>ERZ777306.4568-NODE-4568-length-12387-cov-4.214807_pt1 | contig 12387 bp, 7 predicted proteins | sample MGYA00374966_ERZ777306 | MGnify/ENA primary metagenome ERZ777306 (study PRJEB29329, sample SAMN06343882) | mouse gut metagenome | isolation source: Mouse cecum | place: Austria: Vienna | collected 2014-11-15 ...
CCTACTCCTGCGGGTTTTCCGCAAGTTTGGCTAGTATATCACGGCTACGCGGGGGGTTTTCGAGAATTTCACCGCTTTGCGAGGGAATTCGCGCCCGCGCCATAAACGCGCCGCGCGCGACCCCTAGGACTGGGCGCGCGCCTCCTCGAGGGCGTAGGTCATCTGGTCGGCGCAGGAGGTGGCGCGCGGGCCGCAGGTGTTGCCGCGCAAAAGCGCGACCACGTCGTCGACGCGCTGGCCGGCCACGAGCTTGGCGATGGCCTTCAGGTTGCCGTCGCAGCCGCCGGTAAAGCGGATCTCCTTGATGATGTCGCCGTCGAGCTCGACCTCGATGAGCTTGGAGCAGACGCCCCGGGGTCGGAAGGTGTGCATGTCGGTTCCTCTCGTTCGCCTTGCCTTTCCTCAGGGCGCCATTGTGACACAAGCCGTCGGCGACGCGAATGGCGGGGCGCGCGAAGGGCGCGCGAAAGCGGGGCGCGGACGCCCCGCCGACGTTAGGAGAACAGGGCGACCAGGCGGTCGAGGATGGTGGGCTCGGGTTCCGGCTCCGGCTCGGGCTCCGGCTCGGGCTCGGACTCCACCGGGGCGATGGCCATCACGAACTGCACGGCCGCCACCGACTGGTTGCGTGCGTCGACGAAAGACGCGGGCTCGAAAGCGGGAAACTCGTAATCGGCCATGAGCTCGTCCATCGAGGCGCGCATGCGCGCCGGCAGGTCGGCCGTCTCGCCGGCGAGCTGGCCCGCGCCCGCGGAGAGCGAGCCGGCGCCGGAGGCCAGCTGCCCGATGCCTCCGGCCAGCGCATCGACCCCGCCCACGAGCGCGCGGGCGCCCGCGGCCGCCTGTCCCGCGCCGCCGGCGTAGGCGGAAAGCCCCTGGTCGAAGGAGCGGTACTGGGCGGCTAGCTGGCTAAGGCCGGCCGACAGCTCGGCCAGCTGGCCGAGGGCCGCGGCCGGGTCCGCCTCCTCAAGCCCCGCGGCGACCGCGCGCAGCGACGCCGCGAAGAACGCCGGCGAGCCCTTGGTCGCCGCATCGCCGCCGAGCACGGCCAGCAGCTGGCGGGTGCCGTCGAAGGCCCCCTTCACGGCCTGGTAGGTGCCGCGGGCGCGCTGGGCGGCCTCGTAGGTGCACGCCAGCTCGGCGGCCGTGGCGGCGTCGGCGGGGTTGCCCGACTTCTGAGCCGCCGCCATGAGCGAGCCGATCTGCTCCGGGGTGAGCGTGCCCTCCGGGATGGCGGCCAGCGCGCCGTCGAGCGCGGCGAGCGCGGAGCCGAAGCCATCGCGCACCGCGGCGGACTGCGCGCCCAGGTCATCAAGGCCCCCGGCAAGCGAGCGCAGCGCCGGCGCCAGCTGCCCAAGCTCCTCGACGCCCGAGAAGTCAGCGCCCGCAAGACCCGCGGACAGCGCGTCAAGGGCGCCCGCGATCTGCGCCGACGCAGACGTCAGGCTGCCCGAGGACGCCGCCAGCGCGTCGAGCCCCTCGGAGAGGGCCCGCGTGCCGTCCCGCAGGCTCGCGCCGCCCTCCGCGAGCGAGCCCGCCCCCAAGGCGAGCGAGGCCGTGCCCTCGTCGAGCGCGGAGATGGCGTCGGCGAGCTGGCCCATCTGCCCCTCCAGGTCGGACGCGTCGGGCATCTCCACCACCGTGGCGTAGGGCAGCGCCGCCAGCTGGGCGCCGGCGAGCGCGAAGTCCTCGACGTGCCCGGTGAACGCGAAGTCGCCGTCGCGCCCCGGCAGCAGGGTGAAGGCCACCGTCTTATCCGCGCCGGCCATCGCCACCACGGCCCCCTCGGCGCGCACGTCAGTCCAGGCCTCGCCGTCGAGCGTGAACGTCGCCTGCACCATATAGCTCTCGGCGAAGGCGGGGTCGGCATCGGGGTTGCGCGTCACCGTGAGGCGCACCTCGGCGTCGCCCGACTTGCCCGCGATCTGCTCCGGCGTCATCTTCTGCCCGTTCAGGCGGTAGGACACCGCCACATCCCACGGCAGCGTCGCCGCGGCGGGGGCGGTGCCCTGGTAGGAGAAGACGCCCTCCTCGACCGTTGCCTCAACGCCCTCCGAGGCGTCGGCCCCGTTCGTCGCCGGGCGAAGGGCCTGGCCGGTGAGGCTCGCGCGCTCGTCGTAGGCGCCCCAGTCCGTGACGAGGCCCGCTGCGGACACGTCGAAGCGGTTCACCACGTAGACGCCCTCAGGCGCGCCCTCGGCCGACAGGTTGGCGTAGACCACCTCGGTCTTCTCAAACGCGGCAGGCTCGGAGGCGGCCGGCGCGCCCGCAGAGCCGGCGGGCGCATCGTCCCCGCGGGCCAGCGCGGGGCCGAGCCCGGTGAGCACGAGCGAGAGGGCGAGCAGGCCGGCCAGGCCGGCGCGGGAGAACAGGGGCTTGCTCATGAGGCGTCTCCTTCTTCGGAAAACGGGCGCGCGGCACGGGGGTCGGGAGCGGGAACGGCGGCAGCGGACGCGGGCGCGGGGGCGCTGGCGGAGCCGGCGGCGGGCGCGGGGGCGGGCCCTCCCGCCCCGGACTCCGCGCGGAAAAAGCCGCTCCTCCAGGTGGTGCGACGGATGAGGCCGTCGCCGTAGACGAGCAGCGCGGGCAGGAAGCACGTGACCATGCCCAGCGAGATGAGCGCGCCGCGGCCGAGCAAAAGGCCCAGGCTCGCCACGGCGCCGATGGACGACGACACCGCCAGCGCGAAGCCGGCCGTGGCCAGGATGCCGGCCGACACCAGGATCGACGGGAACGCCTCGCCGAGCGCCGCGAACACGGCCTGGCGCGCCGGCATGCGGCGGCGATGAGCCAGGTAGTGCGACGTGAGCAGGATTCCGTAGTCGATGGTGGCACCCAGCTGGACGGTGTTGACGACCAGGTAGCCGATGAAGTTCACCTTGGTGCCCGTGAAGTACGGAATGGCCAGGTTGATCCAGATGCCGCACTCGATGGCCAGCAGCAGCGCCACGGGCAGCCCGAGGGAGCGGAAGGTGACCGCCACCACCAGGAAGATGGCGATGACGGCCACGAGGCTCACCACCACGTTGTCCACGGCCACGATGCCCTTCATGTCGTAGAGGTTGGCCGACTGGCCCGCCGCGTAGAATTCGCCATAGCGCGCAGCGGCCGCGTCCTCCACCGCCTGCACGGCGGCGAACGCCTCGGCGCTCTCCACGTCGGTGTCGAGGTAGGCGATGATGCGCGCGTAGTCATCAGAGTAGAACTGGCTGGTCACAGCCTCATCGAGGAACTCCGGCGGGATGTCCGCGCCTACCGTGGCCGCATATCCCATGACGCCCGTCACGTGGTCGAGCGCCGCCAGGTCGCGCGAGAGCGCCGCCTCGGCGCCGACGTCTCCCCGCGGCACGAGCACGGCCACGGCGTTGGCCTGGCCGAACTCCTCCTGCACCATGAGCGTGTCGGCGCCCGCGCGCAACGTGGGATCGGCCACGTTGTTCTGGTAGGTGAACACCACGTTGGCCTGGCCGAGGAAGGCCGGCACCGCGAGCACCGCCACCAGCGCGAGCACCGGAACGCGCACCCGCGCGAGCGGCGCGCCGATGCGGGCAAAGGAGGGCATGAGGGGGCGGTGGGTAGTGCGGTCGATGAGCCGGCAGAGGCACAGCGTGAGCGCCGGCAGGAACACCATGGCCGTCACGAACGACAGCACGATGCCCTTCACCAGGTTGAACCCGAGGTCGGCGCCAATCTGGAACTGCATGAACGCGAGCGCCGCGAAGCCGAAGAGCGTCGTGGTGGCACTCGCGGCGATGGTGCCGGCCGACGAGCGCACCGCGCGCGCCATGGCGTCCTCGATGCTGCCGCCGCGCCGCCGCTCGGCCGCGAAGGCGTGCAGCAGGAAGATGGCGTAGTCAAGCGACACGGCCAACTGGAGGATGGGGCTCACCGAGAAGGTGACGAAGGACACCGAGCCCAGGAAAAGGTTGGTGCCCATGTTGATGAGGATGGACACGCCGATGGCGGCCAGGAACAGCACCGGCTCGATCCACGAGAGCGTGGAGACCACGAGCAAAAGCACGATGATGGGAACGACGATGGCGACGGCCTTGAGCACCTGGTCGACCATGGACTCCCGCATCTGGGCGGTGTCCATGGCCTCGCCGGCCACGGCGTTGCCGGGCCCCGCCTCGTCGACGAGGGCGCGCAGGGCCGCGATGGCAGGGCCCTCCTCCCCCTCGGTCACCGACACCTGGAATAGAGCGGCGCCGTCGCGGTAGTACTGCTCCACCGTCGCCTCGTCGAGGGCCGCAAGCGGCGTGGCCACATCCGCCACGTCATCGAGCCAGAGCACCGACTCCACGCCGGGAACGCGCGCGATGGCGTCCTTCAGCGCAAGCGCGCCGGGCACGTCCACGTCGTGGACGAGAACGCTCGCGTTGGGGATGGCCTGGTCGAACTCGTCGGCCATGATGCGCACGGCATCGGTGGACTGGGCCTCGGGAGGCAGGTAGTCCACCATGTCGTAGTTGACCTTGACAAAGGGGATGAGCGCTGCGCACACGACGGCCACAACGACGAACGTCGCCACCACGGCCCGTCGGCGGGCCAGCATCCCCGAGATGAGCTTGTCCATGGGAATAGCATACCAGTCGCGCCCGGCAGACGGGCGGACGCCGGACAAACCCCACGAACCACAGGCTGAGCGATGCCTCTCCGCGCATCGGATACGCGCAAAGTGGCCAAAAACGACGACCTGACGACAGATAATCGGAGAATTCGCCTTCAGAGAGTCCTCGCGCCTTCCGATGAGCAGGGCCGACCTGGGCTTTTGCGAAAGAAGATGAGCGCCCAGGCGCGGAAAGCGTCGTCAGGTCGTCGTTTTTGGCCACTTTGCGCGTCAGGATCGTGCGGCGCGGCGCAGGCGGTGCGGGAGCTGGGGGGCACAGCGCGAGCGGGGCGGAGCCGGGGCACCCCGCGCTCCGGGTACCCCGCGCCCCAGGAGCCGCTCCAGGGCCCGCCCCTCCCCTACACGGCGGCGTCGCCCCGCTCGCCGGTGCGGATGCGGACGACCTCCTCGACCGGCGCGATGAACACCTTGCCATCGCCCACCTCGCCGGTGCGGGCCGTCTGGCAGATGACCTCCACCAGCTCGTCCACGCGCTCGTCGTCCACGACGATCTCGAAGCGCACCTTCGGCACCATGTTGAGCATCACCTCGGTGCCGCGGTAATACTCCTTCCAGCCGTGCTGGCTGCCGCAGCCGTGCGCCTGCGAGATGGTCATGCCCGACACCTGCGCCGCGAACAGGGCGTCCTTGAGCGGCTCGAGCTTCTCAGGCCGCACGACGGCCGTCACCTTCTTCATATTCGTCCTCCTTCTCGTCGCGCCCCGCGTCGGGGCGGGCGTCTCATCGGAAGCCGGCTCGCAGGCCAGCCGCTAGTCCAGGCCCAGGTAGGCGGGGTACGCGCTCTCGCCGTGGGTCGCCACGTCGAGGCCCAGGGCCTCGTCCTCCTCGCTCACGCGCAGGCTGCCGCCGAAGAGCGCCCGCACGATGAGCCCGAGCACCACGTCGGCCACCACCACGAAGGCGACGGTCACCACGATGCCGAGCACCTGCGCGCCGAGCAGCGTGGCGTCACCGGTGTAGAGCAGGCCGCCGAAGTCCGTCCACGACAGCTCGGGCACGCAGAACAGGCCGGTCAGCACGCCGCCGAGGACACCGCCCACGCAGTGGCAGCCGAAGGCGTCGAGCGCGTCGTCGTAGCCGAGGCGCCGCTTGCAGAACGAGATGGCGAAGTAGCACACCGGCGAGACGAGCACGCCCATGACGAGCGCCGCCCACGGCTCCACGAAGCCAGCCGCCGGGGTGATGACCACCAAGCCCGCCACCAGGCCCGTGGCCGCGCCGACAAGGGTGGGCTTGCCCACGCGCACCCGCTCCATCGCCAGCCAGGACACAAGTGCCGCAGCCGAGGCCGTCACCGTGTTGACGAGCGCCAGGCCCGCCACGCCGTCGGCGGCGAACTCCGAGCCGGCGTTGAAGCCGAACCAGCCGAACCACAGAAGCGTCGCGCCGAGCACCACGAAGGGCACGTTGTGGGGTCGATAGCTCATGACCGCGAAGCCGCGGCGACGTCCCAGCATGAGGCAGAGCACGAGTCCCGTCAGGCCCGAGCTGATGTGCACCACGTCTCCACCGGCGAAGTCGAGCGCGCCGATCGTCTCGCCGATGAGCGAGCCCTCCCCGCCCCACACCATGTGGGCGAGCGGCGCGTAGACGACGAGCACCCACACGGCCGCGAACGCGCACAGGGCGCCGAACTTCATGCGGCCGGCCACCGCGCCGGTGATGATGGCCGTGGTGATCATGGCAAAGGCCATTTGGAAGGCGATGTCGATGATGCCAGGGTAGCCGGCCTCGGCCTCAGGCCCAAGCGTCGCCGCGCCAGAGAGCACTGCGAAGGCATCCGGAGTGCCCTCTGCCTCGGCGAGCAGATCGTTCACGGCGCCCAGGCATCCCAGCTGGTCGACGCCGCCGAAAAAGGGCAGCGAACCGTCGCCCCCATAGGCGAACGACCACCCCGCCGCCACCCAGGCGACCCCCACGATGCCGAGCACCGCAAACGTCATGATCATCGTGTTGACCACGTTCTTCCGTCGCGACAAGCCGCCGTAGAAGAACGCGAGCCCCGGCGTCATCAGCAGCACCAGCATGGTGCAGACGAGCATGAACCCTGTTGATCCCGTGTCAAGCATGGCCCTACCTTCCCTTCTCCTCGTTTCCCGAGCCGGCGCGGCGGCGCGTTGGGCGCCGCTCCTTCCCGCCGGCGCCTCCGATCATGCCACCACCCGGAGACGCCGTCGGCCGCGGCGACGGTTGCTAACCGGCTCGCAAAGGCCTTTCAACATGCGGGAAGCCCGGATGTTACACACCGGAAACTCGAGGGCCGCACGGCGTGCGTGCGGTATGCTGGCACGCATCCCGCACGTCATCGAGGAAGGAAGGTCACGACATGGTGGTGGAGTTTCAGCCGGTGGTCACCGGCGAGGAGAAGGCGGAGCTGGCCGAGCTGGCCGGCGAGATCTGGCGCGAGTACTGGCCGGCGCTCATCGGCGAGGCCCAGACCGAGTACATGGTGGCCAACTTCCAGAGCCTCGAGGCCATCGAGCGCGACATGGCCGAGCACGCCTACGAGTACTGGTTCGTGCGCGCAGCCGACGAGCTGACCGAGTCCGAGCTGGCCGCAGGCGCCGAGCCCGCCTTCCGCACGGTGGGTTACACGGGCGGTCACGTCGAGCCCGAGACGAACCGCTTCTTCATCTCGAAGATCTACCTTCTGGCCGACGAGCGCGGCAAGCACTTCGCCTCGCGCGTGATCGAGTTCTACGACCGACTGTGCGCCGATCGCGGGCTTGACGCCCTGTACCTGACGGTCAACAAGCACAACGAGCTGGGCATCCGCGCCTACCGGGCCAAGGGCTTCGAGACCATCGACGCCGTGGAGACCGACATCGGCGAGGGCTTCGTCATGGACGACTACATCATGGAGAAGCCGGCCAGCGCCTAGGGCCCGCCGCGTGGGCGGGCCGAGCGCACCACCCACGCCCAAGCGGCCGCGACGGGCGGGCGCCCGCCGACGTGCAGCGGATCACGCGCAAAGTGGCCAAAAATGACGACCTGACGACGCCCTGGCCCGCCCGGCGGGGCGTCCCGCGCGTAAAACCCCAGGTCGCGAGAATCAGGCCGCGCGCCTACTGCGCGCCGAGGGTGGAAAACGGCCCCATTCCGTCGTCAGGTCGTCATTTTTGGCCACTTTGCAGGGCGAAGGCTGCGCTTCCCCGCCGGCGTCGCTCGGGGGAGGCAGCGTGCCAGCCCCCCCCCGAGCGACCTGCGCACGCCTCGCGGACGCGGGCCGCAAGAGCGCACGAGGCCCCGCCCGGCACAACTAGGCGGGGCCTCGTGCGTAGGGAGGGGCGTGCCAGATGCGCGGCCCCTCGGCTACTTACGACGCAGGCGCAGGCGAGCGCCGACGGCGGCGGCCAGCGAAGCGACGACGCCTCCCAGGGCCAAGAGCCCCAGGGTGCCCTCATCACCCGTCTGGGCGAGGCGCGTGGCACTCAGGCGCCCCTTCTCGTTCTCGTCCTCGTCCCCTGCGGCAACGGGCGCGTCCCCATCGCCTCCGCTGGGAGGAACCACGCTCGCTGCGCCCTCGGCGACGACCCAGTGCATCTCCACGGTGGTGGTGTCGCCCGCCGGCGACGTGACGACCACCGACACCGTGTAGTCTCCGGGCTTCGTGGGATCGATCTCATCGACAGGGTTGCCCTGCGGGTCGGTGATGGTGATCTCCACCTGCGACCCCTCGGGGATGTCGTAGCGATCCTCGACCTCCTGCAGGATGTCGTCCTTGGTGAGAGGCTTGGACGGATCGACAGGATCAGGCGTCACGTCGACCGGCTTCTTGTCCTCGAGCTCCTGGTGGACCGTGCCGTCCTCGTCAGTGCGCGGCGGCTCCTTCTCCACGAGCTCGCTCTTGCCGGGGTCGGCGGGCGTCACATCGGGCACGCCGTGCACCGTGTAGTCCACCACCAGCTGCGTGCTGTTACCGTAGGGATCCTTCACCTCGAAGACGACCTCGTAGCGCCCCGGCTTGCCGCGGTCGATCTCGTCGAGGGGATTGCCCTGCTCGTCGGTGATGACGGGGCGGGTGATCTCGCAGTCATCAGGGATGTCGTAGCGCTCGTCCGCCCAGTCCTTGAGCGTGTCGGGCGTGTCCTTCTCCCCCGGGGCCGTGGGCCGCGAGAGCGTGTCCTCCAGGGTGGTGTGCACGGTGCCGTTGCCGGGACCCTCCTCCACGCCGCCGGGATTGGCAGGATCGGACGGGTCGCTCGGCGGCTTGGGCTGGTTCGTGGCGCCAGGGATGGTGACCGTCGGCGGGTTGGTAACGCGGTAGTCGACGTTGACCGTGGTGGTGTTGCCGCGCTCGTCGGTGACGACGAAGCTCACCTCGTAGCGTCCCGGCTTGCTGCAGTCGATGGAGCCGAGCGGCTTGCCGTCCTGGGAGATGGTCGGTGTGCCCATGGTGCAGCCCTCGGGGATGTCGAAGCGCGACTCCGCCCACTCCTTGAGCGTGTCGGGCGACTCGATATGACCCTCCTTCACGGGGCGGCTCACGGTGTCGTGGCCAGTGCCGTGCACCGTGCCGCCGTTAGGCTCGTCGCCCACCGTGTCGGGAGGCACGTCCTTCGGGCCGTCAGGCGTAGTGGGGATGGTGACGGACGGCGGGTTCACCAGGGCGTAATCCACGGCGATGGTGGTGGTGTTGCCCGTGACGGGGTCGCGCACCACCACGTCCACCCGGTAGCTGCCGGGCTTGGAGGGATCGACGGCCGCGGCTGGCGTGCCGTCGGCGTTCTTCACGGTGATGGAGGACACCTCGCAGCCGGCGGGGATGTCGTAGCGCTGGCCCACCCAGTCCTTGAGCCCGCCCTCGGGCGTGAGCGGCTTCGCGTTCGGGCGCACTGGGTAGGAGACGCTGTCGTTGGCGGTGGAGTGCAAGGTGTTGGTGAGATCCTTGTCGGTAGCGTCGGGATCCTTCTCGCCGGGCTTGGCGATGTCCTCCGGGGAGATGTCGGGCACGGGCACCGTAGGATCGGGGTTCTGCGGCTTCACCGTGATCTCCGGGGTAGAGCCGAAGGGGAAGTCAGGCTCCTCGTCCTCGGTGGTGCGGTCGTCGTTGCTCTCGGACTTCAGGTAGTTGGTGCCGCCGTTGAACTTGGCCGTGATCTCGATGGTGCCATCGGGATTGCGGGGGATCTGCACGCCGGTCTTGTCCCAGTTGAGGGTGGCCACGCTGTAGTGGTAGCCGGTGTCGGTCAGATCGCCTGCGGCCACGGCCTGAACCGGATCGCCCACGGCCACGCCGTTCGCGTAGAACTGCACGGTGCCGTTGGGCGAGGCGCAGGTCTTCGCCTCGGGGGCCTCGCCGTTCTCGCCCGCCTTGTCGCGAGGCATGACGTGAGCGGTGAAGGTGACGCCCTTCACCGGCTTGGAGGCGCGGGTGATGGTCTCGTCGTAGTCGATCACGTGGTTCAGCACGCTGACACGGGAGTCAGCTGGCGTGATGGCGGCCGAGAAGTACAGCTTGTGGCCCCAGAAGGACTTCTGGAAACTGGCGTCACCCGAATACTGCTTCGACTCCACGATGAGGTCATAGTCGCCCACATCGGAGAAATCGGCGCCAGGCTGGATGGTGTCAGTGGTAGCGTCACCGTTCTTGTCGTGGGTACGCTGCGAGCTGAAAGTCATGGTGTCGGCGCTGTTGAGAAACTTGTCCTTAGGCTCGCCCGCTGGCACGTTGAAGGACGCGATAGTCTGGGCGAGGCCTCCGTCGAGACCGACAGGCAGACCATCATAACGCTTGAAGAGCGACTTCTTCAGATCAGGCGTCTTATCGACATAGCTGTCGATGTCAATTTCCACATAGCGTTTGGCCAGCGACCCGGTGCCGGGGTTAGGCACCACGAAGTCGAAGTCGGAGGGCACATCAGTGCGATTACCCGTATCGGGGTCAATCACCGAGGTCTCGAAGTTGCCAATGGACACCGTCTGATCAGCGAGCGGCTTTCCGTTTACTTCGCTCGGCAGCCAGAAGTATACGCAACCAGAGCCGTCCACGCCGTAGGGCAAGCCGTAATCATAGGGCTTACCCGCGCTGTCGGTAAGGGGCGCGCCGTCCACGGTGACGGTGAGGTTCTTAAGCTGGGCGCCCTTCAGCTCGTCGAAGCCGTCGAGGTTGATGGTAACCATCTGCAGGGCATGGCCACGGCCGTCGGTGACCGATCCGCCGAAGCTGGGCACGTAGAACGATCCGCCCTGCACAACGATCTCCATGCCCGTCGCGCCGAGGAGCTTCGAGCCATCCGAAGCATTGACCGGCGTGAGGTTGCCTCCGGTAATAACCAGTTTGTGCCCGGCGTTTGAAGCCGAGCCGCAGGCCCCGCCGAAGGCGAAACCGTGGATGTAGCCCTCCGAGGTGATGTTGCCGCCGTTGACGGTGATGTCTCGGCAGAGGGGTCGACCGCTGCCGCCAGCACGCTCGCTTTCACGCGAAATGATGGCCCCGGGGATGGGAGTGCGATTGGCAGCGCTGTATTCACCGCCCCAGTCACCTGAAGTTGTGGTGCAACCTGCGCCGATGCCCGCGCCGTGGTAGGAGCCCTTCGCGTCCACCACACCGCCGTTGAAGACCGTGAGGGTTGCGCCGCCGCCGATGCTGCCGCCGATGCCCGCACCCGTATGGTTGTACTGCCCCGTAGCGCTACTGCTGTTTCCATAAGCGTAAGCGGTGATGTCGCCGCCGTTGAACTCCATATAGCCGGAGTTCTCGTGGGGACCGCTGCCGATGCCGGCACCGCCCGAGCCGCCCTCGCAGACAAGCTTACCGGGCTTCGCGCTGTCCATGAGGTAGAGGGGATCGTTCTTCTCCAGCTGCGTACCGTCCTGCAAGGCGCAGTCGTAGGGAATACGACCCTCGTTGGGCACGATGGGATCGCCCTTATCATCGATGTTCAGGATGGCGTCGTCCACCACGAGACGCGACCCCTCACCGCAGCGAAGGGCTGGTGCGCCGTAGCCGGCGGTCAGCGTGTTGGTGGAGCCGTCGGCCAGGATGAGGTGGAGTGACGTGGGGTTGGTGATCTGCGTGCCGTCGGTCGCGGCCGTCTCGCGCTCCTCCCCTCCCACATCCATAAGGTTGGTAACAATGTTGAGGGGCACCTTCTGGCTGTCGCCCGTGCGCGAGAACTGGATGGTCACGTTGTCCAGGACAAGGGTGGCATGAACGCCGGCGGCCACCTCCAGGGTGTAGCCTTGGGACGTGCCGCTCACGGTCATCGTCTTGCCGGAGGTGAAGACGACCTTCTTGGCCGCGTCGTCTACCGTGTAGTCGGCGCCCTCGGCGCCGCCGGCGATGCTAAGCCCCGTGCCCTCCAGGCTCCGGGCGCCCGCCTGGGCGGCAGAGCCGCCGTCCGCGCTGGCTAGCGCGGGATCACTTTCAGAGAAGGGGGGGGGGTGCGGCTTCCAAGGCGGCCTCGGCCGCAAGGGGCGTCGTCTCGTCGGCCAAGGCGATGGCAGGCGTCATGCCCGTGGCCAAGGTGGAGGCGACGACGAGGGACAAGGCCCCGCCGCAAAGACCCTTCCCGAGAACAGGAGTAGTTGAGCGCTGCATTATGTTCCCATCTTTCGTCGGATACCCAAGGAAAGCCGCGGCCATGCCTCGCCGCGCTCTCCATGACCCTAGAGTATATAACAGTATGGTTACAGATAACAGTTATCGCTCACCCGACATGCAGCGGATCACGCGCAACGTGGCCAAAATCGACGACTTGACGACGGAATGAGGCCGTTTTCCGGCCCAGGCGTGCGGTAGGTGTGCGGCCCGA
>ERZ777306.4577-NODE-4577-length-12371-cov-6.609451_pt1 | contig 12371 bp, 12 predicted proteins | sample MGYA00374966_ERZ777306 | MGnify/ENA primary metagenome ERZ777306 (study PRJEB29329, sample SAMN06343882) | mouse gut metagenome | isolation source: Mouse cecum | place: Austria: Vienna | collected 2014-11-15 ...
TCGTGCACGGCGGCCCCTTCGCCAACATCGCCCACGGCTGCAACTCCATCATGGCCACCCGCATGGCGCTGGCGCTGGGGGATTACTGTGTGACCGAGGCCGGCTTCGGCGCCGATTTGGGAGCCGAGAAGTTCCTGGACATCAAGTGTCGCCTGGCGGGGCTGGCCCCCGACGCCGTAGTGGTGGTGGCCACCGTGCGGGCGTTGAAGAACCACGGCGGCGTGGCGAAGGCCAATCTCAACGAGGAAAACCTGGAGGCGCTGGAGGCGGGCCTGCCCAACCTGCTGCAGCACGTGGAGAACATCACCAATGTGTACAACCTGCCCTGCGTGGTGGCCATCAACGCCTTCCCCGCCGACACCAAGGCCGAGTTGGATTTGGTGGAGGCGAAGTGCCGCGAGCTGGGTGTGAACGTGGCGCTTTCGGAAGTATGGGCCAAAGGCGGCGAAGGCGGCGTGGCACTGGCGGAGGAAGTGGTGAAGCTGTGCGAGAGCGGCGACGAGGCAGGCCGCAGCGCCGGGACCTTCACCTTCTCTTACGACGGCGAGCTGTCCATCGCGGAGAAGATTGAGGCCATTGCGAAGCGGGTCTACCATGCCGACGGCGTTATCTTCGAGCCGGCCGCCAAGAAGGAGATTGCCCAGTTGGAGGCGCTCGGTTTCAGTGGTATGCCGGTGTGCATGGCCAAAACCCAGTACTCCTTCAGCGACGACGCCACCAAGTTGGGGGCCCCGCGCGACTTCAAAATCACGGTGCGCCAGGTGAAGGTGTCTGCCGGCGCCGGCTTCATCGTGGCCCTCACCGGCTCTATCATGACCATGCCGGGCCTGGGCAAGGCGCCGGCCGCCTTCAAGATTGACGTGGACGAGAACGGCGTAATCAGCGGGCTGTTCTAGGTTTCGGGTTCCGGTGGCCTGGCGGCCACCGGAACCGGTGTGTCGGGGGCGCATGACAGGGGACGGGGGTAACGTCATATTGGGGCGCCAGCGCCCCAATATGACGTTACCCCCGTCCCCTGTCATGCCCTATAATTCCTAGCTGCTGTCGTTTGCGCGCGACGGCAGCTTTTTGTTGGAGCGCGAAGTGGCCCGCTTGGTACAGATGCTGCAGCTTGCAGCTTCGGGGAATGGGGGTGCGATTCCTCCGCTATGCCAGTAACCGTAAAGCCCGCCGCAGGCGGCGAAGTCGGAATGCCGAACCGAGCGCATCGGGCCCTGGAGAGAAAGGTTTGAACCTATGTTGAAAGCAAGTGAGATGAAGAAGCGCTGTCCTCGCGCCATGGCGTGGGCCTTGCTGCTGGCCCTGGCCCTCACGGCGGCCCCGCTGCTGGGGGGCTGCAGCGGCGAGCCGGCGTCCACCGATGGCTCCGGCGCCCCTGCGGCCCAGCCGGCCGAGCAGGCCGCCGGCCCGCAAGAGCCTGGCGAAGCGGATGACTCTGCCGTCACCGGCGCCGACAAGATAACGGTGAGCGTGGAAGTGATGAGCGCCACTGACGAAGGGGCTGCGCTCTACAGTGAAGAGATGGCCGTTGACCAGGGAACTTCCGCATTGGGAGCCTTGAAGATCACGGGGCTTCAGGTGTCGGTGGAGGAATCCGATTACGGCCCGTTCGTGACTGCCATCGGCTCTACCGCCAATGAAGGTTCCAGCGGCTGGACCTACACCGTGAATGGGGAAAGCCCCACGGTGGCCGCCGATCAGACGGAGCTTCAGGCCGGCGATAAGCTGGTATGGGAGTACGTCACCTTCTAGGGGGGCGCGGCAACAAGGGGCGGCGAAGCCGGCGGGGTTTCGCCGCATCGCGCAGGGCGGGGGTTTGCCCCGCCCTTTTTTGCGTCTTCGGTTTAGTGGGATTTCTGCAGCCGCGATTTGGAGTCCTTCGCCCACACGCACAAAAGCTGGCGGGAGCGGGGGCCGAAGGAGTGCGCGCGAATTTGGCGGGCGCCCTCATCGGCGGGATCGCGATAAATGGCCACTTCCAAATAGTCGCAGGGCAGCGACTCCGGAAACTTCTCGGCCCATTCCACGAAGGCCACGCCGTCGCTGTCGCCGTCGATCAGCTCGTAATAGCCGATGTCTTCCAGCTGCTCTGCCTCGTCTAAGCGGTAGAGGTCCAGGTGGTAGAGGGGCAGGCGCCCTTCGGGGTAGGTGAGCAGGATGTTGAAGGTGGGGCTGGTGACGGCCGACGCCACTCCCAGTGCCGCGGCGAAGCCTTGGGTGAACTGGGTTTTTCCGGCACCGAGGTCGCCTTCCAGCACAATCACGTCGCCGGGATGCACGTAAGGGGCCAGCGTGGCGGCCAGGTGCTTGGTGGCCTCTGCCGAGTTGGTGCGCCGTATGTAGGTGAGTCCGTTTGCCATGCCCCCATGATACGCCACAGGGCTTGAATCTGGCCAAAAAAGCCTCTTCTGTCAGAGCAAAAGGGCGCCATTTGTGCGAAAGGCCCCGCACCTTCGCTAAATGCGGGGTGTAATTATTGTTCAAAGGGTACTGTACGCGTTTTCCCGTCTCGCAACTTCTGACAAACCAGCACATTTTGGCCAGATTGAGGCCGCAGTGTTTCGGGCGCCGTGTTGTTTTCGCAATCGGCGGCCGCGCCACTGCGCGCCAAGGGCCGAATTGGCTAACATATGCGGCATCGGAAAAGCGAAAAGGACTCCTATGACACAACGGAACTACGTGCTGGCCTTCGATACCGCCAATGAAGTGATCGCGGTGGGGCTGGGACGATTGAACGCCCAGGACAAAACGGTGGAAGAGGTGGCGGCGCTGCAGGTGCAGGCCCACCGGGCTTCCAACACGCGGCTGCTGCCGGAAATAGAGCAGCTGTTGCGGAAGGCGGGCGTGGAGCGCTCCTCTATCGCTTGCGTGGCGGTGGGGCGCGGCCCCGGGTCGTTCACCGGCGTGCGCATTGCCGTGGCAACGGCGAAGGGCATCGCTTCGGCGCTGGGGGCGGCCCTTGTGGGGTTGTCCAGTCTGGACGCCGTGGCTTGGAACGCCTGGGTGGCAGGTGAGCGCGGGCGGCTGCTGGTGGCGGCCGACGCCATGCGCCGGGAAGTGTACCCAGTGTTCTACCAGTTGGAAGAGGACGCCCCGGTGCGCCTGGGGGAAGATGCTGTGTTGAAGGCCCAGGCGTTTGCGGACCAGCTGGCGGAGGCCGGGCAGGGGCCGCAGCAGCTTGCCATCACCGGCGACGGGCTGGCGAAGTACCAAGGGCTCTTCGCGCCGGCCGGCCGTCTGCTGGCCGCCGATTTGTGGGCGCCCACGGGCGCGGCCCTTTTGCGGGCGCTGCAGGCGCAGTGGCAGGCGGGGGAGTGCGACCCGTTTGACGCCGCGCGCCACAACCCTGCTTTCGTGCTGCCGGTGTACACCCGCCTGTCCGATGCCGAAGAGGCGGAGCGGCGCCGCAACGCCGTGGCCCCCGAGGAGGCGCCGCCGCGGGACAGTCGCCATGTGACCATGCACGATACGGCGGTGCTGAACGCCCGGGCCGGCAGCGATGGCGTGGCCTATAAGCCGCTGAGGGCCGCCCGGGCCGCCGACGTGGCGGCACTGGAGGCCGCCTGCATGGGCAGCGACGCCTGGAGCGAGGCCTCGGTGGCCGACGATTTGGGTCGCACCGACAGGGTGTGGTGGGCCGCTTACCAGGCCGACCCCTCCATGCCGCTGCCCGCGGGCGCCCGTCTTTTGGGCTATGCCGGCGCCTTAGTGGTGGACAGCGATGCCCAGATTCTCAAGGTGGCGGTGGTGCCGGAGTTCCGTCGTCGTGGCATCGCCCGCGAGCTGGTGGCGCGGGTGGCCGACGACGCCCGCAACCTGAACGCCCGCACTAGCTCGCTTGAGGTGCGCGCCTCTAATGCTTCGGCCCAGGCCTTCTATGAAACGCTGGGCTACCAGCCGCTGGGGCGCCGCCCTCGGTACTACTCCGACGGCGAAGACGCTATCATCATGCAAGCGCCGCGGTTGCCCTCTTCCGCGAAGGATGTGGCGGGCATGGACCTGCTGCACCAGACGGCGCCCGCCGGCGGCGGCGCAGGTGAAAGCGCGGCCGCCCTGCGCGCCGAGGGGGCGTCCGTTGCCGCGCCCGGGGCCTCCTCGCCTAACGGGGCGGCGGATGGTTCCTCTGCCCCAGCTGCCGCGGCGGAGGGGCCGCTCATCTTGGCCATCGAATCGTCTTGCGACGAAACGGCGGCGGCGGTGACAGACGGCACCGGCCGCCTTCTGGCCGACGTGATTGCTTCCCAGGTGGATTTCCACGCCCGCTTCGGCGGCGTGGTGCCCGAAATAGCCAGCCGCAAGCACATAGAGGCCATCTGCGGCGTGTGCGACGCCGCGCTGGAGGAGGCGGCAGCGGCGCTGGGGCAGCCCGCGCCGCTGCCGTGGAACCGCCTGGATGCCGTGGCTGTCACCTACGCGCCTGGCCTGGTGGGGGCCTTGGTGGTAGGGGTGGCCTTCGCCAAGGGTGCCGCGTGGGCGCTGGACATCCCGTTCATTGTGGCGAACCACCTGGAAGGCCACCTGTACGCCAACAAGATCGGCGCCCCCGACTTTGCGCCGCCGGCGGTGGTTTCGCTGGTGTCGGGGGGCAACACGCTGCTGGTGCACATGGCCGATTGGGGCCGCTACCAGGTGCTGGGCTCCACCATCGACGATGCGGTGGGGGAGGCCTTCGACAAGGTGGCCAAAGCGCTGGGGCTGGGGTATCCTGGCGGCCCGGCCATTTCCCGCTTCGCCGCTCAGGGCAACCCCGCCGCCATCGATTTCCCCCGCGCCATGATGCGCTCGGGCAACCTGGACTTCTCGCTTTCGGGGCTGAAAACCGCCGTGGTGAACTATGTGAACCAGCAGCGGCAGACGGGCCAGGCGGTGCCGGTGGCCGACGTGTGCGCCAGCTTCCAGCAGGCGGTGGTGGACGTGCAGATTGCCAAGGCCCGCACCGCCCTGCAGCAAACCGGCGCTCCTACCTTCTGCCTGGGGGGCGGCGTTGCCGCTAACCCGGTGCTGCGGGAGGCCTATCAGCAGCTGTGCGCCGAGATGGGGGTGCAGCTGGTACTGCCGCCGCTTTCCAGCTGCGGCGACAACGCCGGCATGATCGCGCTGGTGGCGCTGGACCGCTACCGGGCGGGGAAGTTCGCGCCGCTTGACGCCGATGCCGCCGCCGGCGCCAACCTCGAAGAGCCCTACTAAAGGATGCGCTATGCTTAGCCCCACTATGGAAAACAACGCACCCACACCTCCCGAAAGCCCGCGGCCCGCGGCCGCCAGCATCGACACCGCCACCGGCCAAGAGGCGGCCCCCGAGCTGTCCAGTGAGCGGGTGAAGCACATCTTTGCCACCATTGCCAAAAAATACGAGCGCTTCAACGCCATATCCAGCTTCGGCTCTTACAAGCTGTGGCTGGCGGGCATGATGAAGCAGGCGGACATCCAGCCCACCGACGACGTGATAGACATCGCCGGCGGCACGGGGGATGTGGCCTTCACCGTGGCCCGCGCCAAGCATCCGGCCCATATCCAGTGTACCGATTTGGTGGACGAGATGCTGGATGTGGCCCGCGCCCACCGCTCTTGCGGCGCCGGCGGCGATGTGCCGATGGATTTCGAGGTGGTGGATGCCCAGGAAATCCCCTACGAGAGCGAAAGCTACGATGCCCTCACCATGGCCTACGGCATCCGTAACATGCCCAAGCGCCAGCAGGCCCTTTCCGAGATGTACCGGGTGCTGAAGCCGGGCGGCTCCTTCACCTGCCTGGAGTTCTCCACGCCCCCCAACCCCGTGTGGCGGGGGCTGTACCACTTTTACCTGAAGCACCTCATCCCGTTTTGGGGCGGCCTGATTACCGGCGACCGCGACGGTTTCGTGTACCTGTCCCGCTCTATCAAGGCCTTCCCCGACCAGCGGCAATTCGCTGCCATGTTGGAAGAGGCCGGATTCACCGACGTGCAATGGAAGAACTACACCGGCGGCATCGCGGCGGTGCATACCGCCCGCAAGCCCCAATAGTTTGAAGAATTTGAAAGCGGCGAAAGGACGCGAACATGGAGCGCATTGCCAGTTTTTCGGTTGACCATACCGTGCTTGAACCGGGGGTGTACCTGTCGCGCCGCGACGAGGACCCCGTCACCGGCGCGGTGGTGACCACCTTCGATTTGCGCATGACCGCCCCCAACCGCGAGCCGGTGATGGACACCGCTGCCGTGCACGCGCTGGAGCACCTGGGCGCCACCTTCCTGCGCAACGATCCCCAATGGGCCAACCGTGTGGTGTACTTCGGCCCCATGGGCTGCCGTACCGGTTTCTACCTGGTGGTTTTCGGGGAATGCACCCCGCAAGAGGTGGCCGACGTGGTAATGCGGCTGTTCCGCTTCGCCCGTGACTTTGAAGGCGAGATTCCTGGCGCCAGCCCTGCCGAGTGCGGCAACTACCACGATGCCGACCTGAACCAGGCGAAGTGGTGGGCCCGCCGCTATGTGGCCGACACTCTGGAAGGGCTGGACGAGGCCCACACCACTTATCCGGCGCTCCTGGACTAAACGGCCGCGCCTTTGCCGCCAGGGGGCCTGACAGGGGACGGGGATAACGTCATGGCCGGATCCGCAACAGCATCTTGGCTGGGCCGACCCGGCGGGCCGGAGCGAGGTCCGGCCAAGCGGAGTAGAGGGGAAATCCACTCGCCCGCCAGGGCGAGTTAGTTCCCCTCGTACGGAGCGTCGAGCGCAGGTCTGTCGGGTCGGCCCACCCTCCAAAAACCTGACGTTATCCCCGGCCCCTGTCATGCAAACGCCCTACGAGCAGGAACGCACCAGCTCCTCCACCAGCTGCGCGCAGGTGCGGGCCGCTTTCTGCTCAAATTCGGGGTAATCCATGGCGTCGCTGCCGTCGGCCTTGTCGGAGATGGCCCGCACGATGACGCAGGGCACGTCGTTCACCCAGCAGGCCTGGGCGATGGCCGCCCCCTCCATCTCGCAGCAAGCGGCGCCGAAGACGTTGCGGATGCGTCGCTTCTCCTCGGCGGTGCGCACGAACTCGTCCCCCGAGGCCACCACGCCAGCTACCGCGTGAAGCCCCAGCTTCCGTGCGCACTCCAGCGCCTGGGACGCCAGCAGGGGGTTGGTGGGGAAGGCCACCTGGTCCATGCCCGGCACCTGCCCGGGGGCGTAGCCGAAATTGCAGGCGTTCATGAGGTGGTTCACGGCGCTTTCCGCCACCAAGATGTCGCAGATGTCCAACCGCGGGTCCAGCGAACCCGCCACGCCGGTGTTGATCACCTGGTCAACACCGAAGCGGTCCACCAGCACCTGGGTGCACAGGGCGGCGTTCACCATGCCGACGCCGCTTTGCACCACAACGCACTGGTGCGCCCCCATCACTCCCTCGCTGAAGGCCATGCCGCCGTGGTTCGCCTGCAGAAGGGGGCCGTTGGCCTTCATGGCCTCCAGCAGCAGCTGCACTTCCACGTCCATGGCGCCGATAATTCCGAATTTCATGAGGCCTTCTTTCTGCGGGAAGGAACCCTTGGCCGGCCGCTGCGTGCGGGGCGCCCCGAACGGGAGGCCCTCGTGCGGGGCGCAATGCCGCCGAGCGGGTGTTTTGTTTTGCATTTCTTGCGCACGCCGAGGTTAAAGCAGGGCGGCCGCTCATGTAATGGTATCATTCAAATTTGCTGTGCGCCTTCGGCGGCGGGGAGTTGTTTTCCGCGGAAGGCGATGGCTTGCAGGAACGCGAGAATAGGGAAACCGCATGCTCATTTGCGCTCACTACATATTGCCCATCGCCTCCGACCCCATGACCGGAGGGGCCGTGCTGATTCGCAACGGCGAGATTTGCGACATGGGCGCGGCGGACATCATGAAGCTGCGCTATCCGTCCGAGGAAGTGCGCGACTTCGGTTTGGCGGCCATCATGCCCGGCATGGTGGACACCCACACCCGCATGGAGTACTCGGTGATGCGCGGCCTGGTGGACGACCTTCCCTACAACACGTGGCTCATGAAGGTTACCGAGAAGGCCCCGCTCATGGAGATGAGCGACTGGTACGACTCCGCGGTGCTGGGCTGCCTGGACGCGCTGTCCGGCGGCATCACCACCATTTCTGACACCACCTCCAACGGGGCGTCAGTCACCGCCACTCAGAAGCTGGGGCTGCGGGCGGTGGTTTACCGCGAAGTGCGCGCCATGGACAAAAACCGCATCGAGTACGCCATGAAGATGGCCCAAAAGGACATCTTCCACTGGCGCGAAGAGGTGGACGAAAGCCGCGTGACCATCGGCATCGCGCCGGGGCACCTGTTCAGCGCCCACCCCGCCCTTATGGGCACCGCGGCCGAGTTTGCCGCCGAGCAAGACATTCCCTATGCCATCCACCTGGCCGGCAGCCGCGAGGAAATGAACTTCGTGCGCTACGGCTCTTCGCCGTTTTCGGTGGACGCCATGGGCAACGACCGCGGGTTCGTGGAAGTGCCCCCTTGGATGCCCACCGGTGTGTCGCCGGTGCAGTACGCCCTGAACTGGGGCGCGTTCCAGGCGCCGCGCACCCTGGTGGTGCAGGCGGTGCACGTGGACCATCGCGACCTGGCCACTCTGCGCCAGAACAACGTGGCCATCGCCACCTGTCCCCGCGAGAACGCCCAGCTGGGCATGGGGGTGGCGCCGCTGGACGAGTTCCTGCGCGCCGGCATCCCCGTGGGCTTCGGCACTGGCAGCCCCGCGGCCACCAATTCCACCGACATGTTCACCGAGATGACGGTGGGTATGCTGATGAGCCGCTCGATGAGCACCCGCCGCTTCTTGGACAGCGGCACCATTCTGGAACTGGCCACCCTGGGCGGCGCCCGCGCGCTGGGCATCGACGACAAGGTGGGCTCGCTGGAAATTGGCAAGCGCGCCGACATCGTGGCGGTGGACCTTTCCAGTTCGCACCAGGCCCCCGGCGGCAATCCCATTTCCGCCGTGGTGAACACCTGCACCAGCTCGGATGTGCTGATGACCATGGTGGACGGCAACATCCTGTACGAGAAGAACAAGTGGCATGTGAACGTTGAGGTGGCGCGCAGCGTGGCGCGGGCCATCGAGATTCGCGGAAAGCTCAGGTCGTAGCTTATGGGAAGCAACAACAAGTCGCAGAAGAACCAGCGCACCGCCACCGCGGCCCAGCGGGCGCAGCGGGTGCGCGATGCCGAAGAGCGCGAGCGGCGCGCGAAGGAGCGGGCCGAGGCGGAAGCCAAAACGAAAAAGATATTCACCATAGTCGTGTGCGTCATCCTGGTGCTTGCCCTTGGCATACCCACGGTGGCTCTCAGCGTGTTGTCGATGTAATTCGAAAGAGAGGACGATTACATTGTTCGGTATCGGAGGATTCGAACTTTTCCTCATCCTGCTGTTCGGGTTTTTGATTTTCGGCCCGGATAAGCTGCCCGCCATGGCGCGCACCTTGGGAAAGTTCATTGCTAAGTTCCGCACCGCTCAGGAGGAAATGAGCGGCGTGCTGAAAAACGAGGTGTTCGATCCCAACGCCGAGGACCCCTTCAAAAACCCGCTGGAAACCTTCGACCGTGCCACCGAGCAGGCGAAGAAGAGCGCCGCGGACCTGAAGAAGGCGGGGCGCGAGGTGTCGGAGGCCCGCAAGAATGCGGGCAAGACCGTGACCAAGGCGGCTCCGCGTCCGGCGTCGCCGGCCGCTTCGGGTTCTACCGGCTCGTCTGCTGCGGCGAAGCCGGCGCCTGCTGCGCGCCCGGCCGCATCTGCGGGCTCGTCTTCTTCCACCGGCGTGGTGAAGCAGGGGGAGAGCTTCTCGGAGCGCAAGGCTCGCTATGATCGCGAACGCGCCGCCCGCTTGGCGGCCGAGAAGGAGAAGGCCGCGACAGCCGATGCCGCCGATGCCAAGCTGACGGAGGCCTCCGATGCCGCTAAGCCGGCTGCTGCCACCGTTGCCGCTGCCGCTGCCGCGAAGCCGGCTGCCGCGAAGGCTGCGGCGCCTGCTGCGAAGGCCGAAGCCAAGGCCGCCGCTCCTGCCGTGAAGCCGGCCGCCAAGGCCGCTGCCAAACCGGCGTCCGCTACGGCTGCCAAGGCCGCTTCCGGCCCGGCTGCCGCCGCTGCCGCCGCCCGCAAGGCCGCTGTGGCCAAGAAGGCCGAGGAAAAGCCCGCTGCTACGAAGAAACCGGCCGCCAAGGCCGCTGCGGCGAAGGCGGAGGAGGCCGCGCCCGCTGCGGCGAAGAAGCCGGCGGCCAAGAAGACCGCTGCCGCGAAGGCGCCCGCCAAGGCAGCCGATGGCGCCGAGGCCAAGCCGGCCGCCAAGAAGGCTGCCCCCAAGAAGACGGCTGCTGCCAAGGCCGACGGCGCCGAAGCCAAGCCCGCTGCCAAGAAGGCGCCCGCCAAAAAGGCCACCACCGCCAAAACCGCCGCCAAGGCCGAAGAGGCCGCTGCCCCTGCAGCCAAGAAGCCGGCTGCCAAGAAAACCACTGCGGCCAAGAAAACCACTGCCGCCAAAACTACGAAATCGTCCGCCGCGGCCGAAGCCGCCAAAGAAGAGAAAGGGGAGTAAGTCATGCCTATCGGACCGGCGCGCATGCCCCTTTTCGACCACCTGGGCGAGCTGCGCATGCGCCTCGTGCGTATTGTGGCCTGCCTGTTCGTGGCCATCATCGTGTTCTACATGGCCACCCCCACCATGGGCCAGTTCCTGCTGCTGCCCATCGCCGAGTACCTGCCCACCGATGCCCAGGGCATGGCGTCGCTGCAGGCCATCGACCCCTTCGAGGCCTTCGCGGTGCGCTTCCAAATTTCGCTGTGGGCCGGCATCGTGGCCTGCTCTCCGGTGATACTCTGGCAACTTCTGGCCTTCTTCCTGCCGGCCTTGAAGCCCAAAGAGCGTAAGTGGTTCATGCCCACCTTCATCGCGGCGGTGGCGCTGTTCATCATCGGCACCATCTTCTGCTACTGCATCATCTTGAACCCCGCCTTCCAATGGCTCACCGACCAAGCGGACGGCCTGGGCTATGTGGCGGCGCGCATGTCCTCCTATGTGGACATCATCATCAAGTTCGAGCTGGGCTTCGGCTTTGCCTTTGAACTGCCGCTCATCATCTTCTACCTGGTCATCTTCGACGTGGTGCCCTACGCCAAGCTGCGCGGCGCCTGGCGTACCGTGTACGTGGCGCTGCTGGTTATCTGCGCCATCATCACCCCCGACGCCTCGCCGGTCACCATGTTCCTCATGTTCGCAGCCATGATCGTGCTCTACGAGCTGTCGCTGTTGCTGGCCCGTGTGGTGCTGTCCCGCCGCATCAAGCGGCAGAACGAAGAGCTGGCAAAGGCCGAGGCCGACGAGTAATGCACGAGCTGGGAATCGTCTCCGGCGTGCTGGATTCGGTGCGCCCGGTGGCCCAGGAAGCGGGTGCCACGCGGCTTCTTTCCGTCACCCTTAAGGTGGGGGAGATGACCGGTGCCCTGCAGGACGCGATGAATTTCGCCTGGGAGGCCTTAAGCGAAGGGGATCCGTTTCTGGAGGGAGCCCAGCTGCGCATCATCACCGTGCATCCCCATAGCCGCTGTCTGGAATGCGAAAGCGAATTCGACCACGACCAGTTCCACTGGGCGTGCCCCCAGTGCGGCAGCTCCCTTACCGAGCTGCTGGCCGGCCGCGAGCTGGAAATCGATTCCATCGAGGTGGACATTCCCGACGAAGGGGAAGCCCTCTGATGGCCGGCGCTGAGGTGGGAGCCTCTGCGCTGCCGGCCGTGTTGACGGTGTCGGCCACCCCGCATGCGGGCAAAACTTCCCTGATCATGGCATTGGTAGACCAGCTGCGCGACCAGCTGAACATGGCGGTGGTGCTAGGGCCCGATGCCACGGCAGCCGAAGTGGAGAAGTTCGAGGCCACGGGAATCCCAACGGAGGCTGAGGCGTTTCGCCCCGATGCCGACGGGGCCGATGGGCTGCCCTTTGAGCCGGAGGCCTTGGCGCGGCTGGACGTGGCGGTGCGGGAAGTGCCCGCCGGCCACCCGTGCGATTTGTGGCTGGTTTCGGCGGCCGAAGCGCCCGATGCCTCAGTGCCGGATGCCGCAGCACTGGTGGTGAACAAGATCGACACCGTGGGCAGCGCCCCGGCGCGCGATGCCCTTGCCGCCGCCGTTGCCCAACACCAGCCGCAAGCCGCCGTGTTCCTCACCTCCGCCACCACCGGCGCCGGTCTCGAACCCTTGGCCCACTGGCTGCTCCAACGCCTCCAACTGGCGTAGGTTTCTGGAGCAGGGGGAAGGGCGGGGGCAGCCCAAGTCGCTCAGACAGTCCTGCTTTGGAAAACGCGCCACTGGCGCGTTTCCGTCGTGCGGAACTCGCTTTGTTGGACCACCCCCGCCCTTCCCCCGCACGG